>Ga0070675_100000325_pt1 | contig 32228 bp, 33 predicted proteins | sample KBSM43metaG_FD_65343 | JGI IMG/M metagenome (GOLD analysis project Ga0070675, IMG submission 65343) | Miscanthus rhizosphere microbial communities from Kellogg Biological Station, Michigan, USA - KBS M4-3 metaG | ecosystem: Host-associated > Plants > Roots > Rhizosphere > Soil ... | reverse complement strand
GTCGCGAAAGGGCAGCTCGGCATCTTCGCGAATGGCTACTGGGGACACCCGGCGATGAAGCTCTCGCCCGAGGTGAATCTGCTGGCAGTGTCGCATTACCTGCAGGCGCTCGACTACCAGCGCAAGGTCAATCAGGTCGTCGCCATTCTCGGCGGCAAGACCCCGAATATTCAGAACCTGGCGGTCGGCGGCGTGGCGAACGCGATCAACCTGGACAGCGATGCCGCGTTGAACATGGCCAAGCTATATCAGGTGAAGGAACTCCTCGAGTCGGCGAAACAGTTCATCGAGCAGGTGTACTTTGTCGACGTCTGCGCGATCGGTGCGATGTACGCCGAATGGTTGAAATATGGCAGCGGCGTAACCAATTACCTGGCCGTGCCCGACCTCCCGAACAATGCCACGGGCACGGCGTTCGACCTGCCGGGCGGAACGATCTTCAACGGCGATCTCAAGAGCGTGAAGGCGATTACGGGCTTCGAAGACCCGTACTTCCAGAAGAATGTGTCGGAGTGCATTGCGCACGCGTGGTACGACGGCGATTGGACGCGGCATCCCTACGAGGAGGATACCGTTCCCGCCTACACGCCATTTGATGCCGACAAAAAGTACTCCTGGATCAAAGCCCCGCGCTTCGACGGAAAGCCGATGCAGGTCGGTCCGCTCGCGCAGGTGCTGATTGGCGTCGCGCAAGGACACGAGCCGACGACCCGTTGGGCGACCAAGGCGCTGACGACAGCCGGAAAAATCGCCGGCACGACGCTGACCCCGGCGGTGCTGCATTCGACCATCGGCCGCCATGCCGCGCGGATGATTCGCACCGCGATCATTTGTGAAACCGCGTCGAAACACTGGAACCTGCTCGCGGAGAACATCGGCAAAGGCGACACCCGCATCTTCAATCCGCCGTCGTTTCCGAAAGGCGAGCAGCAGGGCTTCGGCTTCCATGAGGCGCCTCGCGGCACGCTGTCGCATTGGATTGTGATCGAAAACGGCGTCATCAAAAACTATCAGGCAGTCGTGCCGTCGACCTGGAACGCCGGTCCTCGCGACGCGAAAGAGCAGGCTGGACCGTACGAGGCATCGCTGGTCGGCAATCCGGTCGCGAACGCGGAATTGCCGCTCGAGGTGCTTCGTACGGTCCACTCGTTCGATCCGTGCATCGCCTGCGCGATCCATACGCTCGACATCGAAGGAAACGAAGTCGCGAGCGTCCGAGCGCTATAAGAAGACGCGAGCGTCGAGAAGCGAATAACGAGCAACGAGCAACGAGCCATGCCGACGACGTGCGTGTTAGGTATCGGAAACGTCCTCATGAGCGACGACGGCTGGGGACCGCGCGTCGCCAATACCTTCGATACCGAGTACGTCGTCGGCAGCGACGTCGAAGTGTTCGACCTTGGCACGCCAGGGCTGGATCTGACGCCGTGGCTGCTTGATACGGCGCACGTGATTCTCGTAGACACGGTTCACGCCGACGCGCCACCCGGAACGATTCGCGTCTACGACAAGCAAGACGTCTTGCGGCACCGTCCGGGGCCGCGCGTCGGGCCGCACGATCCGGGACTGAAAGAAGCACTGCTCGGGCTCGAATTCGCCGGCCGCGGACCGCGGGTGCTGACGCTAATCGGCGTTGTGCCGGAGCGCCTCACGCAAGGTCTCGGGTTGACCCCGGCCGTCGCGCAGGCGATTGAGCCGGCGGTTGAACTGATTGCCGCGCAGCTCCGACGCTGGGGCCTGCCGGTTCAGCGCCGCATCACGCAGCCGGCCTTCCGGAAAACCGGCACCATTCGGCAAAATCCTCAGGTTTTCGGCTGATTCGAAACGGCACCGGGCTTGCGCTTCCGTCGTTGACGGAGGCGGGTTATGAGCATACGGCACGTTGCTGTCGGCGCCCTCGCGGTTCTGGCACTCATCCCTCTCGGTTCCTGCACTTCCGTAGCCCCGGTCAAGGTGACCGCCGGCGACCAGTGTTTCCGCTGCCGCCGCACCATTCCAGACGAACGGGTGGCGTCGGAAATTATCAGCGCCAACTTCGTGGAGAAGTTTCGTGCGCCCGGCTGCATGGCGAAATACGTCGTCGACCATCCCGACGATCGCGGATCCGTCTTCGTCACCGACTACACCACCGGCAAGATGATCCGGCCGGAGTTGGCCTACTTCGTCCCGCTCACGGTGAACGTGGACACCGGCGAACGCGACTATCGCGCCTATCGCCTGAAGACCATTGCCGATCTGGTGGCTGCGGACCTGAACACGACGGCGGTTGATTGGAAAACCGTTCTCGAACGCGCCCGGTCCTGACATGACCACCGCACAGGTCGTCGGCCGCGAAATCCGGATTCGTGGCACCGTCCAGGGCGTCGGCTTCCGACCGTGGGTCTACCGTATTGCCAAACTCGCGGGAATCGCCGGCCGCGTCTGGAACGATGCCGCCGGCGTCGTGGTCGATGCGTTTGGCGACGAGCCGGCAGTTGCCGATTTCGTGCAGCGGTTGCATAACCCGCCGCCGGCCGCACGGATCACCGAGATCGAGATCGCAGAAGTCGAACCCGACGGCAGCGAGACCTTCACGATTGTCCACAGCAACCACGCCGGCGCGCCGCAGGTCTCGATTCCACCAGATCTGGCGACTTGCGAGGAATGCGTCGCCGAGATCTTCGACCCGACGAATCGCCGCTATCGCTATCCATTCACCAACTGCACGAACTGTGGACCTCGGTTCACGATTGCGACCGACATTCCCTACGACCGCGTGGCAACGACCATGGCGCCGTTTGAGATGTGTGAACCCTGCCGGCGCGAATACGACAACCCGGACGATCGACGATTTCATGCGCAGCCCAACGCCTGCCCGGACTGCGGCCCGCGCCTTACGGTCTACACGCCGGAAGGCGACGTCGTTCACGCGGACGACCCGATTGTTCCGGCAGCAGTCGTTCTGCGCGACGGGTTGATTGTCGCCGTCAAGGGGGTTGGCGGGTTTCATCTGGCCTGTGACGCGACCAACGACGCGGCGGTCCGGCGTCTGCGCACGCGCAAGCACCGCGACGAAAAGCCGCTGGCGATCATGGTGCGCGACGTCGGCGAGGCCGAACGGTTGGTTCACCTCGGTCCTGCCGAAAGGGCACTGCTGACCGGGGTCGAACGGCCGATCGTGCTCGGCGTGAAACGCGACGGGATCGAGATCGCGCCGTCAGTCGCGCCGAACAACCGGATGCTCGGCGTGATGTTGCCGTATTCCCCTTTGCACCACCTGCTGCTGGCGGATGTGGGACGACCGTTGGTGATGACTTCGGGAAACCATTCCGACGAACCGATCGCCACCGATAACATCGACGCCCTCAACCGTCTCGGATCGATTGCCGATTTGACGCTGACGCACGATCGCGACATCGCGATGCGGTGCGACGACTCGGTGGCCTGCGCGATCGAGGGTCGGCCGGTGCTGTTGCGTCGGTCGCGCGGGTATGTGCCGCTGGCGATCCCGCTGGTCCGTCCGCTCCGCCACACGGTTCTCGGCTGCGGCGCTCTTTTGAAGAACGCGTTCTGTCTCGGATCGGGCGACAGCGCCTGGTTCGGTCCGCACATTGGCGATCTGGACGATGCCGAAGCCTTCGCGGGTTACCAGGACGCCGTGCACCGGATGCAGGGTTTTCTCGAACTCACGCCAGCGGTCGTCGCACACGATCTACATCCCGACTATCAGTCCACGCGCTATGCGCTCCGGCTCGACGGCGTGACCCGTGTGCCGGTGCAGCACCATCACGCGCATGTGGTCAGCGCGATGACCGAGCACGGCCTCGACGGTCCGGTGATTGGGTTGGCATACGACGGCACTGGATTTGGTACCGATGGCACGATGTGGGGCGGGGAAGTGCTTCGCGCGACCACTTCATCATACGAACGGGTCGCGACGTTTCGGACAATTCGCTTGCCCGGCGGCGAGCGCGCGATCCGCGAGCCATGGCGCAGTGCGCTGGCGCTGGTCGCCGACGCGTTCGGCGGCGAGCTGCCGCCGGAGGTCCGCCAGCTCTTCGACTACGTCGCGACGCCCCGTTTTGCCGCCGTCCGGAAGCTGCTGCTGTCCGACGTCTCTTCGCCGCTGGCGCGCGGCGTCGGGCGGTATTTCGACGCGTTCGGATCGCTCTTTCTGAAGCGGGACCAAGCGGCGTTCGAAGGCCAGATTGCCCTCGAATGGAACCAGGTGGCCGAGCCCCGTGTGATGCGGGCGTATCCGTTCGCCATCGCGCCCGGCCAGTACTGCGCGGAAATCGATTTGCGGCCAGCGATGAAGACTGCCATCAAGGATTTTCTGGCTGGCGATCCGGCGGGGACGATCGCCGCGGCATTTCACAACACCCTCGCCGAGGCGACTGCCCAAATCGTACGCAGCGCGCTCGATCGCCACGGGCATCTGCCGGTGGTTGCCTCTGGCGGATGTTTCCAGAACGCGCGGCTGGCCGAGACGATCACGGCATCGCTCGAGCCGGAATGTCGCGTTCATCTGCACGGTTTAGTGCCGCCCGGCGACGGCGGCATCGCGCTCGGACAGGTCGTCATCGCGGGGGCGTTATGTGCTTAGGCGTACCGGGACGTGTCGTCGAAGTGGACGACCTCATCGCGGTCGTCGATTTTTGGGGTGTCAAGCGCCGTGTGCGGCTCGACATCGTGGATCAGCCGGTCGCCCCGGGCGACTACGTGCTCAACCACGTCGGATTCGCGATTCGACGGATTCCGCCCGAAGACATTGCGACGACCCTCAGCCTCTACGAACAGTTGCTGCAAGGCAATGACGCCGATCTGATGGCTGCCGATGTGGCGAGTGAGATCCATGGCACTCGAGTTTAGAGATCCGGTTCGCGCCAACGCGCTGGTCGCGGCAATCGCGCGAACTGTCGCCCAGATCGGACGGACCGTGTCGGTGATGCATGTCTGTGGCAGTCACGAACAGGCGATTGCGCGGTTTGGCCTGCGCGCCAGCTTCCCGGCGAATCTGAACGTCATCATGGGGCCCGGCTGCCCGGTCTGCATCACTGATCAACCCGAGATCGACGAGGCAGTAGCCCTCGCCCAGGCGGGCGTTCACATCGCCACCTACGGCGACATGGTGCGCGTCCCCGGCACCGCCGGGTCGCTGGCCGACGCGCAAGCACGCGGCGCTCGGGTTCACACCGTCTACAGCGTCGCGCAGGCCGTGGACCTGGCGCGCGGCACCAGCGAACAGGTCGTGTTCTTCGCGACCGGCTTCGAGACGACGGCGGTCGCTACCGCGGCGGTTGTGCTGGCCGGAGTACCAGACAATTTCTCGGTTCTGTCCGCCCACAAGTACATCCCGCCGGTGATGGAAATCGTCGCGGAGATGCCCGACTCGCGCGTCGAAGGATTTCTTGCCGCCGGCCACGCTGCGACGATTACCGGCAGCGCGGTGTTCGAGCGATTCGTGCAGCGGCACCAGGTGCCGGTGGTCGTCGCCGGGTTCGAACCGCTGGACATTCTCGCCGCGTTGGCACGTCTCGCCGAGTTAATCCGCCAGCGAACGCCGATCGTCGTGAACATGTTCCCGCGCTGCGTCACCGAAGCAGGCAACACGCGTGCGCAAACGCAGCTCTGGCAGGTCTTTCAAACCATTGGCGGCCGCTGGCGCGGGATTGCCCATGTGCCGAACGGCAACCTGCGATTGCGCGACGACTGGGCCCACCTCGACGCGCGGCGGCGGTTCACGATCGACACCGCGGCGCTCTGGGACCATGCGCCGTCCACATTTGTCCGCCAATGCATCTGCGGAAACATCATGGCGGGGATCGCGTCGCCGTCGGATTGCCCGCTGTTCGGCGGCGCGTGCGTGCCGGATACGCCAGTCGGCGCCTGCATGGTCAGCACTGAAGGCGCTTGCCGAATCTGGCACGAGTACGGCGGCGTTCCGCAGCTGGGGGGTGTGTCATGTCCATTGTCGTAGATGACGATCGGGTGCTGTTGAAGCATGGTGCGGGCGGCCGTGCGATGCGGCGACTGATCGAGCAGTCGTTCCTTCGCGCGTTCCAGACCGATCCGGTCTGCCCCGCCGGAATGATCGGCCTGGCCGAAATGGACGATGGCGCGGCGATTCGCATCGACGATCGCTGGCTGGTACTCACCACCGACTCGCATGTCATCCAGCCGCCGTTCTTTCCGGGCGGCGACATCGGGCGCCTGGCGGTCTCCGGCACCGTCAACGACCTGGCGATGATGGGCGCGACCGAGGTACTGGGTTTGACCTGCTCGGTGATCCTCGAGGACGGCTTTCCGCGCGCGTCGCTCGATCGCATTTTGATGTCGATGCGCGACGCCTGCCGCGAGGCGGGTACCTGCGTCATCACCGGCGACACCAAGGTGATGGGGAAGGGCGAACTCGACGGCATCGTCATCAACACCGCTGGTGTCGCCTTGACCACGCGGGTCGTTCGCGACAGCGGCTTGCGGCCGGGTGACGCGATTGTCGTGACCGGCACGATCGGCGACCACGGCATGGCGGTAATGTCGACGCGCCACGGACTGGATCTCGACATGCAGCTTCGCTCCGACGTTGCGCCGATCAACAGGTTGATTCAGGCGGCGCGTGATGCCGCGCCCGACGCGATTAGCGCGCTCAAGGATCCGACGCGCGGCGGCGTGTCGACGGCGCTTCATGAAATGGCCGCCAAGAGCGGCGTCGGTATCGAGATCGACGAGGCAGCGCTGCCGGTGCGCGATGCGGTTCGTGGCATCGCGGAACTGATCGGCATCGACCCGCTGCTGGTCGCGAATGAAGGCAAAGCGCTGATCGGCGTCCATGCCGACGCCGTTGCACCGTTGATGGCCGCACTGCATGCACATCCGCTCGGGGTTGACGCCGCAGTGATTGGCCGCTGCACTGAAGATCACCCGGGCATGGTCGTTCTGACAACTGGATTTGGCCGCCGGCTCCTGGCCGAGCCGGACGGCGAGCTGCTGCCACGCATATGCTGATCACCCATCGTCCAATTCGTATCGCGGTCCTTTGTTCAGAGCGCGCTCCCGGGCTGATGTATTTACTCAACCAGTGTCCCGATCGCGCCGTCACCTACGAGATTGTTTGCTGTGTGACCTCGGGCGAAACGTTCGCCGAGGAGGTCCGCGTCGAGCGGAGAGGCATTCCAACCCTCGTCCACTCGATTCGCCGGTTCTATGCGACGCGGAATGCGCCATTGACCGACCTGCGGGTCAGGGCCGAGTACGACGCGGAGACTGTGGCCCTCGTAGAGCCGTACTTCCCGGATCTGTTGCTGCTCGACGGATATCTCTACCTGGTCCGCGAACCGTTGCTGCGCGCGTTTCCGAATCGGATTGTGAACCTCCATTTCAGCGATCTGACGCTGCGGCACAACGACGGGACGCCGATGTTTCCGGGTATTCGGGCGGTGCGTGACGCGATTCGCGCCGGCTGTCATGAAACGCGCGCGACCGTGCATCTGGTGAACGCCGAGCCCGATCGCGGAATGCCAATCGTGCGGTCGCGATCGTTCCCGGTGTCGCCGCTGGTCGAGGAGCTGCGCGCCAGGCAGGCGGCCGACGTCTTGCGCGCTTACACGTTTGCGCATCAGGAGTGGATGATCCGGACGGTGTCCGGACCGCTGATTGCCAGCGCGCTGCGATTGATCGCCAATGGGCTCGTGGATCTCGACGCGGCCAACTTCAGCGGCCATGACACGTCCTGGCGCCTCGAGATCGACGGCCTTCTTCCCGAGCGCAGCTATGCCGTCCATTGAAGTCGAACGCTGCGGCGGCGTCGGTCGCATCACGATCAACCGTCTGCACCGGCTGAATGCGTTCGATTTGGAGACCGCGCTCGACTTTCGGCGTGCCGGACTTCAACTGTCGCGCGACACGACGGTACGGGCCGTGGTGTTGCGCGGACTACCCGGCGTGTTCTGCAGCGGCGCGGACTTGAAAGCGATTCGGGAGGGCTGCGACGCCACTCACGGGTTGGGCGCCGGATTCAAAGCGATCCTCGAGTACCTCCACAGCGCCATTTCAGAAATCCGTCGGGCACCGAAGCCGTTCATCGCGGCAGTGGACGGCATCGCGGCGGCCGGCGGATTCGGCATTGCGATGAGCTGCGACCTGGTGATTGCGTCGAGCCGCGCGAGCTTTGAATGGGCCTACGGCAAGACCGGTTTGACCGGCGCCGAGAGCGCCACCTTTTTTCTGCCGCGACTGGTCGGTTTGCGCGGCGCGATGGAGCTGGCGTTCGTCAATCCCCGGCTGAATGCCCGGGAGGCGCTGCGGCGCGGGCTGATCACCGAGGTCTACGACGGCGAGGCGTTCGATGCCTACGCGATGGAGAAAGCGGCACGACTCGCAGCGGGACCGACCCACGCGTTTGCGGTTGCGAAGGAGCTGTTGAACCAGGCGGCGGGCATGGATCGCCTGGACGCCCATCTCGATCGCGAATTGCAGGAATTGGTTCGTGCGGCAGACGGCGCTGAATGCGCAGAAGGGCTGACCGCATTTTTTGAAAAGCGCCAGCCGACGTATGCATGAGTACTCGCTCGTTCAATCGTTGTTCGATCGCATCGGCGCCGTGGCGACCGAACAACACGCCGTCGCGGTCAAACGCGTCCGCGTCACGATTGGCGATCAGGCCGGCGTGGATCCGCAACTGTTCCAGTCTGCCTACGAGATCTATCAGATCCGAACGCTCTGCGCCGACGCGCCGCTCGAAATTGCGCGGCTGCCGGGCGCTGATTTGACGCTCGATTCTTTAGAGCTGGAGGTGCCGTGATGTGCGACAGCTGCGGGTGCGGTGACACCCATGTCATTCCGTTCGACGTCCACGAGCGGATGCTCGCGGCCAACGACCGCGCGGCCGCGCACAACCGCGAACACTTCCACGACCACCAGGTGACCGCGATCAATCTGATGGGATCGCCGGGCGCCGGTAAGACCGCCATCCTCGAGGCGACCGCACGGGCGATGGGACGGGGCGTCCGCGTCGGCGTACTCGCCGGCGACCTGGCAACCGAAAATGATGCCGCGCGAATCCGCGCCGCCGGAATCGTCGCTGAATCGATCACCACCGGAACGGCATGTCACCTCGATGCGGACATGGTCCACCACGGCTTGCGGCGGCTGCCGTGGCGCACGCTCGACCTCCTGTTCATCGAAAACGTCGGCAATCTGGTGTGCCCGGCGATTTACGACCTGGGGCAGCAAGCCAACGTCGTGGCCCTGTCGGTCACGGAAGGCGAAGACAAGCCGCTCAAATATCCGACGATGTTTCGGAAGGCCGACCTGGTGCTGTTGACGAAAATCGACCTGCTGCCGGCATTGCCGGACGTACGAATCGAGACCATCGAAGCCAACCTCACAGCAGTCATGCAACGCCCGGCGATGCTGATGGTTTCGGCGCGAACCGGCGAGGGAATCGCCCAGTGGCGCCGGTGGCTCGAGGGGATCGGCCGCATTCACACAGCGCCGTGCGCGAGCTGTGCCGGCGCCGGAGTCTCGGTATGAATATGACGCTGACGATGGTTGCGGCGGCAGCCGCAGTCGGCGCGGTTCATACGCTGGCTCCGGATCATTGGGTGCCGTTCGCCGCGCTGGCCCGCGCTGAACGCTGGTCAGCTTCGCGAACGACCCTGGTGACCGGCGCGTGTGGGCTGGGCCACGTTACGGTGTCGGCGGCGCTTGGCCTGCTCGCGCTGTTGTTTGGCCTCGAAGTGCTGCAGACGTTTGGCGCTCGCCTCGAATCGGCAGCCGGTCTGCTGCTGATCGGTTTCGGCGTCGCTTACGCGTTGTGGGGCCTCAGTCAACGGCAGGCCCACGGCCACCATCATCACCACCACCATCACCCGCCGAAGCGGATGACGGCATGGACGCTGTTCGTCGTGTTCTCGGCCGATCCTTGTGTCGCCGTCATCCCGTTGATCTTTGCGTCGGCACCGCTTGGCTGGATGAGCACCCTGGCGGTGACCGCCGCCTACGAACTGGCGACGATCGGCACGATGATCGCCATGGTACTGCCGGCACGCTTCGCCGCCAACGCGGTGCGCGGCGCATGGGCGGACCGCTGGGGCCACGCGCTCGCCGGCGCCATCGTCGCGGCGATTGGCGCGATGGTCGCCGCGGCCGGGATCTAGTAGAGCTGACGAAAGAGGAACGCAGAGACCGTAAAGATCGCAGAGTGTGAATGTCCGTCAGCGCTTCCGCACGCGGATGCGGGCGTCAACGATGCGGCATCCGTGGCCGGGTGCGAGCGCCATCACCGGATTGAGATCGAGCTCCGCGATTTCTGGAACATCCGATGCCAGCCGCGAGATTCGCAGCAGCAGTTCGCGCAGGGCGTCGATGTCGGCGGGGCGGTGGCCACGATAGCCCCGCAGCAGAGGAACGCCGCGGATGCTGTGGATCAATTCGTCGGCGTCGCGATCGGTCAGCGGTGCGATCCGGAATTGCACGTCGTGGAGAACCTCGACGTGAATCCCGCCCAGCCCAAACGCCACTAGCGGACCAAACACCGGATCGTCCGACGCACCGATCATGATCTCGACACCGTCGGTAACCATCGCCTGAATCAAGACGCCTTCGATTGCGCCAGCGGGTTCCGCAGCCTGTGCGCTGGTGATGATGTCGTTGTAGGCGTGGCGCACAGCGTCGGCGTTCCCGAGATTCAACTTGACGCCACCGACGTCGGTCTTGTGCGTGACGTTGTGCGCCGCCAGCTTGGCGGCGACCGGGAAACCGATCACGTGTGCAATCGACGCGGCTTCTTCGGCCGAGTGGGCGAGCGTTCCCGGCGAGAGGGGCAGTGAAAAAGCGCCCAGCACCGCGCGGGTTTCCTCCGTCGTCAGCCAGCCTTCGCCGCGCCCCTCCAACGCCTGCCGGCAGACACCGCGAGCGGTGTCGACGCGGATGTCCTCGAACGCCCAGACCATGCCGGGCGACTTGGCCCGCCAGTCGGCATAGGTCGCCGCTTTGGCCAGCGCTCGGACGGCGTTTTCCGGAAACGCGTAGGCGGGAACGCGTTCGTCGCCGGCGACGATCGGTTTCGGCCGGCCGTCGTCGGCCATTACGCAGGCCAATACCGGTTTGTTGGGCGTCGTTCGCCGGGCACCGACAATGCCCTCACGGATTGCGGCGATCGTTTCATCGGTTTTCGTGCGGTCGACTGGTGTGTAAATCACGACCAGTGCATCGGCGTCATCGCTGGTCAGGGCCGTTTCGATGGCACGGCGATACTGGTCCGGTCCGGCCGACGCAATCATGTCCACCGGATTCCCGATACTCGCTTCCGCCGGCAGAAAAGCCGCCAGTCGCTCCCGGGTTGCCGCCGAAAATGCCGGTACGGTCAGGCCGGCCGACTCGCAGGCGTCCACCGCGAGAATGCCGGGCCCTCCGGCATTGGTGACGACCGCGACCCGTCGTCCCGATGGCAGCGGCTGCAGGTCGAGGCACGCCGCGATGTCGAACATTTCGTCGATCGTGTCCGCGCGAATCACGCCGGTCTGCTGGAACAAGGCGTCCACCGCGGTATCGCTGGCGGCGAGCGCCGCGGTGTGGCTGCCGGCGGCGCGCGAGCCGGCCTTGGTACGGCCCGATTTGACGCAGACGATTGGTTTGGTGCGACCGATCCGTCGCGCGAGGCGCGCGAAGCGGCGCGGATTGCCGAACGATTCGAGGTAGAGGAGGATGACCGCGGTGTTCGGATCGGCCTCCCAGTACTGCAGCAGATCGTTGCCCGACACGTCGGCCTTGTTGCCGACGCTGACGAAGGTCGACAACCCGATGCCGCGGTCCTTGGCGAGTTCCAGGATCGCCATGCCGAGCGCGCCGCTTTGCGACGACAACCCGACGCGGCCCCCCGGCGGGACGACCGGCGAGAACGATCCGTTCATGCGAACCGACGGGTTGGCGTTCACGACGCCCATGCAATTGGGCCCGACCATTCGCATCCCGTGGGCTCGAACTGTGTCGACCAGCCGCTTCTGCAGTTCGCGCCCCTCGGGTCCGGTTTCGGCAAAGCCTGCGGTGATGACGACCAGCGAACGGACACCTGCGGTCGCGCACTGATCGACCAAGTCGAGAACCAGCTGGCGTGGAACGGCGACGATCGCCAGATCAATTCCGCGCGGCGCGTCAGCCAGCGTGGCGTAGCACCGCAGTCCGGCGACCGTCGTCGCCTTGGGATTGATCGGATAGATCGGCCCGTGGAAATGCGTCGCGATCAGCGCCTCGAGAACGCGGCGGCCGATGCTGGAGGGGTCGCGCGATGCGCCGATCACGGCGATCGCCGACGGTTCGAGCAGAGGGCGCAGCGACAACGCCGTCGCCGTAGCGAGGCGTCGCTCCGAGAGTGACACCGCCGCGTCGGTCGGCTCGATCGCCAGCTGCACCGAGACCGCGCCCGATTCACTGCGCGAACGTACCTCGAAGCCCGATTCGGTGAAGACGTCGATCATCGCGGCGTTTTCCGGCAGGGTCAGTGCCTCGAACCGGGTGAAGCCGTTCGACGCGGCGATCGTGGCGAGGCGTTCGAGCAGGATGGTGCCCAGCCCTTTGCCCTGGAAATGATCGTCCACTGCGAACGCGACTTCGGCGCTCTCCACGCTGGTGGCGATGTACGACGCGATTGCCATCGGCTTGACTTCGCCGTCGATCGAACGAAGCGCCAGCAGCGTGACACTGCGGTGCGGATCACTCGAGTCGGATAGCCTCGTGATGATCGGATCCGGCGGCTCCGCGATCGAAAAGAAGCGGCGCCGCCGCGATTCGGGCGACAGATCGTGGAAGAAGCGCCGCACCGCGTCGTGATCCGCTGGAACAGCAACGCGCAGATCGGCGACCGAGCCGTCGCGCAACACTGCGCGCATGCTTGGATCGTCAGTCGATGGCAGGGTCGGCGCGGCTCGCGGCATCGGCTAGACGGCCTCGACCCGAACCAGCGCATCGGCGCGAACAAATTCGTGTTCCGGATGCTTCACCGTCAAGACCGGACACGGCGCCGTGCGAACCACCCGCTCGGCGACGCTGCCCATCAACAAGTGCGCCATCGGTCCTCGGCCATGCGTGCCCATGACGATCAGATCGACAGCTTCGTCGCGCGCGTAATTGACGATCGTCAGCGCCGGCGACGCCGAGGTTCGCAATACCGTTCGGACGCCGAGTTCGCGGCGATCGTCTTCGGTAACAGCGTCCGCGAGCTGGCGATTGGCCGACTCTTCAATGCTGCGTTGAAGGTCCGGGTAGGCGCCGACGTAGCCTTCGATGCCGATCGTGCTGCCCATCGCGTTGTCGGCGACGTGCAGGACGACCAGTTTCGCGCCGAACAGCCGTGCGAGTTCCCGTCCGTAACCGAGCGCCGCTTCCGCCGCGTCACCAAAGTCTGTGGCCACGAGAATCTGCTTCAGGACAATCATGATAAACCTCCACGCGGCGGTGCGGTCGCCGCTAATCCCCGAGATCGCCTCTCGCCTGGAGGAAACTGCAACTCGCGTGCTCGATCAAATCACGGGCCTTTGCTCGGGAATTTCGAGCAACTGCCGGAATTCCGGCAGCGCGCCGGCCGGGCGTGCCGCGGGTTGTCTCGCGCGGCTGCCGCGATTTCGGCAAAAACCCGGGCACGATGCTTGCGGATGGTGCCGGCGGCAGGGAGGCAGTTATGGCACACACGATTACGCGCGACAACGTTCTGTCGGTTCTGGAGCATGTGATGTTCGTGATCACCGGCTTCGTGCTGATGGTCGTCGGCCTCGGAATGGGCGTCACCATGGTGATGCTGCCGATCGGACTGGTCGTCGGCCTGCTCGGCGTCGCGATGTTCATTGGCGGCCTGTTCGTTCGCATGAAAGATTCGTAGGAGACGCCATGAGGGATCGACATGTTCTCGAAACGGTGCTGATTCGCCGCTTTCCGGAAGCCACGCGCGACCAGGTTGCGGCGGCGGCCAACGCGATAATGTCCCTCCTCGATCAATGGGAGGCAGAAGCTCGCCGCACGCTGCCGCGCCCCGATATCTGTGACGCGAACGAGGAGCGACATGAGCGGACCCATCGCCACTGAACGCTTGCACGCCCACTTCGAGGCGGTGCGGGAATCCGAATTCGCCCGCCTCTCCAGGAAACTCAGCGGTCTTGTCCCCGAGCACCGCGCCGAAGTGGAGACCATCACCGCCGAAATCATCCGCGCCATCGCGCGGCTGGCGGTCGGCGCGGTTCGCAGCGGCGCGAGTCAGGCCGACATCGATGCGGTCGCGCGGCTGTTCGCGCTGGAGCGCTGATGGCCGACGTGGCGGTGATCGGCGGCGGCGTAAGCGGGCTGTCTGCCGCTTATGAACTGATGCGCCGTGGCGTCACGTTCGAGCTGTTCGAACAGGCGCCGGTTTGCGGTGGCGTGGTGGTCACCGACACCGTCGCTGGGTACACAATCGATGCCGGCCCCGACTCGCTGCTGACGCAGAAGCCGGCAGCCATCGCCTTGTGCGGCGAGCTCGGTCTGACCGCTCGGCTGCAAGGCCTTCAAACCCGCGAGACCCACGTGCTGCGCGGCGGACGGCTCCGCCAACTGCCCCCGACCTCGGTCTTCGGCCTGCCGACCCGCTGGCTGCCGTTCGTCACCACCGATGCGTTTTCATGGCCGGCTAAGCTGCGGATGGCCGCGGAGGTGGCCGTGCCGCCGCGGCACGACGAAGCGGCCGAAGACGACGAATCGATCGCGTCCTTCATGGCTCGCCGGTTCGGTCAAGCCTCGGTTGACAGCCTCGCCGAACCGCTGCTCGCCGGAATCCATGGCGGCGACCCGGAGCGCCTGTCGATGCGCTCAGGATTCCCGCGGCTGGTCGATCTCGAGTCGCGCTACGGCAGCGTGATCGCCGGACTGCGTCGAATGCCGCACCAGTCAACCGCCAGCCCCTTTGTCTCGCTTCCGGAAGGAATGGCCGGCTTCACCGCGGCGATCGCGCGCGCGCTTCCGCCGCGGTCGGTTCACGTCAACGCCCGCATCGAACGGATTCGGCCTGCCGCCGGCGGCTATCTGCTGGAACCCGCGGGCGGCGGCAAGCTGCATCTCGCGCACGCGGTCGTTCTGTGCACGCCGCCGGCGGCCACGGCACAGCTGCTGGGCGGCATCGACGCCAATTTGGCAGCCTTGTGCGGTCGGGTGTCGTCCACTTCGGCGGTCACGGTGGCGCTTGGTTTTGCGCGGAGTGCTGTGCGTCACCCGTTGAACGGAACCGGATTTGTCGTACCGAGGAGCGAGGGGATCAGTCTGCGCGCCGTCAGCTGGGTTTCATCGAAATGGGACCATCGCGCACCCGCCGGGAAAGTCTTGCTGCGCGCCTACCTTGGGGGCGCTGGCGATCCAACCGCGATCGATCGTTCTGCCGCAGACCTCGCAGGAATCGTCCACCGCGAACTGACCGGCATTCTCCATCTCGTTGATGAACCAGAACTGGCGCGCGTGTATCCCTGGCGCGGCGCGACGCCGCAGATCGAAGTCGGCCATGCAGCGTTGATGCGAACCATCGACCAGGCCCTCGACCGCCATCCCGGCTTGTTCGTGTCGGCATCCGGTTTCCGCGGGACGGGCATCCCCGACTGCGTCGCGGACGCGCGACGTCAGGCTGGTGTCGCGGCCGCAGCGCTGGTGCCAGCAGTCAGCACGTAAGGCAGCCAGATCGTCACGCGCGTCCCGCCGCCGTCTTTCTCGGCAACCGCGCCCAGCTCGATACGCCCATGATGCACGTCGACGACGCGGCGCACGATCGCCAGTCCCAGGCCAGTGCCGCGATGCTTCGTCGTAAAGAATGGCTCGAACGCCTTTTCTCGCACTTCCGGCGCGATGCCGGTGCCGCGGTCGCGGATTGTGATCCGGCACTGCGCGCCGTCGGGTTGGACGTCAACGTCGATCGTGCCGCTGCCTTTCATCGCCTGCGCGCCGTTCAACAGCAGGTTGTGCAGCAGCAGGCGCAGCTGATCAGCGTCTCCGGAAAGGGGCGGTGAGCCGCCGGTGAGATTCAACGTGATACCGGTGAATGCCGGATCGCGTTTCAACAAAGTGCCGAGGCTTTCGACCAGCGCGTGAATTTCGACCGGCTCGTAACGCGGCTGCCGCGGCCGCGCGTAGAGCAGCAGATCCTGAACGATGCCGTTCAGTGAATCGAGTCGCAGGATGATTTCGGCCATCACCGCACGATCGCGCTGCTCGGCCGGCATCCGTCCCATGATCACCTGCAGCGCGCCGCGGATGCCGGCGATCGGGTTCTTCACTTCGTGCGCGACCACCGCGGCCATCTCGCCCAGCCGGGTCAGCGCCGCCTGCTCTCGCAGTTGTTCTTCCGATCGTTTGCGATCGGTGATCTCGTAGCGCAGCGCCATGTACTGATACGGCTTCCCTGACGCGTCGAGAAACGGCACGATCGTCGTATCCACCCAGTAGTGCGACCCGTCCTTGGCGCGATTGCGGATTTCACCGCGCCAGACGCGGCCATTGGCGATCGTCACCCAGAGCGTCCGCATGAATTCCTTCGGATGCAATCCGGAATTGAGAATGCGATGGTCCTGACCGATCAGCTCCTCCCGCGCATATTTCGAAATCTCGCAGAACTTGTCGTTGACGGAGGTGATCGTGCCGTGCGTGTTGGTGGTGGCGACGATCGCTGATTGGTCGATCGCGTACTTCAGTCGTTCGAGGTCCCAGGAGTGGTCGCGGTCGGTCATCAGTGGCTCGACTCTTGAATGAATGTTTGCAGGGTACCATGGACGCACAAACCAACTCTCGACGTGTTCTGGTGGTTGACGACGAGCCGTTGGTTCGCTGGTCCGTCGCCGAAACGCTGTCGGACCATGGGTTCCAGGTCGTCGAGAGCGGCGACGCGCAGGGCGCTCGCTGCGCCGTCCGCGACGCGACCCGCGGCTTCGACGCGGTGTTGCTCGATCTGCAATTGCCCGACTCCGTCGATTTGTCGTTGTTGCGCACGCTTCGAGAATTGGCGCCGAAAGCCGCACTCATTCTGATGACCGCCTTCGGCACACCCGAACTGGTGCAGGATGCGCTCCATTCGGGCGCCTACCGGGTGCTCGACAAACCGTTTGAAATCGACGCCCTGGCCAACCTTGTCGCCGAGGCGACATCCGAGCCGGCGGGGGGAGTTTCCCCCGCTGCTGCGAATTAATCCCCACAGCGATCCGCGGAATTCCTCCGGAAAACCGCGATTCCGGCGGAAATCCGGCACCTCCCGGCTGGCACAGGCGTTGCCCTTCAGGCCGGCATGATTACCAAGGAACGCGTGGAATCGGTGCTCGGTCGAGTCCGGCCTTTCCTGCAAGCCGATGGCGGCGACATTGAAGTGGTCGGAGTGGACGGCAACTCCGTGGACGTCAAGCTGACCGGGATGTGTGCCGGCTGCCCGAGCGCGCACATGACGCTGTACCTCGGCGTCGAGGCCGCGCTGCGTGACGAGTTGCCGGAGTTTGAAGCGTTGCGTCTGGTGTAGGGCCATGACTGCCGCCACCTTATCGCTCGATTCGGTAGTCGTCGGACGCAGTGCTCGGATGCGCGCGGTCTTTGAATTTCTGCGCGTCATCGGCAACAGCGAAAGCACGGTACTCATCACCGGCGAAAGCGGAACCGGTAAAGAAGTGACCGCGACGCTGATTCATCAGTCCAGCCGCCGCAAACATCAGCCATTCGTCGCGGTCAGCTGCGCGCTGTTCTCGGAAACGCTGATCGAGAGCGAACTGTTCGGCCACGAACGCGGCGCGTTCACCGGCGCGATCAAGGACCGCCCCGGCCGCTTCGAGATGGCGGACCGCGGGACAATTTTTCTCGACGACATCGACGACGTCCCGCTGTCGATGCAGGTCAAGCTGCTGCGGGTGCTGCAGAACCGCACGATTGAACGTCTCGGCGGCACGCGGACGGTTCCGGTCAACGTGCGGATCATCGCTGGGACCAAGAAGGATTTGAAGCAGATGGTCGCGGAAGGAAAGTTCCGCGAAGATCTCTACTTCCGGCTCAACGTTCTGCCGGTGGCGTTGCCGCCGCTGCGCGAGCGGCGGGAAGACATCCCGGTGCTGACCGATCACTTTCTCGAAAAGTACTTCCGGCGTGCCGGCACAGACGTGCCCCAGGTGAGCGACGCGGTGCGCCAGGCGTTTCACCGCTATTCGTGGCCCGGCAACGTCCGCGAGCTCGAAAACGCCTGCGAGCGGATTGCCCAGACTTGCAGCTGCGGCGCGGTGCGGGTCGGCTGCATGTCGGCCCACCTGCTGTTCCGCGCCGCCGCGCAAGCGGTCAGTGATCCGCCAATCGTGGTAACGACGCCCCAGGCCGACCGGCCGCCGGCGCCGGTCTCGCTCGACGATCGGGTGCGGGAATTCGAAGCCAACTTGATCGCGTGGGCGTTGAAGGTGAGCAACGGCAACAAGTCGCGCGCCGCCGAGCTGCTGCAGATCAAACGCTCCACTCTTGGTGATCGTATCGCGCGGTGCGGCCTCGAACGGCCGGCTGCCAGTGAGGCCGTATGAATCTCGATCTGATTCTGTGCCCGACCGACTTCTCGGAAGCATCGCGTCGCGCGCTCGCCTGCGCGTCGTCGCTGGCCGACTGGTACGCGGGCCGGGTGACACTGCTGCATGTCGCGCAACCGGTGCACGCGCTGGTTGGCGCGTCTCGCAGCGGTAGCGGTTTTGGCGAGGACCCGGGCATCGATCTGGCGGAATTGCGGCGACAGATTCGCCGCGAACTCCCGGCCGCGCCAGCCGGCGTGCCGATCGACGTCGACGCGGTTCCCGGCAACGCCAAGGAAACCATCGTGGCCTACGCCGACAGCGCGAAGCCCGATCTGATCGTGATTGGGACGCGCGGCGCCGGCGGACTACGCCACCTGGTGCTCGGCTCCGTGACCGAAGCGGTGCTTCGCGCGGCCGCCTGCCCGGTGCTGGCGATCCCGCCAGGGGCCGGGCCGAACCCGGCGTTTCCGTTCCGCCGCGTGTTGTGTGCGACCGACTTTTCCGCCAGCTCGTTCGGAGCGCTCCGCACTGCGGCGTCGCTGATGCGCGACGCGATCGGGGAAGTTACCGTCCTGAACGTGATCGACGATACCGACGAGAACGAGTTGTTCGTCGCCCGACCTTACGACGTCCACCGCTACGAAACCGAGCGCGAAGCGCAGGCGACGGAAAGCCTGCGGCAGTTCACGGGTCGCGCGTTGTTCGGCGGCCCGCAGCCGACGCTGCGCGTCGCGCGCGGCCGGCCGGAGCGCGAGATCCTCGCGACGGCGACCGAACTGAACGCCGACCTGATCGTCCTCGGCGTCAGCGGCCAGAATGACTTCCACGGCCGTCTGTTCGGTTCCACGACCAACAGCATTCTCCGTGCGGCGACGTGCCCCGTGCTGACGGCTCGTGCCTGAGGACAGACGCGACTGGCATGACGCCATAGAATAGGCAGGATGCTGGCGCCTACTGTCCTGATTGTTGACGACGAGCAGTTGATTCGCTGGTCGTTGAGCGACCGCCTGACCAGTGCCGGTTACCGCGTCGTCGAGGCCGAGACTGCGGCGGCGGCGGTCGAGCGGCACGCCGAGGGCGTCGATCTCGTCCTGCTCGATTACAAGCTGCCGGACGGCGACGGCCTGTCGGTCTTGAAGCAGATCAAAGAGGCGGATCCCGACACGCTGGTCATCCTGCTCACCGCCTATTCGACGGTCAACGCCGCGGTTGAGGCGATGAAGCACGGCGCGTATCACTTCGCGACGAAGCCGTTCGATGTCGACGAGATTGCGATACTGGTTGCCAAGGCGCTGGAAACAACGCTGCTGCGCCGTGAAGTCCGGGCGCTGCGGGCCAGCCAGGCCCAACCCTACAGTGTCGATCGCATCGTCGGCCAGGGCAAGGCGATCGCGGACCTGAAGGCGCTGCTGCAGAAGGTGGCATCGAGTCGCGCTTCGACGGTGTTGCTGACCGGTGAGAGTGGTACGGGCAAGGACCTGGCCGCCAAAGTACTGCACTACGCGAGCGAGCGCGCGACGCGGCCGTTCATGAACATCACCTGCTCGGCGCTGCCCGAAACCATTCTCGAAAGCGAACTGTTCGGGCACGAGCGTGGCGCCTTCACCGACGCCCGCCAGCAGAAACGGGGTCTGCTCGAGACTGCTGACGGCGGAACCGTGTTTCTCGACGAAATTGGCGAAATGGCACCGGCTCTCCAGGCAAAGCTGTTGAGGTTCCTCGAGGAAAAAACCTTCAAGCGGGTTGGCGGTGTCGCCGATATCCGCGTCGACGTCCGGGTTGTGGCCGCCACCAACCGCAATCTCGAAGATGAAGTGAAGCGCGGGCGTTTTCGCGAGGACCTCTACTACCGTTTAAATGTGCTGCCGATTATCCTGCCGCCGCTCCGAAACCGGATCGAAGATATCCCGTCGCTCGCGAAATATTTCGTGGATGCGTACAACTCGGAATTCCGCAAACGGGTCCGCGGCATCAGCGACGGGGCGATGAAACTGTTGCAGAGCCACGGATGGCCGGGAAACATTCGCGAGTTGCGGAATGCGGTCGAGCGGGCGATGCTGCTGGTCGAAGGCGACGAACTGACCGCGGATCAGTTTCCGCTGGCGTCGGCCGCCGCCGCGAACCTCACCGAACGAGTCGCACTTCCGGCGAAGGGCGTCGACCTCGAACAGCTCGAACGCTCGCTGGTCGTCCAGGCGCTCGAGCGCAGCGCGTGGAACCAGACGCGCGCCGCGGGGCTGCTGGGCCTCAATCGCGATCAGATCCGGTATCGGATCGAGAAGTTCAAACTCGAGAAACCGGCGGTATCGTAATGCCGGCGATACCTCCGTGTTTTGCTCGAGAAACCTGCGGTGCCGTAATTCCGGCGAACACGCTGGCATGCGAGTTGCGACACGAAGTGGTATGACTGTCACGATCAAGTCCTCCGTATGGCGTTGGACGTTGGCGGCGATGGCGGGCACGGTGGCGGCGTACGCCGGAATTGCGGCGACTGCGTGGTGGCGCTACGGTTCAGCGCGCGCGCCGGCGGGTGCTGACGCGGATCCGCTCCTGGATCAGTTCATGCCGGTGTTCGACGCCGTCGAACGGCATCACATCACGGTCAACGCGGCGGCTTCGGTCACGCTGCAGGCGGCCGCAGACATGGATCTCGAGCAATCCAATGTCGCGAAAGCAATTTTTCGCGCCCGGGCGCTCGTACTCGGCAGTGCGCCTCCGGATCCGAATCAACCACGCGGCCTGCTGGCCGTGACGCGGTCGCTCGGCTGGGGAACGCTGCGGGAAGTACCCGGCCGCGAGATCGTGATGGGCGCCGTCACGCAACCGTGGCAGAGCGACGTCGTGTTTCGGGCGTTACCTCCGGACCAATTCAAGGCGTTCAACGAGCCTGGTTTCGTGAAAATCGTCTGGACGCTTCGGGCCGATCCGGTCGATGACTCGAAATCGGTGTTCCGCACCGAAACCCGCGCCGTCGCGACCGACGCACAAGCGCGTCGCAAGTTCCGTCGATATTGGGCGCTGGCCTCGCCAGGTATTTTTCTGATTCGGCTGCTGTCGCTGATGCCGCTCAAGGCGGAAGCGGAACGAAGGGTGCGTGCCGCGTGAATCCATTTCCTCATTACTACAACGCTGCCGTTTCGGCCGCTTTCGATGGCGACGTCAGCACCAGCATCACTGGCGTCGACGCGCTGCCCGTTGCCTCGCCACCGGAATTCGGCGGGCCCGGCGGACGCTGGTCGCCGGAAACGCTGCTCACCGCCGCGGTTGCCGACTGTTTTGTGCTGACCTTCCGCAGTGTCGCCAGGGCATCGCATGTCGCGTGGACCGGGATTCGATGCGAGGTCGTCGGGACTCTCGATCTGGTCGAGCGCATCCCGCAGTTCACGCGGTTCGAGGTCCAGGCGCGGCTGACGGTGCGCGCTGACGGCGACGCCGCGGCGGCGCAACGAGCGTTGGAGAAAGCGCACAAGCTGTGCCTGGTCAGCAATTCGCTGAAGGCCAGTGTCGAGCTGCGCGCGGAGATTTCTTTCGAACGTGAAGTGACCGCGGCCTGAACGGAAATCGGCTATGCTGGCGCCGCCATTATCAAGGAGCCAGCATGACGACCACACGAGTGCTGCAGTCGAGCGCGGTGGCGGTTGGGTTCGCACTCCTCCTCGCCGCGCCTCCGTCAATCACCGCACGCCAAACGGCTCGCGAGAGTATCCGCATCGACCCCGACGACCTTGCCGGCACGGTCACCAGCAGCGCCGGACCCGAGGCCGGCGTCTGGGTGATCGCCGAAACCTCAGACCTGCCAACCAAGTTCGTCAAAATCGTTGTCACCGATGATCGCGGACGCTACCTGCTGCCGGACCTGCCGAAAGCCACTTACAACGTGTGGGTGCGCGGCTACGGCCTGGTCGATTCGCCGAAGGTTCAGGCCACGGCGGGCAAGCTGCTGGATCTCAAGGCGGTGGTCGCGCCGAATCCGCGCGCCGCTGCCGACTACTATCCGGCCGGCTACTGGTTCTCGCTGATTCGCATTCCGGAGAAAAGCGAGTTTCCGGGGAACGCCCCGGGTGGCAACGGCATCGCGCCGGCGGTGAAGAGTCAGTCCGACTGGATCCGGCAATTGAAATCGGGCGGCTGCACCGCGTGCCATCAGCTAGGGACGAAAGGGACACGCGACATTCCGAAATCGCTCGGCACATTTCATTCTTCCACAGAAGCATGGGACCGGCGCATTCAATCGGGTCAGGCGGGTGCGCAGATGAGCGGCGGCCTGAACGCGATGGGCCGCGAGCGTGCGCTGCAGATGTTTGCCGACTGGACGGACCGGATCAACGGCGGCGAGCTGCCACCGGCGCCGCCGCGTCCGCAGGGCATCGAGCGGAATGTGGTGATCTCGCAGTGGGACTGGGCGGATCCGAAGGCCTACCTGCACGACGAAGTGTCGACCGACCGGCGTAATCCGTCGCTGAATGCGAATGGCTTGATCTACGGATCGCTCGAGCTCAGCGCCGACTACTTGCCGGTTCTCGATCCGGTCCGTCACACGATCAGTCGCGTGCCGCTGACGGTTCGCGATCCCAAAACGCCGCCGACCTCGGCAACCATGCCCGCACCTTCGCCGTACTGGGGCGAGGAACCGATCTGGACCAGCCGCAACAACGTGCACAACCCGATGCTCGACGACAAGGGACGCGTCTGGATCACGTCCGCCGTCCGGCCGGCAGCAAACCCGGATGCCTGCAAGGATCCGTCGCACCCGTCCGCGAAGCTGTATCCGTTGGCGAATGCCGGTCGGCATCTCGCGGTCTACGATCCGAAAACCAAGCAGATCACTCACATCAGTACCTGCTTCGGCACGCATCACCTGATGTTCGCGATGGACGCGAACAACACGCTGTGGACGAGCGGCGGCGGGCAGGTGGTGGGCTGGTTGAACACGAAGCTGTTCGATGAGACGCACGACGAGATGAAGTCGCAGGGCTGGACCGCGCTGGTGCTCGACACCAACGGCAATGGCAAACGCGACGCCTACGTGGAACCCAATCAGCCGGTGGATCCGACCAAGGACAAGCGGCTTGGTGCCGCCTTCTATGCGGTCGCTCCGGCGCCCGATGGATCGATCTGGGGTTCGGTACTCGGATTCCCGGGCTCGGTGGTGCGGTTGAACCCCGGCTCGAATCCGCCCGAAACGGCGCTCGCTGAAATCTACGAGCCGCCGTACGACAATCCGAAGGCAACTGTGCAGGGCTATTCGCCGCGCGGCGGAGACGTCGATCGCAACGGCGTCTACTGGACCGCGCTCGCCAGCGGCCATCTGGCCAGCTTCGATCGCCGCAAATGTAAAGGCCCGCTGAACGGGCCGACCGCGACCGGGCAGCATTGTCCCGAAGGCTGGACGCTCTATCCGGAACCGTTGCCGCAGCTGAAAGGCGTCACCGAGTCGGGCAGCGCCGAAGCCAGCTATTACACCTGGGTCGACTGGTACGATACCGCTGGCTTCGGACCGAACACCCCGATCGATACCGGTAACGCCTCGGAGGGGCTGCTAGTACTCAAAGACGGCAAGTGGGTGGTGTTGCGCGTGCCGTACCCGATGGGCTTCTACACCAAGTGGATGGATGGCCGCGTGGACGATCCGAAAGCCGGCTGGAAGGGCAAGGGCTTGTGGGCGACGATCAGCACGCGCACGCCGTTCCACATGGAAACCGGCAAAGGCACGACCAGCAAAGTGATGCACTTCCAGATGAGGCCGGACCCGCTCGCTAAATAACCCTATCTGGTCATCTTGTCATTCGGTCATCTGATCATTGATTGGTCGATTTTCCAGTCCAATGACCAAATGACCGGATGACTCGATGTCCAAATGGGTGGATGCCGCTTCAGTGGGGTGGAGAATCTGCACGGTGTGTCGTAATCCACTCATCACTGACGGCCCCGACCTCAGGGCGCCGATCCACCTTGCCGCGCGACCGTAGAACCCACGCCGCGCCCGCGGTTACTCCTGCAACCAGCGTTACGACTAACCACCGCAGCACGAAAACCCCCAAGGAACGGTTTCAGGATTTCTGAGTGCCTCGGCCGAATGCAAGCCCGACGCCATCGCCTCGGTCAATTGCTGGCGCGTATCTTGAGAGCGGGAGACGACCATGTTGAACAACTACGACGCCATCGCAACAGTCGCTGTAAAGGACCTGCAGAAGGCCAGGACCTTTTACGAGAAAGCGCTCGGCCTGGTCGCGCAGCCGTCCGATGGATCAATGGCCGCAATGGTTGCGACATACGGCAGCGGTGGATCGCGTCTGCAGGTCTACGTGTCGCAGTTCGCCGGAACCAACCAGGCGACCGCCGTGACGTGGGCGGTCGACGATGTGGAGGCAGTTGCGCGCGATCTGAAGTCACGCGGCGTCAGCTTCGAGCGGTATGCCATACCGAACGCGACGCACGTCGGTGACGTGCACGTGATGGGGAACCGCAAAGCGGCCTGGTTCAAGGATCCGGACGGCAACGTTCTGTCGATCGTCAATCGTTCTTGACCGCGCTGGCCGGCCGCCGGACAATCGGGCGCATGCCAGCCTCGAAAACGATCCGTGCACGGATTGTCCGGGACGGGTCGGCGTGCTTCATCCCGCTCGATTTCGATCCGCGCGCGGTGTTCGGCAAACTGCGCGTGCCGGTCAAGGTGACGCTGAATGGCTACACCTACCGCAGCACGATTGCCGCGATGGGCGGACCGCCGTGCATTCCGCTACGGAAAAGCAATCGCGATGCGGCGGGCCTGGAAGGCAACGAGACGCTCGACGTTCGACTCGAACTCGACACCGACGCGCGGACCGTCACTCCGCCATCGGACCTGGCGAAAGCACTGAAGGCGGCGTCGCCGGCCTGGACGCGCTGGCAAGAGCTGTCGTTCAGTCACCAGCGGGAATACGCCGACGCCATCGAACAGGCCAGGAAACCCGAAACGCGGTTGCGACGGATTACGGAGACGGTCCGCGTGCTGCGCGCGCGGCCAGAGCGAAAAAAGCGATGATGAAAACAGTCCTGGCAGTCAGCCTCGTCGTGATCTTCAGCCCAGTGCTGGCTGCGCAGGCGCCGCGCGAGGCGCAACCGGCTCCGGCCGCGCCGGCTGGCTCCGCCGGAATTTTCAAACCGAGCGCCGAGTTGCTCGCCGTGCTCAAAGCGATGCCGGTGCCTGCGTCCGGGATGACCGCGTCGCCGGTGGCGCTGACCGATCAATATCGGATCAACATCGTTCGACGTGTGAAAGGCGCCGGTGCGATCGCACATCCCGGCAACACCGAGGTGCATTACATCATCGAAGGAACCGGCACGCTGGTAACCGGCGGAACGATCCTGCGTGCCACCAACGCCGGGGCCCTTGCCGAAATCAAGGACGGGGTCACGCGTCGCGTCGCACCGGGTGACGTCGTCGTCGTCCCGGAAAACAGCCCGCACTGGTACAAGGACCTCGACGCGCCGATTACCTATCTCGAAGTGCGGTTTGTGGCGCCGGCGAAGTAGGAGAGGCGCACCGTACATCGGGGGTGACTGGCAAACAGACCGGCCGGCGCGTTGAGGCAACTGCGTCGCGCGTCCGTCTCCGGTCGCCGGAGCGCGCTGCGAGGACGTTTCTTCTAAGTGGCCGGCCAGGTTCGGAACCTGGCCTGGAGTCCGAGTCTTCTCGCGCGCTCATTACATTCTGAATCGGCGACCTTCGAACGGCCGCGCCACGCAGTCGCCTCAACGCGCCTATGCGATTGCTGCCTGCTAGCCGCAAGACGCCGCGGGCCAGGATCGGCCCGTTCGCGCAGGAAACCGTTCGGAGCACACCGCTCAGGGAATGCGGCAAAACGAACGCAGGCTAGTGACATCGAGCGCACCCTAAACGGGTGCGCGAGCGTTCCACCAGTCCCAAGGCCGGAGTGAGTTTTGCCGGTGTGCGGAGTCGGTTTCCTTAGCGAATGGGCCGATCCGGTCGCCGCGGAGCCCTGCAGCAGCGTGCACCGACGCAGTGGCCCCAACAAGCGCCGTCGAGGAGATTCGGCACACCTGCTCGACCCGCTTGGCTGCCCGGCGGGATTCGACACACTCCAGCGGCCGATCCAGACGTCGAGTGCGTGATGTGCCGGCGTTCCGCAAGTTGCAGCAAGTGTTGGTGTTTGTGCCAGGGCGGCCAATACGACGAACAGGTGTGTCAGCCGGTTTCGCCGCGGGTCAAACCATCGTAGAATTGACGCTTATGACGAACAAGACTCTCTGGAAGTTGGCCTTGGCGTCGGCCGTGCTCGTTCCGGCGGCGATCGGAGCGCAACAAGCTCCCGCCGGATCGGCTGCCAACGCCGAAGTGACGTTTAGCAAAGACGTCGCGCCGATTTTGCAGCGCAGCTGCCAGAACTGCCATCGTCCGGACGGGGTGGCGCCGATGTCGCTCGTCACCTATGAAGACGTGCGGCCGTGGGCTCGCGCGATCAAGCTCCGCACCGGCATGGGGCCGCGCGCCGGCGTGATGCCGCCGTGGTATGTCGAGAAGAACATCGGCATCCAGCACTTCAACGACGATCCGTCGCTCAGCGACCAGGAAATCGCGAAGATTGCCAAATGGGCCGACGCCGGAGCGCCGCGCGGCAATCCCGCCGACATGCCGCCGCCGAGGACCTGGGGCGACGGCCGCGGCTGGCACATCGGCGAACCGGATCTCGTGGTCAAGACGAAAGAGCTGACGGTGAAAGGCGATGCGCCCGATTGGTGGGGTGAGATTCCAAGCATTCCGACCGGCTTGACCGAAGACCGCTACGTCGCGGCGCTCGAGATCAAGGAAGTCAACGACGTCGAGTCTTCCGCGGCGAAGGGCAACCGTGCGACGGTCGGCGGCCGCTTCGTTTTCCATCACATGATTTGGCGAACCTCGGTACTCGATCCGGCCAAGGCCGATCAGATCCCCGAGGCCGGCTCGATCGTGCTCGATGAAGAAAGCGTGAACTGGCCGGTGCACGAAGTGGGACGCAACCCCGACTTCTTCGATCCGAAGTCAGCGCGCTTGCTCAAAGCGGGTTCCTACATCGTCTCTGATTCGATCCATCTGCACTCGAACGGCCGCGATACGAAATCGCATCTCGAGATCGCCTTCAAGTTCCAGCCGAAGGATTACAAGCCGACCTACAAGCGCGCGGTGTTCGGACTCGGCAATGGCGTGGACATCGACATCAAGGCGATGGAAGCCGATCAACAACTGCACGCCTACACGGTGCTGCAGCAGCACACCAAGATCATTTCGTTCGAGCCGCACCTGCACGCGCCGGGCTCGCGGATGTGTCTCGAGGCGATCTGGGGCTACAACATCCAGACGCTGAACTGTGTCGGCTACGACCACAACTGGGTGCGAGGCTACGACTACTCTGACGATTCCGCGCCGCTGCTGCCGAAGGGCACCATCCTGCACATCATCGGCTACATGAATAATTCGCCGACCAACAAGAACGTGCCGGACCCGCGCAACTGGCAGGGCTCGGGCAATCGTTCCGTCGCGAACATGTTCATCGACCTCGGCATGCGCGTCGCGCTGTCCGACGAACAATTCCAGGAAGAAATGGCCAAGCGCCGCGAGAAGCTGCACCTGACCAAGAATGACAACGTCATCGGCTGTCCGTTGTGCCTTGTGCCACCGGCACCGAAACCGACCGGAGCCCCGCAGCAATAATGGTTGCTTTGCGTCCTTTGCGAACTTTGCGTTTTGTCGGGCTGGCGCTGGCAGTTTATTCGACCGTCAGCGCCCAGTCTCTCTCCTACACCAAGGGCCAGAATGTCGCACCAGCCTACGAAGGCTGGGAAAACGGGGCCGACGGCGCCAAGTATTTCGTCTTCGGCTACATGAACCGCAACTGGGAAGAGGAAATTGACGTCCCGGTCGGGCCTGAGAATGGCTTCAACATCGGCGGCGACCGGGGGACAGGGACGCCCGGATTGAGCGACCGGGGGACAGGGGCCCCCGGATTGAGCGACCGGGGGACAGGGGCCCCCGGATTGAGCGACCGGGGGACAGGGGCCCCCGGATTGAGCAACGACCAGGGTCAGCCGACGCACTTTCTGCCGCGCCGGAATCGTTTCATTTTCAAGGTGAGAGTTCCGACCAACTTCACCGAGAAAGACGAGTTGATCTGGACGCTGACCACGCACGGCAAAACCGAAAAGGCCTTTGCGACGCTGCGTCCGGACTACATCCTGGACGACGTGGTCAAGGCGTCGGAAACGGGAGCGCTTGGCGCGGGAACCAGCAGTCCGGAGGTTCGCTCGAACAAGCCGCCGGTGCTCCGCATTGTCGAAGCCAACACCCGTAACGTGAAGGCGTGGCAGGCAGTGCCGCTGGTTTCCGAAGTGAAGGACGATGGCATTCCGAAGCGCCGCGGCGCCGGATCAGGCGCGGCCGTGCGTGCGACCGGCGCCGGTGGGCAAACCGGCGACTCAACCGGAGCGCTGCTGGCGCGCGCCGCGTCGGGCCCTCCGGTACGGATCACCGTCGGCAAGAACGTCGGACTGCACGTCACCTGGTTTCTCTACCGCGGTCCGGCCGGCGGCACCGTGACGTTTGATCCGCCGCAAATCAAGGCGTGGGAAGACACTCGCGCCGGCGCCAATTCGCCATGGGCGCCGATCTGGCTCGCGCCGCCGATTCCCGCCGATGGCCGGCAGCCAGTGAGCGTCACGTTCAGCGAGCCCGGCACCTACGTGCTCCGTTGCCGCGCCGACGACGGCGCGCTGGTATCCGACGAAGAAGTTACCGTCGTCGTTTCCCGATAGCCAACACGAACACTGATGACGCGTCTGCGCGTCGCTGCCTTCCTGATTGTCGTCGCCGCGTGGTCGCAGATCGCGGCGGCGCAGTCGAGCGGGGCCGAGTGGATTGCGTGGGCCCGCGACCATAGCTATCCGATCGCGGCCACTGCGCCGGTCACCGACGACGACTACGCCGATCTGCAGTTTTTCAAACAGGTGATCGGCGATCGTCGCCTGGTGCAACTGGGCGAGAGCGGCCACGGCGTCGGCCAGTTCGATTCCGCGAAAGTGCGGCTGGTGAAGTTCTTTCACGAGCAGATGGGGTTCGACGTCATCGCGTTCGAGAGCTCGATCTACGAGTGCTTTGCCGCGAACGCCGAAGCCGCCCGCGCGAATACCGCCGGGGCGACCGTAATGATCGACTCGATCTTCGCGGTCTGGTGGTCGCAGCAGACACTGCCGCTGTTCGATTATCTGGTACGAACGCAATCGACCGGCCGGCCGCTGACGTTGGCCGGCTTTGATTCGCAGTACAGCTCGCCACGTGGTGTCACTCAGCGGCCGGACTTCCTGAAGCGGGTGGTCGCCGCGGTGGACGAAACCTACGCCGAGCAGGTCTTCAGTTTCGATAGTGCTTTCGTCGGCGGCCTGCGTACGAACGCGACGGCCTATGCGCGGCTGCATGAAAAGGATCTGCTCGACGGGTATTCACGCCTCGAGCAGTTTCTTCATGATCGTCGCGAGCCGCTGGCCAAGGCGTTTGGCGGCGATCCATCCCCGCTAATCGCCGAGCGCACGGCCCATTCGATGGTCGAGTACGTCCGGCAAATCGTAGCATCCGCCGACCGGCCGAGCGATCAGTCCGACAGCGGTGGCGGCGCGATCCGCGACGCGGCGATGGCCGACAATCTGGCGTTCCTGCTGCGCGAACTCTATCCGGACAAGAAAATCCTGGTGTGGGCGCACAACTTTCACATCCGGCACGCCAACACGGCGACCGCGTCGAACGCGCAGCGGACGATGGGGAGCTTCACGATCCAGCAGTTTCGTGACGAGCTCTACACGATCGGGCTCTACATGAACCGCGGCCTGGCGGCGTTCAACGATCGAACCATTTACACGATCAGTGCGGCGCCGGCCGACAGCCTTGAATGGGTGCTGTTCAACGTCGGGCCGCCGGCAGTCTTCGTTGACTTTCTGCATCAAACGTCCGAGCCGGGCAATGACTGGATCTTCAAGCCGGTGTTCACGCGCGAATGGGGTTTGTATCCGGTGTTCATGGCGCCGCGAGAACAATACGACGGCGTACTGTTTATCGATATGGTGACGGCGCCGGCCTACCTGGTGTTCTGAAACCAACCTGTTAACTTTGCGTCCTTCGCGAACTTTGCGTGTCGTGTTTAGCCTGGAGAAGTCGCTGGTAACTCCAACACTCCGGAAATCAAACACAGAGTTCGCAAAGGTCGCTAAGGCAACCTATTAACTTTGCGTCCTTCGCGAACTCTGCGTTTTGTAACTGCTAATGCTGGGGCCGTGGCTTGGTCACCGGTAAGTCGAAATGCTTACCGGGTGGAATCGTTTCGAGACCGCGCCACGGCGCAAGGAACGGCGTCGGCACGTACTGGGCGTTCAAGACGAAAGCGGTATTGATGCGCGTCAACCGGACCGCGGTTGCCGGTGGAGCGGGCTGGCCGTTGCGCGGTGGCCGCTCGAATGCTGAAACCCGGACGGCGCTGACCTCGCGGCCGTCGACGCCCTCCGGCAGCGGCACCGCGCCGCGGAAACAGCCGTCACGCACGATGCGGTGAGTGGCTAGTCCGAGATCTGACGATAGCCACGACTCGCCAACCCGCACACCGAACGACACGGCCGCGCTGCCGACCTCGGCGCACGCCTCGAGGTAAACGAATCGCCGCGGGTCTGAAATGGTGTTCGTCCCCGGCCTGGTCGCTTTGACGACCTTGCCTTCGCGCACCATTTCTTTTGCCGCGACCGCGTAGAGCCACGGGTTTCGATCCATCACCTCTTCGCGCGACTTGTTCGCCAGGCTGAACGGCGCCGCGAGCGGCGCATAGCGGATCGTGGTTTCGCCCTGGTCGCTCACCATGTTGTTGTCGGTAGACACCCAGAGCAGTGGATGCCGGGCGTCGCGGCGGCCCTTGAACGCCGTCATCTTGTGCTCCGGTCCCTGGAACTCCTCGGTCAGGACCGCTCCGGCGCGATCGATTTCGACACCGTAGACGTATTCGATATCGGTGGTCCGTCCCCAGGTCGCCATCAGCCGGTCGGTTTGCGTGCCGCCGTCTTCATTCGTGAAGATGACGGAGTAGCGATACCACGTACTGCGCGGCCCGCGCTCGGTCTCGTACCACATGAACACCGGCGGGTCGGTGAATTTGCCGACCGTGTTGGGCCGCGCATACAGGATTGGCGCGTAGGCCAGCTCGGGCGCCGGCGGGTTCGATTTCAGCGTGACCCGAACCGTGGCGGCGCCTTCATCGCGCAGTTGCGTCGCTGTCGTCGCCGGATCGACCTCCAGACGCACGACGTGGCGGCCCGCGTCGACGTGCCCCAACGCGATCGCGTACTCGGCTTCGCCGGTTCGAACCAGCGGCAGATGTTGCGAGTATTTGTCGTCCAGTGAAACGCGAAGCGTGATCGCCTCGCGCCCGGGAATGTCCCAGGCGCATTCGAAACAGCGCGCCGCGACAACCGCGGTCAGCTCCGCCGGTTTATCGATCGAGATCGTTTCCTCGGCCAGCTCGCTCGAGCCGCGAGACCCGGAGGCGATTAACGCAAAGGTCGCAAAGGTCGCAAAGAAAAAATACCTGTTCATCCTCTGCGGCCTCTGCGCTACTTAGAACGCGAATCTCGCCGACAACTGCATGATCCGCGGATCGCCGCCGAGCGTCGAGATGACGCCGGCTGTCGCACTGACCACGTTCGTATCGGGCAGTC
>Ga0070675_100000322_pt1 | contig 32261 bp, 32 predicted proteins | sample KBSM43metaG_FD_65343 | JGI IMG/M metagenome (GOLD analysis project Ga0070675, IMG submission 65343) | Miscanthus rhizosphere microbial communities from Kellogg Biological Station, Michigan, USA - KBS M4-3 metaG | ecosystem: Host-associated > Plants > Roots > Rhizosphere > Soil ... | reverse complement strand
CAGATGTCTCCAGCCTTCTTGGGCTTCTGCTCGATGCGCAGTGGCCCGGTCACCGGTTTTACCAGTGTGAAGTGTCCTCCTTAGCCTGCCCTCGTCCCGGGCCTTGGCCTGCCAGAGTGACGGATAGTTCCGGGTCGCCCCACGGGTGGCTTGTCGGCTGGCCTCGGCCTCGATTCCCCAGCCGCGCAGCTTTTCGGCGAACGTCTCGCGCCAGCGGTGCAGGTCAGCCTTGCGCGGATTGAGCCGCCTACCGCTCTTCGACTCCGCGCGCACGCACAAATGGACGTGCGGATTGGCCTGGTGATCGTGCAGCACCATGACGTGCTTGTGATCCGCCAGCTCCTCCTGGGCGAACTCACGCGCCGCACGCAGGACGGCCAGCGCATCGGTTCCCCGTGGCATCGACAGGATGATGTTGAACGCCTCCCGGCGGTGCGATTCGTTCTCGATGAGCGAGCCGCCCATCCGCCAGTCCTCGGTGAGTTCGCGGACTGCATCCTTGCCGCGGCTGACGTTGCCCTGGTCGTCCTCGATGTCGAGACGACCGTTCTTGCTGATGTAGCGGAAGTGGGCGGCGATCGCCTTCATGCCGCGCCCTCCCCCCGTCACCTTGACCATGACCTGCGGCGACCGGCGGACCGTGCCTTCAATCCGGGCTCGGATCCAGGAGGCGCTGCCGCGTCCTTTGAAGGATCGAAGGCGGGGCTGGGAGTCCGGCTTGACCAGCCGGTTTCCCGGGAAGAAGAGCCTGTCGCCCCAGGTGACCAGGACGCCGTCGACCCTCGAGTTGCTGCTCATGTCAGTGTTCCCTTCTTCGGCGTGAAGGCGATGAGCGGCCAGACCGGCTGTCTGTTCGCGCTCTCGGTGGTTGCAGCGCGGCAAGTCCTTCGGCGGCGAGCGCCAGGTGGCGACGAACCTCCGCAGGTAGAGCAGCTACCACGCCGACGTACTCCTCGGCCGCCCGGAAGGAGCCGCGGTTCAGAAGATCGACAAGGTGAGACAGGTGCCGGCTGAGGGTCGACATCGCAGCGGTCGAGGCGGCAATCGCAGAGACGAGGTCAGGACGACAGGTCCCGACCAATACGGGAATCCGGGCCGTCAGGCCACAGACATAAGTCCCTAGCGGAAGCTGCGCCCGCCTGGCTGCGGCCGCCAGGGTCGCAGCGTCAGCGGGAACCATTCGGAGCGAAACGCGAACACGGTGCGCAGCCGACAAACGTGCGGTGACCTCAGGAGCCGTCGCCGGCGATTGGTCGCTCCTGTCGAGCGCCTCGCTCAACAGCAGGCGAACCAGGTAGGAGAGCGAGACACCCCTCGCTCTTGCCCGCTCGACCAGCTCGCCCTTGAGGCTGCCGAGATCGACGACGAGCACGTCTCTAGCAGCATGAGACTTGGAGGAAGCATCCATCGCGAAGCGTCTATTACGTCGGCGCTGGAGGCGCCTATCCCGCCTTCACTATGTTTTTAGTTTCGTCGACGATCGATGCGATCGAGATGCCGGATTTCGACGCAAATCCGGCATGTGCCTTGGCGTGGGATTCGAGGCGCACCGCGCCGTCACGCCGGCTTTAACGGTTAAAGCCCCGCACCCCTTCGCCGGCTTTACCGGTTAAAAGGCCCGCGCTGGATTCGCCGGCTTTAACCGTTAAAGCCTCGAGCGAGTCCTGAGAACGTCGCCGACTTCGGCGGAAGGGCCGCGAGCGGCCCGTCGACGATGGACGAGCGCAGTGCTTTAGGACGGTCGATCTAGGCCGCAGCCAGGCGCGCAGCTGCTTCGCGTTTTCCCAAAGTGCGAAGGCTCGCGATGGCCGCCAGGTGCTTGGCCCGGGGACGGATCGCGCCAACTTCCCAGTTGTAAATCGACTGGGCAGAAGCACCGACGAGGAGGCCGCACTCGGCCGCCGAAAGGCCCAATCGCTTGCGCTGCGAAATCAGACCCTTGGCGCTGAACCGCAGCCCTTCGGCTGGTACCGCTTCGCTCTCGGCCGGAGGCGCCTTCCCCTTGCTCTTGCTCAGGCGGCGGAGGTGGTGCTCGAGTTCCTGCGTGCGACGCTTGAGCGCTGCGATCTCGGAGCGGTAGGTCCGCGCCGCCTTCCTGAGGGAAAGAGTCTCGCTGCGCACCTCTTTTCGGGCAACGCGGGAAATCTCGCTTTTGAGGAGAGCTGCAATGTTTGGCATGGCAGCCATTGTGCGTGACCTTGCCCATGGCCTCGCTGAACGCAAGATGAAGCCCCGCTGGACCCGTTCTCGCGACGGGACGGAGGTCGCGCGACGCCTTGCGGCCGCGCTGACAACGACGCTACGCGCAGGCCACCAGGAACCAGCCGCCAGCCACGAGAACGCCCGCGCTAGCCGCCGCAAGAACGAGGATCACGGCGAGGGCCAGGAGCGTGCCCAAGCCCCCGTCGCGGACGGCCTCTTCGGCTCCGCCGTGGATCGAGTTCAGGAAGTAGTCCATGTCGCCACGATAGGAAACCTGTCGCTCGCTGACCATCCTCCTTTGGTGCGGGTCCGCCCTCTTCATATCACCTCGGAGGCGACGCCGTCGACGGGTGGCCCTGGCCTGGCCATGGCGCACTTTCTACCTCCGTCCTTCCCGGAATGCCTGCCGCAGCCATTTCTCGACGGCCTGCCGAGGACCCATCGCCCGCAAGGTTTCGTTTCGCCCCCAAGCCCCGCGCGGTCTCCTCGAGGGTCGCTCCGTCGATGCGCCGGATTTGCCGGCTCTTGCATGCTCAACGCGCATGCATGCAATGAGAAATGCTCGTTTGAGCCGCAGGCTTCTCCTAAGAACAATCCGGTTCTTGCGCCGGCGAGCCGTTGACCCAATCCGGGTTTCGGATGCACCAGGTGCATGAAGGAGTGAACATGAAGCTCGAACTGAACACCTCTGGCATCGTCCTTCGCAAGAACCAGGTCCTGGCCCTCGACGGAGCGAGCCTATGACCACCACAGCTCTGGCCCTCGTGCCCGCGCCCGGACGAAGCCGGGCGCCCCATCCGTTCCACCTCGTCGAGACGCAGCGGCTGCGCGACGGGCGGCCGATCACGATCCGGCCGATCCGCGCCAGCGACCTGCGGCTCGAGCGCGCCTTCGTCGTCGGCCTGTCGCCGCAGACGCGCTACCAACGCCTGCTCTCGGGCCGCAAGCTCCTGCCCGGCGAGCTCAAGCGTCTGACCGACATCGACTACGAGCGCGAGATGGCGCTGGTCGCCCTCGCCGAGGTCGAGGGCGTGCAGCAGTTCTTCGGCGTGGCGCGCTACGTGCGCGATGACGCCCACGGGCCCAACAGTGCCGACATGGCGATCGTCGTCGGCGACGCCTGGCAGGGCCAGGGGCTCGGCGAGACGCTGCTGCGCAGCCTGATGCGCGCGGCAGCCGGCCACGGCGTCTCGGCACTGACCGGCATCACGCTGACGACCAACATGCGCATGATCGCCCTGGCGCGCAAGCTCGGCTTCGAGGCCCGGCGCGCGCACGACGACGCTTCCATCACCGACCTGTGCTGGTACGTGCACGAGGACGTCGGCCTGCAACCACCGGCGGCGACGGGCGAAGCGGCGTATCTCTGGGGGATGGACCGCCTCTGAGAGGGCGAGCCCTCGAAATGGAGATGCTGAACCCCGGGTCAAGAGTTGACTCACTTCTTCATGGCACCATCCTCTCAAAGGTTGGAGCCTCCTCGAAACCCCCGGGCGGTTCACTGACGCTCGATCCGCGACGTGTTCCATCTCATGGCCTGTCCGCCAATACCTCGGGGTTGACGACGTTGATCGGCGCACCTGCCGCGTAGGCCGTGATCTGATCGAAGATATCGGTGAACTGCAGCTCGTATTCTTCGCGCGTCACGTAGCCGATGTGCGGAGTGCAGACCACGTTTGGCAAATTCAGCAGCGGGTCGTCGGGATCGCGCAGAGGCTCGGCGTCGAAGACGTCCAGGCCTGCTGCGCCTGGCCGCCCCTCGCGCAGCGCAGCCAGCAAGGCGCCAGGCGCGACCAGCCCGGCGCGGCTGGTGTTGATCAGCATCGCGCTCGGCTTCATGTGCGCAAGGTCAGCGGCAGTCACGATGCCGCGCGTGGCCGGTACCAGGCGCAGATGCAGGCTCAAGACGTCGCTGGTCTGGAACAGCTCGGTCTGGCTGGCGACCGTTTCCACACCGTCGGTTCGCGCCCGTTCCAGCGAGGCGGGACGGGACCAGACCTGCACGCGCATCCCGAATGCCTGGCCGTAACGCGCCACTTCGCTGCCGATGCGGCCGTAGCCGAAGATGCCCATCCGTTTGCCGCGCAGGGTGCTGCCCACGCCCGTCTGCCAAACGCCTGCCTTCATCGCCGCCACCTGCTGCGGCAACTGCCGCGCCACGGCCAGCACCAGCGCCCAGGTCAGCTCGGCCGCGGCGTAGGACGGCGTGCCCTGGTGCAGGTTCGACGAGACGACGACGCCGTGCTGCGTGCACGCGGCCACGTCGATGTGCGGATACACGCTGCGCTGGCTGATGAGCCGCAGCGCCGGCAGCCGCGCCAGCAGCGGGGCGCGGATCTGCGTGCGCTCGCGGATAAGCACCAGCGCCTCGGTGTCACGCAGGCGCTCGGCCAGGCTTTCCTCGTCTTGCAGGTGGTCGTTCCAGACGGTGACCTGGTGCCCATCGAGCCGCCGGAAACAAGCCAGTGTCCGCAGGGTGTCGAAATAGTCGTCAAGGATGGTGATGTGCATGGGCAGCCATCCTGCCGCGCTCGGCACCCTTCGTAAAGTGAGTTGTCGGCCAGGTCCGAATTCCTTCTTCCGTGAGGATGAGGTGTCCGCGAGAACGGCCAACTCCAAAGCTGGACTGAATCGAAGTTCGAGGAACGCATGGCTGGCTTCAGGCATGCGCAGGCGATCGAGCTGGCACGCATGCGCGTCGATGTCGAACCGATGCTCGCCGGTGCGGTGAAACTGCAAAGCGCCGAGTTTGAAATGCTGCCGGCCGCCTGGTCGAAGCTCGTTCGCGAGACACCCGAGCCCATGCCTGCTCCCTGCCTATCGCCCTCTCAGGGAGTCGCCACCTGAGAGGAAGGATGATCCGGATCGTTCGACGCACTTGGAGAGAATCGTGAGCGACTACAGGACGGCCACCGGCCATGACAGCGAAATCGTGGAGATCGCCGACCCCAACCAGATCCGCTACTGGTGCCACTCGCTAGGATGCACCGAGGCTCAGTTGCGCGAGTCGATCCAGGCGGTGGGGCACTCACCTGCCGAAGTCAGGCAATTTCTGCACGACCTGAGTCAGCGCGGCGTCTTTTGATGCGGTAGGGCTCATGCGCAAAGGTGGATCGGCGCCACGGCGCCCGAATGCAACCGGTCGGCGGGATGAGCTTCGCAAACCCTCAGCGCACGGCGACAGGCAGGACGCCACTTCAGGGCACCATGCAGCGATGCAGCGACGGGCTGACTTGCGCCTTATCACCCTGCCCAGCGGTCGATCCGTCTCCGTCATCGAGACCGCCGACGACCCTAGCCGGCCATGGCAGGCGGATTCTGTGGGCAGCCACTACATCGTTCAGCGGGAGCGCCCCGGAGACGCGGCGGCGCGAGAAGCGGTGACGGGCAGTTCCAACTTGGCTCTTGCCTTGGTCAAGTCCGATGCCGAGGCCCTGGCGGCTGTTCTAAACGCCGCTAGACGGCGGCCGTAATGCCCCAGACCCGCACCTGACCCTCTCCTGCGCCTCCTCGCGTGCTTCCGGGCGGGGGGCCACCCACTTGCCGCAGTTGATCGTGCTGGCTTCGGGCTCGGCTGGGCACTCATTCCGATAGCGGACATGACCGAAGGTCGCGGTTCGGCCAGTAGCGGCCCGTTGCCAACGACTGCTCTGGGTAAGTCTGGCGCAGGCTGCGCGAAGGACGCATGTCAACGAGTTTGCACAGCTCCAGGCGTCTCGCCGCGGCAAGCGCGGCGGCTTTGCAGCTCGGGGCCTTCCCCGTGCAAGCCGATCCGCAGACGAGCAGGGAACGGCTAGGCCAGCCCCGACTTGACCAGCACGATCTGGGCATCCCCGAGGGCGCCCTCAGCGAACCCGCCTTCGCAGTAGCTGAAGTAGAACTCCCACATGCGCAGGAAGGCGTCGCCGTGGCCCTGGGCACCGGCGCGGTCGGCGTTGCGCCGCAGGTTGGCGCGCCAATGGGCGAGCGTGGTGGCGTAGTGCGGACCGATGTCTTCCAGGCCGACGACGCGCAGTTCCGACGCCCGCGCCACCGACGCGCCGATGGCCGCGATCGACGGGATGCAGCAACCGGGAAAGATGTGGCGCTTGATGAAATCGACCGAGTCGCGCGCGGCTTCGTACTGCTGGTCGGCGATGGTGATGGCCTGCAGCAGCATGAGGCCACCCGCCTTCAACAGGTCGCTGCAGCAGCGGAAGTAGGTGTCGTAGTACTGGTGGCCCACCGCTTCGATCATCTCGATCGAGACGAGCTTGTCGTAGCTGCCGCGCAGGTCGCGATAGTCCTGGCGAAGCAACTCGACGTGGTCGCCGAGGCCCGCGGCGTCGATACGCTCGCGTGCCATCGCATGCTGCTCGCGCGAGATGGTCGTGGTGGTCACGTGGCAGCCATAGCGGCTGGCTGCGTGCAATGCGAAGCCTCCCCAACCGGTTCCGATCTCGAGCACGCGGTCGCCCGGATGCAGCGCGAGCCTGCGGCAGATGCGGTCGAGCTTGGCGACGGATGCCTGCTCCAGCGTCATGTCCGGGCGCTCGAACACTGCGCTCGAATACATCATCGTCGGGTCGAGAAAGAGCGCGAAGAAGTCGTTTCCGACGTCGTAGTGCGCGCTGATGTTGCGCCGGCTGCCATCGCGCGTGTTCCGTGCGGCGACGTGGAGCAGCTTGCGCAGCGGCCCCGTCAGGCGCGACCAGCCGCCGTCCACGCCCTCGATGACTCGGCGGTTGTGCAGGAAGATGCGCACCAGCGCCGTCAGGTCGTCGCACCACCAGTCCCCTGCCATGTACGACTCGCCGGCTCCGACCGACCCGCCGAAGGCGGTCTCGGCGTAGAAACGCGCATCGCCCACATGCAACGTCGCCCGCAGCGCGCAGCGTTCGCTGACCCGACCGAAGGTGTCCCGGCGCTCGTCATCGACGAGCGTGATCTCGCCGTGTTCGAGCTGCCCGAGCTGCGCGCGCAGCAGCCGCTCGCTCCAGCGCCCGAGAGCCGTGGCAAGGGCTGGCGCCATGGAGCACGGCACCGCCGCCGAGAGCGTCCCCAGGACGCGCGGGTTGTCCATCGCGGTTCGGTTCATGGGCACTTCCTCCTCAACGGTCTGGCGTCGATGGCATCCGGCGCCGGGCCGGATGGTCGTGCAGCGGCAAGCGCTTCAGCCACAGCCTGAGCGCCTGCCAGTGGATCGCGACGATCACCTGCAGCGTCATCAGCGGAAAGCGCAGCAGCGTCGCGGCGAGCGTCCCGGCACCGATGGGAACGCGCTGCATCACCAGCGTCGCGTCGAACACCACGCTCTCGGCCGATGGCACTGACGCTCCCGCCGACTTCAGCGCCATGCGCACGGCCAGCCGGTCGTCCGGCCTGCGGAAGCCCCAGTGGTAATCGAGCGCCATCGGATGGAACGGCGACACGTGCATCGCCTTGGCGCTGCGCGCGTGCAGCCAGCGCTCGCTCTCGCCGAGCCCTCGGCCGTCGAGCACGTAGCAGTGCCGTTCGCCCCACGGCGTGTTGTTGACTTCGGCGACGACCGCTTCCAGGCCGCGATCGGCGGCGTCGAAGCAGTAGTAGAAGCTGACCGGGTTGAAGACGTAGCCGCCGTAGCGCAAGTGGGTCAGCAATCGGATCGGTCCCCGCGGCCGCTCGCCGGTGCGCTCGGCCACCAGGTCGCGCACGGCCTGGTCGAGCCCGTGTGCGGGGTCGCCGAGATGGTCGCGGCGATCAAAGCGGACCAGTGCCGGCCGACGCGTCGACCACAGCCAGCGGCCCGCGAACACCGTGTCGAGCTCGGCCAGGTCGAGGTACGCCATGAACAGCGGATAGCGGAACGCATGGCGCCTGGGCGCCATGCGCCGGTGCTCAAGCCACCCGCGATAGATCGCGCTGTGCATCGTGCTGGCCCTTCTCGAAGCGCTGCACCGCCTGCTGCGCGCTGATCACGCCGTCTTCGTGGAAGCCGTAGCGCCAGTACGCGCCGCAGTAGTGGGTGTGACGAACGCCGCTGATCTCGTGGTGCCGTCGCTGCGCAGCGATGCCTTGCGGCGTGAACAGCGGGTGGTCGTAGGTGATGCGCTTCAGCACGCGCGCTGGATCGATCGCGTCGCTTCGGTTCAGCGTCACGCAGAAGGTGTGGCGCGACGTCAACCCCTGCAGGACGTTCATGTTGTAGGTCAGGGCGACGCGCTGCCCAGCTTCGCCCAGCACGTGGTAGTTCCAGGCCGCCCACGCCCGACGTCGCCGCGGGAGCAGCGAGGTGTCGGAGTGCAGCACGGCAACGTTCCGCTGGAACGGCAGGGCACCGAGGACCTCGCGTTCCGCGGGCGACGGGTCGGCGAGCAGGCGCAGCGCCTCGTCGGCATGGCAGGCGAAGAACACGTGGTCGTAGCGCGTCTCGGGCGCGCCTTGCGCGCTGACCCGCACCCCGTCGCCTAGCCGCCGCACCTGCGTCACCGCGCAATTCAGGCGAATGCGGCGGCGCCACGGCGCCACCAGCCGTTCGACATAGCGCGCCGAGCCGCCGCTGACGACCCGCCAGACCGGGCGCTCGTTTACGCTCAGCATGCCGTGGTTGTGCATGAATCGCACCAGGAAGCGAGCCGGAAAGGCGAGCATCCGCTGCGGGTCCGTGGACCAGATCGCCGCGCCCATCGGGACCAGGTAGTCGTCGATGAAATGCCGCGAGTAGCCGTGCTCGGCCAGGTAGTCGCCGAGAGTGATCTCCGCGTCGTCCGCCTCGAGCAGCCGCGGCGCGTCGCGGTTGAAGCGAAGGATCTCCGCCACCATGCGAAGGAAGCTCGGGCGCACCAGGTTCGACCGCTGCGCGAACAGGCTGTTCAGCGACGTTCCGTTGTACTCGAGGCCGCTGCCCTCGTTGCGCACCGAGAAGCTCATCGAGCTCTCGTGCGACGCCACGCCGAGCTCGGCCAGTAAGCCGACGAAGTTCGGATAGGTGCGGTGGTTGAAGACGATGAAGCCGGTATCGACGTGCTGAACTTCGCCGTCGAGCTCGATGCGATGCGTATGCGTATGGCCGCCGACGTGACCGGCTGCTTCGTAGACCGTGATGTCATGGGCGCGGTGCAGGCAATGCGCGACCACGTTGCCGGCGATGCCGGTGCCGATGATCGCGATCCTCATGAGCCGACTCCTTCGGTACGCGCATCGCGGGCCGCGCCCGGGACGTCGCGCAGGTCCCAGACGATGCCGAGCGCCTGCAGCAGCTTGAGGCCGTACCAGGTGAGGTCGATCTCCCACCAGTAGAAGCCCTGGCGCGCCGCCGCCGGATAGTGGTGGTGGTTGTTGTGCCAGCCCTCGCCGAAGGTGACGAGCGCCAGCCACATGTTGTTGCGCGACGCGTCGCGCGTGGCGTAGCGGCGTGCGCCGTAGCGGTGCGCGAGCGAGTTGATGCTGAACGTGGCGTGGTACAGCAGCACCGTCGAGACGCAAAAGCCCCACGTCACCAGTTGGGCGCCGCTGGTGCCGAGCGACGGTGCATAGGCTTCGGCGCAGGCTCCGACGGCATACAGCAGAGCGCACAGCAGAAGCGGAACCAGCGCATCCCAGCGGTCGAGAAAACGCAGCTCAGGATAGCGCGCCAGCGAGGCCACCAGTGCGCCGCGCGGCGCGAAGTGCGCGCGCGACATGAACCAGCCGACGTGGCTGCGCCAGAGGCCGTGGCGTAGCGCCGAATGACTGTCTTCGTGCTCGTCGGCATGCACATGGTGGTGCCGATGGTGCGACGCCCACCACAACGGACCACGCTGCGCGGCCGATGCGCCGAGCAGCGCGAAGCCGAACTGGGCGGCACGGCTGGTGCGGAAGGCGCTGTGCGAGAAGTAGCGGTGGTAGAACGCGGTGATCGCGAACATGCGCAGCGCATACAGCGCTGCCGCCGCGATCACCGCGGTCGCGCTGACCCCGACCCAGCACACGGCCAGGCATCCCAGGTGGATGGCGATGAACGGCAGCATCCGCATCAGGTCGACGCGCTCATCGCCAGGCTCGCCGCGCGAAGCAGCGTGGGAGTCGAACCAGGCGACCACGCTGGCCCCGAAGCGGGCGAAGCGGCTCATGCGCGCGGCCGCCAGGGGAAGAAGGCGTTCGTTCGGGCCGCGTACGCGCGGTACGCTGGTCGGCGGCCGCCGATGTCCTTCTCCAGGAGCGTGACGCCGGAGACCTTCAGCAGCAGGACGCTCATCAGCAGCGGCGATACGACTGTCCACCAGGCGCCGGCTGCCGATGCCACCAGCCAGAGCCCCCACCAGACGCAGAACTCGCCGAAGTAGTTGGGATGCCGCGAGTAGCGCCACAGGCCCTGTCCCATCACGAGTCCACGGTTGGCGGGATCGGCCTTGAAGCGCGCGAGCTGTCCATCGGCCAAAGCCTCGATGACGAGGCCGAGCAGGAAGAGCACGATGCCGACTGCATCGAGCGCGCTCCACGGCGCGGCGCTGGTCACCGAGGCCACCAGCGGCAACGCGACCAGCCATGCGAGCAGCGCTTGCAGGCCGAACACGAGGTAGAGACTCTTCGCTGCGAAGCCCGGCTCGTTGCGCGCCCGGATGGCCTGATAGCGGGAGTCTTCCGGGTGCCCCCAATGGCGCCACGTGATGTAGACCGCCAGGCGCAGCGCCCAGATGCCGGCAAGCGACAGCACCGCCGGCGCGCGCGGTCCGACCTGCGGCACGAGCGCCGCCGCGACCAGCGCCGGCGCGAGCACCAGCAGCGACCAGGCACTGTCGACGATGCTCACGTCGCGCAGCGCGACGCTCGCCGCCCAGGCCAGCAGAGCGATCACGCCGCACGCCGACAGTCCGAGGCCGGTGATGTGCACGAGCACCGTGGAGCCGTTCATCGTGCATCCCAGCGGCGCGCAAGCATCAGCAGCAGCGGCGTGATCGCGGCCCAGCCGATAGCGAGCGCGACCAGCGCGCGCGCCGGCTTCTGCAGGCCGATGGCCCCCAGGCGTGCGGCTGCCGTATACGACAACGGGCCGCCGATCGCGCCGAGCAGTGCGGCCCACGACAGCCGCGCGTGGAGCCAGCGCATGGGCTCGCGCAGCAGCACCGCAAACAGCGCCCACAGCGCCAGGATCCACGCCGGGGCGAACGACGGCAGCGGCCCCGGCTGCGCATACGAAATCCAGCCGGACTGCGCCATCGCGCTGTCCCATAGGAGTCCGATCGACACCGCCAACGCGACCAGCTTCGCATCGACCCGAGGCTTCGCGCTGAGGCTGACGAAGCCGGCGACCACAGCCACGGCGACCAGGGTGCCGGCCCAAGGCCTTCCGTCGGCCGCGCCGAGCACGCAAGCAAACCACGCGCCCTCGAACGCGATCAGCGACGCCACCAGACCGATCACGCGGCGTGGCGCGGCGATGCGTGCAGGCCGTGCCATTACCGGCGGGCGCCGAACAGGTAGTGCGCCACCCACCACTGCTGCCCGTCCTCGTAGGAGAAGAGCTCGGCGCACGACAGGAAGAACAGGCGCCAGCGCACCCACCACAGGCCCGCCTGGCCGACGCCATACGCCTGCTGCAGCGCGCGCCACACCGCCGGGCGCCGGCGCTCCATGTTGGCCAGCCATGCCTCGGCGGTGCGAGCGTAGTGCGTGCCGTCCCAGCGCCACCGGCGCAGGACGCGCAGGTCGTCCTGGCAGCGCAGCGCCAGATCGTCGCTGGGCATCATGCCGCCGGTGAAGAAGTGTCGGCTCATCCAGTCGCTGGCGTCGCGCGGCTCGAACGCGTACGGCGTGCTGCGATGGACGAACACGTGCATGAAGAAGCGGCCCTCGGGCGTGAGCCAATCCCGCACGCGGCGGAACGCCTCGGGCCAGTTGCGCAGGTGCTCGAACATCTCCACCGACACCACCCGGTCGAAGCGCGCGTCGGTCGCGAAGTGGTTGATGTCGCAGGTGAGCACCCGCAGGTTGCTCAGGCCGCGGCGCATCGCCTCGGCCTGGATGAAGGCGCGCTGCGCGTGCGAATTCGACACGCTGACGATCCGGCTCGCCGGAAACCGCTCGGCCATCCACAGGCTGAGCGAGCCCCAGCCGCAGCCGAGCTCGAGCACCTGCTGGCCGTCGACAAGCTCGGCGCGCTCGCAAGTGACCCGAAGCGCCGCGGCCTCGGCCGCGTCCAGATCGTTCACGCCCTCCGGCCACCAGCCACTGCTGTACTTCCGCTGCGCGCCGAGCACCGCCACGAAGAACGCCGGCGGCAACTCGTAGTGCTGCTCGTTGGCGGTTTCGGTCAGGAGCGCGAGCGGCGCGTCACGCAGGCTGGCCACGAAGGCCTCGCTCAGTGCGGCAGCGCGCGTGACGTCGTCGGCGCCGATCTCGTCCAGCCGCTGGCGCAGCAGCCGGCGGATGCCGGCGCGTACCACCGCGTCCGGGAGCATGCCTTTCTCGGTCCATTCGATCGCCAGACTCGACACCGCTGCCTCCTCCCAATCCGGAGCCCATGCCCCAGCCCCCCTTCTACGCAGCGCGGCGCGAAACGGATCACGCGTCGCCGTTGTGATCCAATCGACGCCGCGCTGCGTACAACGGCGATGAACCATCCGCGACCGCTGGGAGCGCCGCGTCCGAGCCTGTTGCGAACACGGCCGGCGGGCCTGTCGCTCGTGTCGGCGCACCGGAATTGGACGGCGATGCCCTCAGGCGACGAACTGATCGAGCTGATCCGGGCAGTGGCCCAGACACGTGATCGCAGCGCGTTCGCAGTGCTCTTCAAGCATTTCGCACCACGGGTCAAGGCCTATCTGGTCCGGGCCGGCACGCTGAGCGAACTCGCCGAGGAGCTGGCGCAGGAGACGATGGTCACGGTGTGGCGCAAGGCGGTGTCGTTCGATCCGGCGCGGGCGCAGGTGTCGACGTGGGTCTTCACGATCGCCCGCAACCTGCGGGTCGATGCCCTTCGCCGGCAGCACGGTGTGCGCGGCGACGATGGCATCAGTGCGGAGCCGCACCCGGACGCTGACCTGCTGGCCCACGCGGTGCATGACGCACCGGCGCCGGACGAGCGGCTGGCCGGCGCGCGGCGTGAAGCCGCCGTGCGCCAGGCCCTTCGACAGCTCGCCCCCGAGCAATTGCAGATCCTCTGGCTGTCGTTCTACGATGCGCAATCCCATGCGCGCATCGCCACCGAACTGAACCTGCCACTGGGCACCGTGAAGTCCCGCATCCGGCTGGCGGTGGGCCATCTGCGTCGCCTGCTGCAGGGTGAAGAACCATGATCGCCCACCACCCGAGCGACGAACTGCTGCTCGGCGCGGCGGCGGGCACGCTGGACGTCGGCGCGGCCATCGTGGTCGGCGCGCATCTCGAAGGCTGCGCCCGTTGTCGTGCCAGCGTGCACGCCTTCGAGAGCGCGGGCGGCGCGATGCTGGAATCGATCGAGCCGGCGCTGATGGCGCCCGAGGCCCTGGCAAGGACACTGGCAACGATCGACAGGTCACCGGTCGTGCGCCCGGCACCGGCCCTGCGGACGCCGCGGCCCGATCTGCCCAGCGGCGTAGCGTGGCCGCGCAGCCTCGACGGCTGTGCGGTGTCGCGCTGGCACTGGATGGGCCCCGGCATGCGCTGGAGCCGCGTCACGGTGCCGCACGCGCGCGACGCCAACGTGTTCCTGCTGCGTATCGGCGCCGGCAAGGCGTTGGCAAACCACACCCACAGCGGCATGGAGCTGACCCACGTGATGTGCGGCTCGTTCCATGACGGCCGGGCGATGTTCTCTGCCGGCGATTTCGATGCCGCCGACGGCAGCGTGCGCCATCAACCGGTGCTCGAGGCTGGCGGCGAATGCCTCTGCCTGGCCTCGGTGGAGGGCCACCTCGTGTTCGACAGTGCCATCGCACGCATGATCGGCTCGCTGGTCGGCATCTGAGCGCTCGCCACGGCCGGCGGCGGCCAGGTGCCCGATGCCCGACCTTGCGGCGGCCGTGCGCACTCATGCACGGCGGTCCTCCCAGGCCATCACCGCCCGGCAGGCGACAGCGCCGGCGATGGCGCTGGCGAACGTGCCCCAGGCCAGATCGACCAGCGTCACCAGCCAGGGCCAATCACGCAGCGTGGCCTGGTTGGTGAGGTCGTAGGTGGCGTACGCAATCAGCCCGAGCAGCGCGCAGCGGCCCGCGGCGACGGACCACCGGCCTCCGGCAAGTCCGGTCATCACGCCGAACACGACGAGGCCCAGGACGTAGAGAAGATAGAACGCCAGCGCCGGCTCCCAGGCGAACCCCGGCCGCATCAGGTGCCCGATCGCGGGGGCGTAGAGGCGCTGCGCCATGGTGCCCAGCCAGATGGCGTCAAGGGCAAGAAACGAAACCAGCGTCGCCACGTAGGCGATCAGGAGGCGGCGAGCATCTGTCGCCGCCACGCGCTGGCCTTGAATTGGCACTGCGGCCGAAACGTCTGGGAGGGAGCGCATGCGAGCTTGCGAGTCGGTGAACACCGCTATACGACACGCTCGAACGCTTGGATCACCCCTCGCGATTTCGGCGACTCTCCCGATCCCAGCGCAAGCGAATGTCCAGCAAGTGCGCCAGCCCGGCACCGGCAAGACAAGCGGGCAGCCAGGGCCAGATCGCGCCGGTGAGGGCCGCCCGCACCCCGAGCCTGAGCAGGAGTCCCGCGCCCAGGTTGGGCAGCAGCTTGGCCACGTCGATGCCGCGGCCGGTGCGCCAACGGTAGGCGACCAGAAGGACCGCCTCGAGCACGGCGACCGCGATCACCCCATCGACGATGCCCGGTGCGGACAGCCATGCGGCCACGGCGACCTCAGGATCCGAACGGGCCGTTCAGGCGCACCACGGCGAGGTTCAGCGCAGCGGCGAAGGCCACCCAGGCCAAGTAGGGGACGAGCAGCCAGCCGCTGGTCCGCGACACCCGCCCGAGAAAGACGAGCAGGACCAGGATGCTCAGCCACAGCAACCCCACCTCGGCGAGCGCCCAGTCCGGCCGGCGCAGCCGGAAGAAGAGCAGGCTCCAGCTGACGTTGAGGAATGCGTTCAAGGCGAACAGCCCCAGCATCCACTCGCGCCAGGCACGGCTCTCGGCGCGCTGCCACGCCTTCACGCCGGCCACGGCCGCGCAGGCATAGATCACGGTCCAGGCCGGGCCGAACAGGGCGTCCGGCGGCTTCCATGGAGGCTCGACGAGCGACCGGTACCACGGGCCGATGTCGGTCGAGATGCCGCCGAGCACGGCGACCGCGAGCGCTGCACTCGCGGCCGCGGCGACGGCCTTCCAGCGCGACGTCCGCGGCGGCCGGCGGGATACCGCGGAGTCAGACACGGGCCAGGCCGAAGAGATGCGCCATGTCCTTGAAGAAGATGCGCACGTGCGCCAGCGGCCGCTTGCGCACGAGTTCCTTGTTCATGTAGGCCTCGAAGGTGAGTTGCTGCACATCCTTGTCCTTGCAGATGCCCGTCACTCTTGGATTTGAGGGCCTCTTGAGGGCACGGCGCTCAACAAATACAAACGGGTTACAGCAGACCTGCTGTAACCCGTTGATTTGATTGGCGGAGTGGACGGGGCTCGAACCCGCGACCCCCGGCGTGACAGGCCGGTATTCTAACCAACTGAACTACCACTCCTGGTACTTCTGAACTCGCCGTCGTGGCGTCCCCTAGGGGATTCGAACCCCTGTAATCACCGTGAAAGGGTGGTGTCCTAGGCCTCTAGACGAAGGGGACTCACTATCGATTCTTGGTGGAGGTAAGCGGGATCGAACCGCTGACCTCTTGCATGCCATGCAAGCGCTCTCCCAGCTGAGCTATACCCCCGGTAGGAATCTCGGAAAACCAAAGATTATAGCGGCGCCTGGGCGGCCTTCCGCAGCCGCTCCTGAACGGCCTCGCGGGGGAACAGGGCGAGCACGGCGTCGAGCGACGGCGTCTGCGCCCGGCCGCAGACCACGACCCGCACCGCAGGGGCGAACTGGCCCATCTTCAGGCCGTGCGCGGCCAGCGTTTCCTTGACCGCGGCGGCGATGCCGGGGGCGTCCCAGGCGGCGGCCGCAAGCTTGTCGGCCAGGGTGGCGAACGCCGGACGGATGGCGGCCGTGACGTGCTGGGCGCGCTCCTCCGCGCTCGCCTCCACCGGCGCGAAGAGCATGGCCAGCCAGCCGGCGAGCTCGGCGCCGGTGTTGCAACGGTCCTTGAAGAGGCTGGCGGCACGAAGCAGCAGCGGGTCGGCCACGCGCTCGTGGTCGATGCCGAGGCGCGCCAGTTGCCTGCGCGCCAGCGCCAGCAAGGCATCGTCGCCCAGCGCCTTCAGGTAGTGCGCATTGACCCAGGCGAGCTTGGCCGCGTCCCACTGCGCCGGATGCCGCGCGAGGTGGCCGCCGTCGAACCATTCGATCATCTGTGCCCGGCTGAACAGCTCCTCGTCGCCATGGCTCCAGCCAAGCCGCGCAAGGTAGTTGAGCATCGCCTCCGGCAGGAACCCCTCTTCCTCGTAGGCGGTGACGCTGACCGCGCCGCGCCGCTTGGAAAGCTTCTGCCCGTCGTCGCCCAGGATCACGGGTACATGGGCGAACTCCGGCAGCGGCGCGCCGAGCGCCCGGAACATGTTGATCTGCCAGGGCGTGTTGTTGACGTGCTCGTCGCCGCGGAACACGTGGCTGATCTTCATGTCCCAGTCGTCGACGACGACCGCGAAGTTGTAGGTCGGCACACCGTCGGCGCGGACGATGACCAGGTCGTCGATCTCGCGGTTGGAGATCGTGATCGGCCCCTTCACCAGGTCGTCCCAGGTGACTGCGCCGTCGGCCGGGTTGCGAAACCGGATCACCGGCACCACCCCTGCCGGCACGTCCGGCAACGTTTTGCCCGGCTCGGGCCGCCAGCGGCCGTCGTAGAGGGTCTTCTCGCCGCGGGCGCGCTGCGCCTCGCGCATCGCCTCGAGCTCCTCGGGGGTGGCATAGCAGCGGTAGGCGCTGCCTTCGGCGAGCATCCGCTCGACCACCTCGCGGTAACGGTCGAGGCGCTGCATCTGGTAGATCGGACCCTCGTCGTGGTCGATGCCGAGCCAGCGCATCGACTCGAGGATCTGCGCCACCGAATCCTGGCTCGAGCGGGCGACGTCGGTGTCCTCGATGCGCAGCACGAAGCTGCCGCCGTGGTGGCGTGCGAACGCCCAGGAGAAGAGCGCCGTGCGGGCGGTGCCGAGGTGCAGGAACCCGGTCGGCGAAGGCGCGATCCGGGTGCGCACCGGGCCGGTCACGGCCGGCGCATGCGACGTACCGCTCACAGACCGCTCAGGCCGCGCAGGAGATCGGCCTGGATGTCTTCGATGTCGTCCAGGCCCACCGCCACCCGCACCATGCCCTGGACGATGCCGGCCGCCTGGCGCTGCGCCTCGGTCAGCCGGCCGTGCGAGGTGCTCGCCGGGTGGGTGATGGTGGTCTTGGTGTCGCCGAGGTTGGCGGTGATGGAGAGGATCTGCGTCGAATCGATCAGGTGGAACGCGTTCCTTCGCGCCGCCGCCGGATCGCCGGCCGGCGCAGCGACGACGAACGAGACGACGGCCCCGCCGCAGCCGCGCTGCTGCGCCATCGCCAGCGCGTGCTGGGGATGCGACTCGAGCCCGGGGTAGTAGACCTTCGCCACCGTCGGCTGCGTCTCGAGCCAGCGCGCCAGCGCCAGCGCGCGCTGGCTTTGCGCCTGCATCCGGATCGAGAGCGTCTCCAGCCCTTTGAGGACCACCCAGGCGTTGAACGGCGAGAGCGACATTCCGGCGCTGCGCATCACCGGCACGAACTTCTCGTTGACGATCTGCTCGCTGCCGCAGATCGCGCCGGCGATGACCCGGCCCTGGCCGTCGAGGTACTTGGTGCCGGAATGGATGATCAGGTCGGCGCCGTACTCCACCGGCCGCTGCAGCGCCGGGGTGCAGAAGCAGTTGTCCACCGCCAGCAGCGCGCCGGCATCGCGGGCGATGGCCGAAAGCGCACGGATGTCGCAGACCTCGGTCAGCGGATTGGTCGGCGATTCGGCGAACAGCAGCTTCGTGTTCGGCTTGACCGCGGCCCGCCAGGCGGAGACGTCGTTCTGCGAGACGAAGCTGGTCTCGACGCCGAACTTGGCGAACTCGCGGCCGAACAGCATCACCGTCGAGCCGAACACGCTCTGCGAACAGATCACGTGGTCGCCGGCCTTGAGCAGGCCCATGCCGAGCAGCAGGATCGCGCTCATGCCCGAGGAGGTGGCGATGCAGGCCTGGGTGGCCTCGAGCGCGGCCAGGCGGCGCTCCATCATCGTCACCGTCGGGTTGGTGAAGCGCGAGTAGATGAACGCCTCTTCCTCGTTGGCGAAGCGCGCCGCGGCGGTGGCGGCGTCGGGCTGGACGAAGCTGCTGGTGAGGAAGAGCGCCTCCGAGTTCTCGCCCCAGGCGCTCGCCGGCAAGCCCTCGCGGACGGCGAGCGTGTCGAGGCGCGTGCCGGGCGGCAGCTTGACTCGCGGAATCTTGCCGTCCGTCATCAGGCGGCCTCGGCAGCGCTCTGCAGCGCGAGGCGCGAGCGCGGATCGTTCGCGTCCTCCTCGTCGCCCTGGGCGTTGCGCTGCGCCGCCATCGCGGCGAACTCGTCGGCGCTGACGTCGCCGGTGATGTAGTGGCCGTCGAAGCACGAGGCCTCGAAGCCGTCGAGCTTGGCGTTGAGCGCGCCGACGACCCGCTTCATCGCTCCGACGTCCTGGTAGATCAGCGCGTCGGCGCCGATGAACTGGCGGATCTCTTCGACCGTGCGGCCGTGCGCCACCAGCTCGTCCTTGGTCGGCATGTCGATGCCGTAGACGTTCGGATAGCGCACCGGCGGCGCCGCCGAAGCGAGGTAGACCTTCTTCGCGCCGGCGTCGCGCGCCATCTGCACGATCTCCTTCGAGGTCGTGCCGCGGACGATCGAGTCGTCGACCAGCAGGACGTTGCGGCCCTTGAACTCGACCTCGATCGCGTTCAGCTTCTGCCGCACCGACTTCTTGCGCACGCCCTGCCCCGGCATGATGAAGGTCCGGCCGACGTAGCGGTTCTTGACGAAGCCCTCGCGGTAGGGCTTGCCGATCTTCTGGGCCAGCTGCATCGCCGAGGGCCGGCTCGACTCCGGGATCGGGATGACGACGTCGATCTCGTTCGGCGGCATGGTCGAGATCAGGCGCTGCGCCAGCGTCTCGCCCAGGTTCAAGCGCGCCTGGTAGACCGAGATGCCGTCCATGATCGAGTCGGGCCGTGCCAGGTAGACGTACTCGAACATGCAGGGGTTGAGGCTCGGGTTCTCGGCGCACTGCCTCGAGTGGATCCGGCCTTCGAGGTCGATGAAGATCGCCTCGCCCGGGGCGACGTCGCGGGTCAGCGTGTGGCCGGTGCCGACGATCGCGACCGACTCGCTCGCCACCATCACCTCGGGGCCGTCGGGCCCTTCGCCTTCACCGAACGAGAGCGGGCGGATGCCGTACGGGTCGCGAAACGCCAGCAGCCCCTGGCCGGCGATCAGCGCCACGACCGCGTACGAGCCCTTGATGCGGCGGTGCACCGCGCTCACCGCGGCGAAGACCTCGTCGGGCGTGAGCTGCCATTCGCGCGCCGCGCCCTCGAGCTCGTGCGCCAGGACGTTGATCAGCACCTCGGTGTCGCTGCCGGTGTTGATGTGGCGGCGGTCGACGTCGAACAGCTCCTGCTTCAGCGCCTGGGCGTTGGTGAGGTTGCCGTTGTGCACCAGGACGATGCCGTAGGGGGCGTTGACGTAGAAGGGCTGCGCCTCCTCCTCGCTCCAGGCGTTGCCCGCGGTCGGATAGCGCACCTGGCCGAGGCCGACGCTGCCCGGCAGCGCCCGCATGTTGCGGGTGCGGAAGACGTCGCGGACCATGCCGCGTGCCTTCTGCATGAAGCACTTGGTGCCCTGCATGGTGACGATGCCCGCCGCGTCCTGGCCGCGATGCTGCAGGAGCAGCAGGGCGTCGTAGATCAGCTGGTTGACCGGCGCCTTCGAGATCACTCCGACGATTCCGCACATGGCTCGTATCCTCGACTTCAGTCTCTCACGCGACGCGGCCCTTGGGCAGCACCGTGCCTTCGGGCAACAGGGGCAGCAGCGCCTGCAGGGCCGCTTCCAGCATCGCTGCCCCGGCCGATTCGCGCCAGGCCGGCGACCGCGCCGCCGGCGTGTAGCCGATCAGGGTGGCGAACACCAGAAGCACGATCCCGGCCCGCAGCAGCCCGAACCCCGCCCCGAGCAGGCGGTCGAGCGGGCTGAGCGGTGTCTTCTTGATCAGCGCCGCGATGCCGCGAGCCAGGAAGCCCCAGACGATCAGCACGACGAGGAACACACATGCGAACGCCGCGCCGTGATTCAAGAGCGAGCCGGGCGTGCCGATCGGCAGCTCCGACGCCGCCCAGGGCTGGAGCCAGCGGGCGGCGAAATAGGCGAGGAACCAGCCGGCGAGCGACAGCAGCTCGAACGTGAATCCACGCCAGAGGCCGACCAGCGCCGAGAACGCCATCACGCCCAGCATCGCGAGGTCCACCCAGCCGAGCGCAGGCCATTCCACGATCCGCTAGAGCGTGAGGACCACGGCCGTCAGGCCCGCGGCCGAGGCCTTGGCGAGCGCCGCGTCGGCGTCGGCTCGGGAGGCGAACGGCCCGATGCGCACCCGGATCCGGCTGCCCGACGGCGTCTGCGCCACCTGGGTATAGGTCTTGAGCCCGAGCTTCTCGGCCTTCTGCCGCGTCTCCCGCGCCGCCTCGGCATCGGCGAAGGCGCCCACCTGGACGACGAAGCGCGGGCTGTCCGCGGAGGCGGCGACCGACCGGCCCTCGAGCAGCGCCTGCGCCCGGTCGCCGTCGCTCGAGGCGGCCGGCGCGGGCCGGGTCGGCGCCGCAGACGCCGGTGCCGCCGCGGCGACGCGCCGCGGCTCCGAGGCGGCCGGCGTGCTCGCCGCCAGCCGGGGTGCGGCCGACGATGCGCTGCGCGCCGGCGTCGAGGCCGCTGCCACGCGCGGCGCGGCCGACGCGGCCGGTCGCGGCGCAGCGACCTCGCGCCCGGCGTCGCCGCGCGACTCGGTGATCATCTCGGCATCAGGCTTGGTCGCCGGCGGCGCGGCGGTTCGCGGCCGCGACGCCGGAGCGGCGACAACCGCCGGCGTGCTCGCCGTGGTCGGCGGCGGCGGCGTCAGCGGCGGCAAGGCGTCGCGCTTGGGAATCTCGATCGGGATGTCGACCGGAATCGGCCGCGGCTGGGTCTCGAAAACGAGCGGGAAGCCGATGATGCCGATCGCCAGCAGGACGGTGGCGCCGATCAGACGTTGCCGGGCACGGGTTCGCGCCTGCTGGACCGCGTCGGTCGGTGCGGTGGCGGCGGTGGTTTCGCTCTTCTGCTTGAACACTTGGGGCCTGTTGGGCGCTACCGGGTCGGTCCCGCCGGGCGCTAGCCGGTGTGACGGCTGCCCTGGCGCGGCAGACCCTGAGCGAGCACTCCACCCACGGTGTAGAAGGAGCCGAAGACGATGATTCTATCAACCGGGTCGGCGGCGGCCCGGGCTGCAGCCAGGGCTTCGCCGGGCGTCGCGTGGGTGCTGACGGCCACGTCCGGCCTCAGCCCCGGCACGGTCCGCAGGCTGGCGGCGAGCTCGTCGGCGCGGGCGGCGCGGGCCGTCGGCAGGTCGGTGAAATGCCAGCTGTCGACCAGCGGCGCCATCTTCTCCAGGATGGCGGCGACGTCCTTGTCGCGCATCGCCCCGAACACCGCGTGGGTGCGCGGGAAGAAACCCATCTGGTCGAGGTTCTGCGCCAGGGCGGCGATCGAATGCGGGTTGTGGGCGACGTCGAGCACGAAGGTGGGCTCGCCGGCGACAACCTGGAAACGTCCCGGCAGCTCCACCCGGGCGAAACCGTTTCGGATCGCCTGGGCACTGACCGGCAGGCGCTGGCGCAGCGCCTCCAGCGCCGCCAGCACGCCGGCGGCATTGAGCAGCTGGTTGGCGCCGCGCAGGGCAGGATAGGCGAGGCCGCTGAAGCGCGTCGCCCTGCCCTCCCAGCTCCATTGCTGGCGGTCGCCCTGGGTGCGGAAGTCGATGCCCGCGCGATACAGGTCGGCGCCGACCGCCCGCGCCTCGTCGATCACGCTCTTCGGCGGCAGCGGATCGCTGACGATGGCGGGCTTGCCGCGGCGCAGGATGCCGGCCTTCTCGCGGCCGATGGTCTCGCGGTCGTGTCCGAGGAACTCGGCGTGGTCGACGTCGATGCTGGTCAGCACCGCGCAGTCGGCATCGAAGACGTTGACCGCGTCGAAGCGGCCGCCGAGGCCGACCTCGAGGATGCAGAGGTCGAGCGACGAGGCCGCGAGCAGCCTGGCAATCACCAGGAACGTGAACTCGAAATAGGTGAGTGTGATGTCGCCGCGGGCCGCCTCGACCGCTTCGAAGTGCGGCAGCAGCGCCTCGGCCGCCACGCTCTCGCCGGCGATCCGGCAGCGCTCCTCGAAATGCACCAGGTGCGGCTTGGAGAAGAGCCCGACCCGATAGCCGGCAGCGAGCGCGATCGCCTCGAGCATGGCGCAGGTCGAGCCCTTGCCGTTGGTGCCGCCGACGATCACGACCGGCGTCGCCGGATCGAAGTTCAGGCCGAGCCGGGCCTTGACCGCCGCGACGCGGTCGAGCGTCAGCTCGATCGTCTTCGGATGCAGGCGCTCGCAGTGGGCGAGCCAGTCGGCTAGGGTCACGCCCGGTACGCCGCCCGCGGCGGGGTCTTCAGGCCACCGCGTCCGACGGCAGCCGCTCGAGCATCGCGATCTGGCGGGCGATCACCGGACGCAGTTCGCGACGGTCGACGATCATGTCGATGGCGCCGGTCTGGAGCAGGAACTCGGAGCGCTGGAAGCCCTCGGGCAGCTTCTCGCGCACCGTGTTCTCGATCACGCGCGGGCCGGCGAAGCCGATCAGCGCCTTCGGCTCGGCGATGACGATGTCGCCGACGAAGGCGAAGCTGGCCGAGACGCCGCCCATGGTCGGGTCGGTGAGGACGCTGATGTAGGGCAGCCCCGCCTGCGCCAGCCGGGTCAGCGCGGCATTCGTCTTGGCCATCTGCATCAGGCTCAGCAGGCCCTCCTGCATGCGCGCACCGCCGGTCGCGGTGAAGCTGATGAAGGCCGTCTTCTGCTCGATCGCGGTGTGCACGCCGCGGACGAAGCGCTCGCCGACCACCGAGCCCATCGAGCCGCCCATGAAGTCGAACTCGAAGCAGACCGCGACCACCGGCAGGGTCATCAGGGCGCCGCCCATGACGATCAGGGCATCGGTCTCGCCGGTGTTCTCGAGCGCGTCCTTCAGCCGCTCCGGGTACTTCTTGCTGTCCTTGAACTTGAGCGCATCGACCGGGATGACCTCCTGGCCGATCTCGTAGCGGCCCTCGGGGTCGAGGAAGGCGTCGAGCCGGGCGCGGGCGCCGATGCGGTGGTGGTGGCTGCACTTCGGGCAGACGTACTGGTTCTTCTCCAGGTCGGTCTTGTAGAGCACCGTCTCGCAGGAGGGGCACTTGATCCACAGACCCTCGGGCACCGTCCGGCGCTCGTTCGGGTCGGTCGGCTGGATCTTCGGCGGAAGCAGTTTTTCGAGCCAGCTCATCGGATGCCTTCCTTCATGACTTCAGGCGTCGAGGGCGGTGCGGATCTCGGCGACGAATCGTCCCGCCATTGTCGCTGCTTCCGCCCGACCTGCCCCTTCCAGGTGCTGGATCAGGGCGCTGCCGATGACGACCGCGTCGGCGACCTCGGCCACCGCCCGCGCCGTCTTGGCGTCGCGGATGCCGAAGCCGACGCCGATCGGCAGCTTCACCTGCGCCTTGATGCGCGGGATCATCGCCGCGACCGCGCCGATGTCGAAGTGCCCGGCCCCGGTCACTCCCTTCAGCGACACATGGTAGACGTAGCCGCTGGCCACCCGGGCGACGCCGGCGATGCGCTCGTCGGTCGAGGTCGGGGCGATCAGGAAGATCGGATCGATGGCGCGCGCCTTGAGCAGCGCGGCGAACTCCTCGCACTCCTCGGGCGGATAGTCGACCACCAGGACGCCGTCGACGCCGGCGTCCCGGGCGGCGTCGGCGAAGGCTTCGATGCCGTAGCGCTCGATCGGGTTGGCATAGCCCATGAGCACGATCGGCGTCTTCGGATCCTGGCGCCGGAACTCGGCGACGGCCGAGAGCACCTGCTTCATGCCGATGCCGCGCGCCAGCGCCCGCTCGCTCGCTTTCTGCACCACCGGGCCGTCGGCCATGGGGTCGCTGAACGGGATGCCGAGCTCGATGATGTCGGCGCCGGCACGGGCCATCGCCAGCAGGATCTCGACCGTGCCGTCGGCATGCGGATCGCCGACGGTGACGTAGGGGATGAGGGCCGTGCCCTTGCGGGCGCGCAGGGCGGCGAAAGTGGCGGCGATGCGGCTCATCGCTTGGCAGTCCGCTTGGCGTCGAGCTCGGCGACGGTGGCGATGTCCTTGTCGCCGCGGCCGGAGAGGTTGACGAGCAGATGCTGATCGGGCCGCATCGTCGCCGCCAGCTGCATCGCATAGGCGACCGCGTGGCTCGACTCGAGCGCCGGGATGATGCCTTCGGTGCGGCAGAGGCGATGGAATGCGGCCAACGCGTCGTCGTCGCCGACGGCCACGTACTCGGCCCGGCCGATGTCGTGCAGCCAGGCGTGCTCGGGGCCGACCCCGGGATAGTCGAGGCCGGCCGAGATCGAATGGGTCTCGATGATCTGGCCGTCGGCGCTTTGCAGCAGGTAGGTGCGGTTGCCGTGCAGCACGCCCGGGCTGCCGGCGCAGATCGAGGCGGCATGCCGGCCGGTGGCCAGGCCCTCGCCCGCCGCCTCGACGCCGATCAGGCGTGTGCCTTCCACCGGGATGTAGGGATAGAAGATGCCCATGGCGTTGCTGCCGCCGCCGACGCAGGCGATCACCGCATCGGGCTGGCGGCCGATCATGTCTGGCATCTGCACCAGGCACTCGTCGCCGATGACGCGCTGGAAGTCGCGCACCATCGTCGGATACGGGTGCGGTCCGGCGACGGTGCCGATGATGTAGAAGGTGTTCTCGACGTTCGTCACCCAGTCGCGCAGGGCCTCGTTGAGCGCGTCCTTCAGCGTCTTCGAGCCGCTCTCCACCGGCACCACCGAGGCACCGAGCAGGTTCATGCGATAGACGTTCGGCGCCTGCCGCTTCACGTCCTCGGAACCCATGTAGACCACGCACTCCAGGCCGTAGCGGGCGCAGATCGTCGCCGTCGCGACGCCGTGCTGGCCGGCGCCGGTCTCGGCGATGACCCGGGGCTTGCCCATGCGCCGGGCGAGCATCGCCTGGCCGATGGTGTTGTTGATCTTGTGCGCGCCGGTGTGGTTGAGGTCCTCGCGCTTGAGGTGGATCTGCGCCCCGCCGACCTCGCGCGACAGGCGCGCCGCGTGATAGACCGGGCTCGGCCGGCCGACGTAGTGGGCGAGCTCGGAGCGGAATTCGGCGTCGAACGCCGGGTCGCGCCGGGCCTCGTCATAGCAGGCCTTGAGCTCGTCGAGCGCATGGACCAGGGTCTCGGCGACGAAGCTGCCGCCATAGGGGCCGAAGTGCCCGCGGGCATCGGGCTGGTGATAGTCGGTGAATGGCATGGTGTCTTCAGGAAACCGAGGCCTCGATCCGGAGATCGGCCTCGCGCACGGCATCGCAGAAGGCATGGATCGCCGCCGCGTCCTTCACGCCGCGCGCCGACTCCACGCCCGAGGAAACGTCAACGGCCCAGGGCCGCAGCTCGCGGATGCCGGAGCCGACATTTCCGGCATGCAACCCACCAGACAAAACGAGCCGATGGGGAACGCCGCGGGGAACGAGCGACCAATCGAAGACCTTTCCGCTGCCGCCGAACGCCTCGACATGGGCGTCGAGAAGGAGGCCCTGGGCCTCGTCGAAACGGCGCGCGAAGTCTAGCAAATCGAAGCCCGGCGCCATCCGCGCCGCCCGCAGGTACGGCCGCCTGGCAGCCGCGCATTGCGCCGGGGTTTCGTCGCCGTGGAACTGCAACACCAGGGCCGGGATCGCGGCGACGGCGGCGGCAATGGTCGCCGGCTCGGCGTTGACGAACAGGCCCACCGGCGTGACGTACGGCGGCAGGGCCTTGGCCAGGGACTCGGCTTGCGCCAGCGTGACGAAGCGCGGGCTGCCCGGATGGAATACGAGGCCGATCGCGTCGGCACCGGCGTCGACCGCCGCGGCGACATCCTCAGGCCGCGACACCCCGCAGATCTTGATCCGGGTACGCGCGCTCATCGTCGCCCGCCTGGCCGCGAAGACGCGGCCTCAGGGAATCCACGACATGGCCGGCGTTCGCTCGGGGATCGCATGGACGGCATCGTAGTACGGGCCGAGAAAGTAGAGGCCGTCCGGCGAGAAGGTCGCGGCGGCGAGCGTGCGGTCCCGGCCTGCGAGCACCTCGCCGAGCCAGGTCGGATCGCGGGCGCCGCTACCGACGGCGATCAGGCCGCCCATGATGTTCCGGATCATGTGATGGAGGAAGGCATCGGCCTCGAAGTCGAAGCGCCAGTAGTCGCCGCGCCGGGCGATCTCGAGCGCGCGGAGCGTCTTCACCGGCGTCGGCGACTGGCATTCCGCCGAGCGGAAGGCGCTGAAGTCGTGCGTGCCGAGCAGCGCCTGCCCAGCCGTGCGCATGGCGTCGCCGTCGAGGCTGCGGAAGGTCCAGCCGACGTGCCCGGCCTCGAGCGCCGGGCGCACCCGCGACTCGAGCAGCACGTAGGCATAGCGGCGCCCCTGGGCGCTGGCGCGCGAGTGGAAGGAGTCGGGCACGAACCGGCACCACTGGATGGCGATGTCGCCCGGGAGGTAGCGGTTGCTGCCGCGCACCCAGGCTTCCTGGGCGCGCTCGGCGGCGGTATCGAAATGGACCACCTGGTTGAGCGCATGCACGCCGGCATCGGTGCGCCCCGCGGAGACGGTGGAGACCGGCCGGTCGGCGAATGAGGACAGGGCGCGCTCGACCTGGTCCTGCACCGTGCGCCCGCCCGGCTGGCTCTGCCAGCCCTGGTAGGCCGAGCCGCGATAGGCGATGCCGAGCGCGACTCGCACCAGAATTTCTGCGGCGAGCGCGCGCGGCGCCCGCCTCAGCTCAGGTCGTCGAGCATCCCCTGCGCCTTGGTCTTCGCCGAGCCGCTGGCGGTGGCCAGCACCTCGCGGAGCAGGTCGCGGGCGCCGTCCTTGTCGCCGATGCGCTGGAACTCCTCGGCCAGCTCGAGCTTGCGCGAAAGCGGATCCGAGCGGCTGTCGTCCTCGACGAACGGCTCGTCGATGCCGCGGGCGGTGGTCTCGCCCTTGTCGAGGTCGAGGCTGATGCCGGAGAGATCGAAGGCGAGCGGCGTGTCGCGGGTGTCGGGGCCCGACCTGGCCGAATCGTTCGAGGTCAGCGGCATCTTCGTCGTCGACTGCTGGAAGCCGCTCCCGCCGGTTCTCGGCGGAAACGACTCGGTGGCATCGAACGCCGCCGGCTGCGAGGGCACGCCCACGTCCGGGTTGTCGAGGTCGAGGTCGAGGTCGCCGAGCTGGCTGTCGCGGAGCGCCGAATCGGCGCCCACCGAGCTGCCGTAGGCCGACGGCACGGGGATGATGGACTGCGGCAGCGTGCTCGCGCCGAGCGGCTCGACCATGGCCGGGCCCTCGGCCGGACGCTCCGGCGCGCCGCCGGCCTGGTAGAGCGGGTTGTCGGGATCGATCTGCGAGCCGAGATCCTGCGCCTTGGTCCACTCCTCGCCCTCGCCGCGGGTCAGCGCGAACAGCTGGGTGGCGAGCAGCTCGAAGCCCTTGATGTCGCGCCGCTTGGCGTAGACCTCGAGCAACTTGCTGCGGATCGCGAGGCGCTCCGGATTGCTGCGCATCGCCTCCTTGAGGATTTCCTCGGCCTGCAGGTCGCGGCCGTAGGCGAGGTAGACGTCGGCCTCAGCGACGGGGTCGACGTCGCCGATCGCGTCGAGCTGCGACAGCGAATAGGTCATCGACGACGAGCTGCCGCCGGCATCGCGGGTGTCGATGCGCTGGCCGCCGCTGGCGCCGAAGAACGAATCGGGCTGGAGGCGGCTCTCGAGGAACGAGGTCTCGCCGCTGTCCTTCTTCGAGCGCTGGAAGAACCGATAGCCGCCGAACGCGGCGAGCAGCAGCGCCAGCAGTCCACCGCCGAGGTAGAGCGGGTTGGCGAGCAGCGAATCGATCAGGCTGTCTTCGGCCACCGGCTGCTTGACCGGCGGACGGACCGCCGGACGCGATGCGGCGGCGGCGCTCGCGACAGGGCGGGGCGGCGTCGGCGCGGCGGCCACGGCGGAGGCCGTTGCCGGCGGCGTCGTGCCGATCGCGGCAGAGACCGAAGCCGGCGCGGCCGGGGTCGGGGCAGCAGCCGGGGCGGGGGTCGGCGTCGCCGGCGGGGGCGCCGCGGCGACCACGACCGGCGCCGGCGCCGGGACCGCCACGGGCGCGGGCGCAGGGGCCGGCGCGGGCGTGGGCGCAGCCGCGGGGGCCGGCGTCGCTGCGGCTGTCGGCTTGGTCACCGGAGCCGCGGGCGGCACCGCCGGGGCTGCTGCCGGTGCGGGTGCCGCGGCCGGAGGCGGCGTCGCGCCCTGGATCTTCTTCAGGTCGGCCAGGTTCTTGTTGAGCTCGGCGACGCGCGCATCCGCGGCCTGCTTCTCCTTCTCCTTGGCCAGCTTGTCTTCGGCGCTGCCCGGCTTGGCGGCGGCCGCGCTGCCCTTGCTGAGGGTGAGCTTGTCGGGCGTGGGCGCGGCCGAGGTCTTCTTGTCCTCGACCGAAGCCTGGACCTTGCCCGAGGCCTGGCGCGTGCTCGGCTCGGCCTGGGGCGTGAGCGTCGAGCCGGCAAGCTTCTGCCGGTAGGCGCCGAAGTCGGCGCTCTGGGCGACGATGGTCTTGCGCGCCTCGGCCGGGGTCACGCCCTGGGCGGTCTCCGCCGAAGGCACCGAGAGGACGACGCCGGCCTTGAGGCGATTCATGTTCTCGCCGGCGAAGGCGCTCGGGTTGGCGCGGAACAGCGCCACCAGCATCTGGTCGAGCGAGACGCCGGGGCGCTGGGTGTGGCCGGCGATCTTCGACAGCGTGTCGCCGGACTGGACCTTGTATTCGTCGACGCCGGCACCGGACGCACGTGCACTCTGGCCGGACTCGTCGGCCGGACGCGATGCCGAGGCGGCCTTCTTCTCCTTGGCGGCCTGGCGATCGGCTTCACGCTGCGCATCCCGGGCCGCGCGCTGCTCGCGCGCCGCGGCTTCGCGCTGCTCGCGCGTCGAAGGCGCCGGCGTGGTGCTCGGCGGCAGCGGCGTCGCAGCCGGCGGGGCGGCGGAGATGACCGGCGAGGTGGTGGTGCCGCTCGATGCCTGGGTCGCGGGCGCGCGCTGAGCTGCCGGCGGATCGAACAGCAGGGTGTATTCGCGGACCAGGCGGCCGGTGGCCCAGGAGATCTCGAGGATGACGTCGACGAAGGGTTCCTGGACGCCGCGGTCGCTGACCAGGCGGACATAGAGACGGCCGTCGCTGCGCTTCTGCAGCGTCGCCCGGGTGGTGGGAAGGACCGGGTTGTAGTCGACGTTGGCGGCGCGGTAGGCCTCGGGCGGCGCGACGCGGATGCGGAGGTTGGCCTGCTCCTCGGCCGTCATGCTGGTGACTTCGATCTCCGCCTGCATCGCCTCGCCGAGCGCGGACTGCACGCTGAGGCGGCCCAGGCCGAGGGCGGAGGCCCAGGGGGAAGCCAGCGTGAGCATCGCGGCGGCGATGCTCGTCAGCGCGAACCGCCCCGAGAACTTCAGTTTTCTTTTCAAGGCGTCTCCCGAATGGAAATTAGCGGGTCGCATCGGAGCTTCCCTGGTCTCGATGCGCCCTTCATGCGACCCGAATCCGACCGGTCGCAAAGACGGAAAAGACCATAGCATCAGCGAGATACGGTAGCAAGCTCATGCAATGGCTGACATTCGCGGAGAGCGCGGTTCCGAGTCTTCTGCACGCCGTTGTTGCGGAGAGACAACGACATGAAGCCCTGACTGGCGGTCGATTCAGCTCTCCAGAAGGATTCGCAGCATTCGTCGAAGCGGCTCGGCGGCGCCCCACAGCAGCTGGTCGCCGACCGTGAACGCGCCCAGATAGCGCTCCCCCATCGCCAGCTTGCGCAGCCGGCCGACCGGAATCTTCATCGTACCGGTCACCGCCACCGGAGTGAGGTCGCGGATGCTGTCAGCCCGTGTATTCGGCACGACCTGGACCCACTCGTTGTCGGCGGCGATCATGGCCTCGATGTCGGCAAGAGGCACGTCCTTCTTGAGGCGAATCGTCAGCGCCTGGCTGTGGCAGCGCATCGCGCCGATGCGCACGCAGATCGAGTCGATCGGCACCGGCTCGGCGCCGCCCGCGAAGCCGCGGCCGAGGATCTTGTTGGTCTCGGCGCCGCCCTTCCACTCCTCGAGGCTGGTGCCGTCGCCGCGGTCGGCGTCGATCCAGGGGATCAGGCTGCCGCCGAGCGGCACGCCGAAGTTGGCGATCTCGGCCGACGACAGCGACTGCTGCTTCGCCAGCACCTTGCGGTCGATCTCCAGGATCGCCGACTTCGGATCGTCGAGCAGCGCCCGCACCTCGGCGTTGAGGGTGCCGTACTGGGTCAGCAGCTCGCGCATGTGCTGCGCGCCGCCGCCCGAGGCCGCCTGGTAGGTGGTGCAGGTCATCCACTCCACGAGGTCAGCCTTGAACAGCGCGCCCACGCCCATCAGCATGCAGCTCACGGTGCAGTTGCCGCCGATGTAGTTGCGCACGCCGCGCTTCATCGCGTCCTTGATCACGCCGAGGTTGACCGGGTCGAGGACGATGACCGCGTCGTCCTGCATCCGCAGGGTCTTGGCGGCGTCGATCCAGTAGCCCCTCCAGCCGGCGGCGCGCAGCCGCGGATAGACGTCCTTGGTGTACTCGCCGCCCTGGCAGGTGATGATGGTGCCGCAGCGCTTCAGCGCCTCGATGTCGTAGGCGTCCTGCAGCCGGGTCTCGTTCTTCGCGAACGGCGGCGCCGTGCCGCCCTTGTCGCTGGTGCTGAAGAAGAGGGGCTCGATCAGGGCGAAGTCGCCTTCGGCCGCCATTCGATCGAGCAGCACGGAGCCGACCATGCCGCGCCAGCCGACCAATCCTGTGAGTTCCATTGCCTTGTGCCCTGCGTTGAAGTTTGGGGTTTCTTCGTTCCACCCGGCCATCGAGCCGGGGGACAGGGCACGACGAACCGGAGCGAACTAGCTCTTGGTGATCGTCTTTTTGGTGCCGACGGCGCTTGTCGCCGTCGTCTGAGCCAGCGCTGCGACCACAGCGTCGCCCATCTGCCGCGTGCCAACCTTCGTGCCGCCCTCGGCCCAGATGTCGGCGGTGCGCAGCCCGGAGGCGAGCACGGCCTGCACCGCCTGCTCGATGCGAGCGGCGGCTTCCGGCTGGTTGAGGGAGAAGCGAAGCATCATGGCGACGGACAGAATTGTAGCCAGCGGATTGGCCAGGTCCTTGCCGGCGATGTCGGGGGCGCTGCCGTGGCTCGGCTCGTACAGGCCCTTGCCGTGGGCGTCGAGCGAGGCCGAGGGCAGCATGCCGATCGAGCCGGTGAGCATCGCCGCCTCGTCCGAGAGGATGTCGCCGAACATGTTGCCGGTGACGACCACATCGAACTTCTTCGGCGCCCGCACCAATTGCATCGCCGCGTTGTCGACATACATGTGGTCGAGAGCGACGTCCGGATACTGGCCGTGGACCTCGGTGACGACGTCCTTCCAGAACTGGAAGGTCTCGAGCACATTGGCCTTGTCGACGCTGGTGAGCCGCTTGCTGCGCTTCCGCGCCGCCTGGAAGGCGACATGGGCGATCCGCTCGATCTCCGGGCGCGTGTAGCGCATGGTGTCGAAGGCCTCGTCGGCGCCGGTGAAGGCGCCGTCGGGGGCGCTGCGCCGGCCGCGCGGCTGGCCGAAGTAGATGTCGCCGGTGAGCTCGCGGATGATCAGGATGTCGAGGCCG
>Ga0070675_100000321_pt1 | contig 32276 bp, 29 predicted proteins | sample KBSM43metaG_FD_65343 | JGI IMG/M metagenome (GOLD analysis project Ga0070675, IMG submission 65343) | Miscanthus rhizosphere microbial communities from Kellogg Biological Station, Michigan, USA - KBS M4-3 metaG | ecosystem: Host-associated > Plants > Roots > Rhizosphere > Soil ... | reverse complement strand
GCGCGTCTGCAGCCACTGGCCGAAGAAATTGCTCACGAGCACGGCGCGGGCCCGCGGATCGGCGAGCATGCGCGTCACTTGCCGATCGAGGACGGCCGGCTGCCGCAACGTGCCCCTCACGGCCACGTTCAGCAGCTCGTCGTCCGGAATGCTGCTCCAGAGGAAGAACGACAGGCGCGACGCGAGCTCGATGTCCGAGAGCCGGTAGGTCGCACCGGGCGCCACCCCTCGCGGGTCGGCCTCGATGCGGAAGAGGAAGTCGGGGCTGACGAGCAGGCGCTCGAGCGCTGCCTGGATGCCGCCGTCGAAGCCGCCGGTCTCGCGGCCCGCTTCGAAGAAGCCGAGCAGGGTTTGCGTGTCGGGGGCCGTGGCTGGACGGCGATAGGCCCGGCGCGCCAGCGTCGAGAGAATCGTCGTGGCGCACGCCGTCTCGTCACGCGGGCTCTCGGGCCGGCACGAGAAGATGCGACGGCGGCTGGGCGAGTCGTCGGGTACGCGCCCGTTGTAGGGCCCCGAGATCAGCAGCGACGAGATGAAGAGCGGAAAGCCGGGCACGTCCGAGTCGCGGTTCCAGATCGGAATCCGGTCGGGCCCGAGGCCCTCGGCCTTCACCGCGTCGGCCTTCACGATCGTCGCCACCACCTGGCGGAGGCCCGCCCTCAGCGACACGCGCACATGCAGCGGGGCGTCGGCGTCCTGGCTGTCGGCGGTAACGTCGCGGCCACCGATCGTGAAGCGGCCGACGCGCATGCCGTCGACGCGGATCTCGAGGTCGCTCGGCACCTGCAGCCCGCGGATGATGTCGGCGTAGGTCCTGGCCAGGCGCACCCGGAGGTCGTAGTCGCCATCGACGGGGAAGTAGTGGCGCGCGGCAATGCCGCCGCGCGACCCCAGCGGAAAGTCCTCACCGAGCCGATCGGTCTGCCACAGCCAGGTCTGCTCGTTCGAGTTGCCCTTGACGGCGGTATAGCGCTCGACGGCCGGCGGCATCGACGGGTCGCCCACCGCGATGCGCGCGATCGTCGCGGCCGCGGTGAGGTAGCGGTCGAGCAGGGCGGGCTCCATCGACAGCGCGTCGGCGTTGGTGTCGAAGCCGTGCGCCTGCGTGTCGGGCGGCAGCAGCAGGGCCGGGTCCACGTCGACCGCCAGGAGATCGCGAATCGCGTTGGCATACTCCGCGCGGTTCAGGCGATGCAGGTCCGCGGGACGGCCCGGATCGGGACGGGCGTTCGCGGCGCGATCCAGTTCCTCCTCGAGCCACGCGGCCACCGCGTCGTAGGTGCTGTTGGCCGGACGACGGATGCCGGGAGGCGGCATGGCGCGGCTGTGCAGCTTCACCACCACCTTTTCCCAGGCCTCGGCCGAGCGGCCCACCTGCACGGCATCGGCCGTCTCGAGCGAGAAGCCGCCGGCCTTCGCGCGCTCGCTGTGGCAGGAGACGCAGTAGGCGGCGACCAGTTCGCGCGCGGGCGTGGCGGGCGCCGAGGCAACTTCACGAGACCGGTCTACAGACCCGCGGCCACGGGATGTCGTCTGTGCGGAGCCCGAGACCTGGCCCGCAACCGCTGCCAGCCACCCCGCACACGCGCATGCCGTCAGGACCCTACGCACGTGTTGCCCTCAACACTTGATCTGGGCCTGGCACGGCTTTCCGAGCGTCGGGTCTGCCCCGTGCGCCACCAGCAGTTTCGCGCCTTCGATGTTGTACAGCACGCCGCCGAGGCGGTCGCCGTAGCCCGACGCGGCGAGCCAGGGCGTGATGCCGGCCCTGCTCACGGCGTTCACATCGGCCCCTTTCTCGATGAGGAGCGCGAGCAGCGTGTTCCAGCCGCGATACGCAGCGCCGAAGAGTGCGTTGTCACCGTTGGTGGTGACGCCCCGTGCGTCCATGCCGAGGTCGATGAGGAGCCTCACGGCGGCGAGCACCTGGGCCTCGGTGAGCGCGCTTTCACCCACACTGCGATTCAGTCCGGACGCGGCCATGACGGCGGTGGCCTTCGTATCGGTCACCAGCCTCGGGTCGGCGCCCGCGGCCAGCAGGATCTTCATCATCTCGACGTCGGCGGCGGCGCTGGCCAGCAGGAGCGGCGTGGCCCCCGCCGCATCCTCGTAGCCGCCGACGAACCCCGGCGGCCGTTTCGTCATGCGCCCGTTCGGGTTGGCGCCGTGGGCCAGCAGCGCTCTCACCAGCTGCAGCTTGGCCTGGCGGCTGGGAATGCCGCTCATGGGATCGCTGAAGCCGTACACCGGATTCGAGACGCCGCCTTCCCAGGTTCCCGCGGCCCAGTGCAGCGGGGTGAACCCGGCATCGCCGGCATTGGGATCGGCACCGCGGTCCAGCAGGGAGAGCGCGACGGGCACCTGCCCCCGCACCGCGGCGACGAGGAGCGGCGTGCTCCCCTCGGACAATCTGGACGCGTAGGCCGCACCGCGTCCGCCGTCAGGGGAGTCGGGCCGCGATCGGATGTTCACGTCTGCACCAGCGGCCAGCAGCCGGGTCACGCTCTCGATGTCGCCTTGACGCGCCGCGAAGTGGAGGGCCGTGAACCCGTTTTTCGTGCGGGCTCGAAGATCGGCTCCCGATTCGGCGAGCAGGCCCACGACCTCGGGATGGTGCTCCGCCGCCGCCCACATCAGCGCGGTCTGGTGCTGCGATGGCTCGGCCACGTTCACCGCGGCGCCCGAGGCGAGCAGCAGCTTTACGGCGGCGGTGGCGCCGGTGGCGGCGCACGTCATGAGCGGCGTCTCCCCGGTGGCAATCGCCGTGTCCGGCTTCGCGCCGCCCTTCAACAGCAGGTCGACGAGCGGCGCGCTGGCGTTGGTGCAGGCGCGCGAGAGGGGAGTCATGCCGAACTGGTTGGCGGCGTCTGGGTCGGCGCCGGCGCGAACGAGCAGCTCGGCCACCGCGACGTCGTTCCAGTGCGCGGCCCACAAGAGCGCTGTCGAACCGTCGTCCGACCGTGCGTTCACGTCGACGCGGCGGTCCAGCAGCGCGTGGGCCTGCGGGTCGTCCTGGGTGCGGACCGCGTCGATCAGGCGGCGGTCGGGATCGGCCGCCGCGCCCGGCCCCACGGCCAGCACCACCCCCGTCAGAACCGCCAGAATCAGCACAGACACCGTGCCGCGCCGCGTCAATTCATCGCGCATCCGGCTCCTCGAGGCCACCGACCCGCCCGAGCGAGGTTATAGCACGGCTCAATCCTTGGATGTTCTCGACTGATGCCGAATCGGTATAGAGTGTCGCCGGACGCTCGAGTCCCCGTCGAGTGACATCGACCAAGGAGCGAATATGTGCGATCAGGATCATGCTGAGACAACAAAAGACTTCGAAGCCCGCGGCTGGGTGACGCGCCGCCAGTTCGGCGCCCTCCTTGGCGCCGGCGTGGCCATGGCGCTGCCACAGGTCGCCAGCGCGGTCACCGTCACCGACGGCGACGTGACGATCAAGACGCCGGACGGCACGTGCGACGCCTACTTCGTGAAGCCCGCCACCGGCACCGGCGCGGGCGTGCTGATCTGGCCGGACATCTTCGGCCTGCGGCCCGCGTTCCGCACCATGGGCAAGCGGCTCGCCGAGAACGGCTATGCGGTGCTGGTCGTCAACCCGTTCTACCGCGTCAAGCCGGCGCCGACCGCTGAACAGGGCGCCGCGACGCCGATCCCGTCGCTCATCCCGCTGGCGCAGGCGCTCAACGCCACGACGCACGCGACCGACGCCAAGGCGTTCATCGCCTGGCTCGATCAGCAGCCGTCGGTGGCCAAGAACAGGAAGATCGGCACGCAGGGCTACTGCATGGGCGGCCCGATGGCCTTCCGGACCGCGGCCAACGTGTCGGACCGCGTCGGCGCGGTGGCGTCGTTTCACGGCGGCGGCCTCGTGACCCCGAATGCCGACAGCCCGCTCGCCATGGCGGCGAAGACCAAGGCGTCGTTCCTTGTGGCCATCGCGGCCAACGACGACATGGCGCGGCCGATGGAGAAGGACGTGCTGAAGGACACCTTCGGCAAGGCCGGCCTCTCGGCCGAGGTCGAGGTCTACGCCAACGCCGCGCACGGCTGGTGCCCGCCCGACTCGGGCGTGTACAACGAGCCGCAGGCCGAGAAGGCGTGGACCCGGCTGCTCGCGCTCTACGGCAAGGCACTCGCGTAATCAGTAGGCGGACGATGCAGAAGACGACGATCGCACTGGTGTTCGGCCTGGCCGGCCTCGCCGCCGGGTCGTGGTTGTCGACTGCGTCGTCCGCCGCCGGCACGAGCTACGGAGAGGATCGCGCGCAGATTGAAGATCTGCAGGCGCGCTATCTCTTCGCGCTCGATTTCCACGACCCGAAGCTGTACGCGTCCACGTTCACGCCGGACGGCGTGCTCGATTACGGCGAGGGCGACGTGAAAGGGCGCGAGGCGATCATCAAGGTGATTGGCGGCATGCCGGGCAACAACCGCGCGCCCAAGGGACCGGACGGCGCGGTGCTGCGTCCGGCGGCCGGCCGCCATCAGATCACGAACATCGTCATCAAGATCGACGGCAACAAGGCCAGCGGCCGCTCCTCCTGGTTCCACGTCGGCAACGACAACCCGCAGCGGGCCAACACCATCGGCGGCTTCGGTCACTACGAGGACGAGATGGTGAAGGTGAACGGGCAATGGTTCTTCACCAAGCGGAAGATTTTCAACGAGGGCAGCGCCCGCTGGCAGTACAAGGGCGACGTCAATCCAGCCTGGTGAACCTTCAGATGTAGGGCCCGCCTTCAGCCGGCCCAGGGCCGGCTGAAGCCGGCCCCCACGTAAGTTCATTTCTGCTTGAAGCGCAGGCGCCGGCGGGCGTGGTTCAACGCGCGCGTGTCCTTGTGTGAGAGCGTCGGGACCTTGAGCTTCAAGCTCTCGAGCGTCTCGATCGCGATGGCGGCGACGGCCAGGCGGGTGAACCACTTGTTGTCGGCAGGCACCACGTACCACGGCGCGTCATCCGTACTGGTGACGCGCATCGTCTCTTCGTACGCGGCCATGTACTCCTTCCACCGCAGCCGCTCGTTGATGTCGTTGATCGAGAACTTCCAGCGCTTTTCGGGGTTGTGGAGCCGCATCAGGAACCGCCGCCGCTGCTCGGCCTTCGAGACGTTCAGGAAGATCTTGCGGATGACGGTGCCGTTGCGCGTCAGGTAGCGCTCGATGCCGCGGATGTCCTCGAAGCGGTCCCGCCAGATTTGTGGTGTGACGCAGCACGCTGGGAGCTGGCGCTGCTCCAACAGTTCGGGGTGGACGCGCGACACCAGCACCTCTTCGTAGTAGGAGCGGTTGAAGATGCCGATGCGCCCGCGCTCGGGCAGGCTCTTCAGGCACCGCCACATGAAGTCGTGCTTCAGCTCTTCCTGCGATGGCGTCTTGAAGCTGTAGACCTGCGTAGCCTTGGGGTCGAGCCCGCGCAGCACGTGCTTGATCGCGCTGTCCTTGCCGGCCCCATCCATCGCCTGGAAGATGAGGAGCACTGACCAGCGGTTCTGCGCGTACAGCAGGTCACCCAGCTCGAACAGGCGATGGACGCGCTTCGCCAGGATCTTGCGCGCGCCCTCCCGCGATTCGAACGGTGAGGTGTCGGCCGGATCGAACTCGGCCAGCGAGAAGCGACTGCCGGGCTTCACGCGAAAGTGTTTGAGGTCGATGCGGCCCGCTGCCATTGCTGATCAGGTTACGCAAGACCGACACCAACGCGCGGCCCGTCGGCAGATACCCGCAAGGACGCCGTAAAGCCCTGCATTGGTGGCATCTAAACCCATGCGTTGTAATAGTCACTACGCCTGCGGCTGTAAGAACGGAGCCGGCCGGACCGGTGCTGGCTGGGCCGCGGGGCCGGCCGGAATCGCCAGACCGAGACAGCCTGGAGTGACCCACCACGGGGCACGACGCTTGCACCGACGCGAATGGGAGCCGCGCAACCGTGACTCGAGACGACTTTCGCCACTGGATCTTCAGCCGCTGGGCCTTCGGCACGGTGTGCTGTGCGCTTGCGGCCATCACGGCGGGTGCGCAGTCGCAGAGCGGCGCCAAGCCGCCCGACCAGGGCGCGGCCGCCGCGTCCGCGCAGGCCAGGAAGAATCGCGACGCGACGGAACTGGCGGAGTTCAAGAAGCGTCTCGAGGACTTCGCCGCGCTCCACCGGAAGCTCGAAGCGACGCTGCCGACTCTCCCGAAAGAGACGACGCCCGAGCTGATCGATCGCCACCAGCGCGCGCTGGCCACGCTGATTTCGTCGAGCCGCCCCAAGGCCCAGGCCGGCGACGTCTTCACGCCGGCGGCGCAGACCTACATCCGGGCCCTCCTCCAGCGGCTCTTCGCCAACTCGAACAAGCGCCAACTGCGCGAGTCGATCCAGGACGAGAACCCTGGTCCGCTGAAACTGGTGGTCAACGGGATGTATCCTGATCAGGTGCCGCTCGCAACGATGCCGCCCGAGGTGCTCCAGGCCCTGCCGGCGCTGCCCGCTGAGCTCGAATACCGCTTCGTCGGCGACGCGCTTATTCTGCACGACACACACGCGCACATCGTCGTCGACTTCGTGCCGGACGCTCTACCGAAGTAGCCTACGTTGTCTCGCCTGGTGTCTCGACTGAGGGTAGGCGTGATGCCGCTGTTTCCGTTTCGACGGTCAGCCATCGCCGCACTCATCGCCGTGTGCCTGGGCTGTGCGTCCGCAGGCCAGCCGTCCGCGCCGGCAACCGGCGTGGCCGTCGCCGCCGCGCAGCCGGCCCCCGCCTCGGCCGCGACCGAACTGCCCAACCGGGTCGACTCCCTGAAGTTCATCGTGTTCGGCGATTTCGGTACCGGCAACCGGCCGCAGTACGAGCTCGGCGTGCAGATGGCCTCGCTCCACAGCCGGTTTCCCTTCGAGATGGCGGCCACCGTCGGCGACAACCTGTACGGGTCGCAGCGGCCGCAGGATTTCCGGACCAAGTTCGAGGTGCCGTACAAGCCGCTGCTCGACGCCGGGGTGAAGTTCTACGCGTCGCTCGGCAACCACGACGGCCGCGAGCAGCGCTACTACAAGCTGTTCAACATGGACGGGCAGCTGTACTACTCGTACAAGGCCCCCAAGCAGGATGTGCGCTTCATCGCGCTCGAGACCACCTATCTGACGCCCGTGCAGGTGAAGTGGCTCGAGGAAGAGCTCAAGTCGTCACGGGAGGACTGGAAGATCGTCTACTTTCACCACCCGCTGTACTCGTCGGGCGGGACGCACGGGTCGGACCTCAAGCTGCGCGAGACCCTCGAACCGCTGTTCGTGAAATACGGCGTGAGCGTCGTGTTCAGCGGGCACGACCACATCTACGAGCGGACCCTGCCGCAGAAGGGGATCCAGTACTTCGTCACCGGGTCGGGCGGGCAGCTGCGCCCGGGGGACTACCGGAGAGACCAGCCCTTTTCGGCGCTCATCGTCGACAACGCGCAGGTGTTTCTCGCCGCGGAAATCTTCAAAGACGAAATGGTGTTCAACGCCATCTCGCGCACTGGCAGGGTGGTGGATTCCGGCGTGATCCTTCGCCGGCAGGGCAGCTAGCCCTAGACCGCCACCTCTTCTGCCACCTCCTTGACCTTCTCCCTCGGCTCCGGCTTCACGGAGGCGTCGCTCCAATCCTGTTCGAAGACCCGCGCGAGCGCGGCGGCGATCTTCTCGTTCGGTGCAATGACGCCGATTTCGCGGCGCCCGTCGATCTGCGGGCGCCGCAGGCTCTGGCTGCCGACGAACGCCACCTTGCGATCGCGCACCATGGCCCGCACGTGCAGCCGCAGGCGCGGCGACTTCACGGCTTCGATGCCCGGCACGGGCGGGACGACTTTGCCGATCACCTTCACTTCGACGCCCGCCGCCACCCGCTCGCGCAGCAGCTTCACCATCGCCTTGTCGGAGACCTTCTCGTCGTAGATGAGCAGCTCCTTCTTGGCCCCCTTGATGAACTCGGTCAGCAGCTTGCGCGTGGTCTCGGGGCTGATCACGAGGTGCTTGTGCGTCGCCTCGAACGGCTGCCGGGTGGAGTCGGCCTGGAAGAGGGCGCTGGCCGCCTTGACCAGCGATTCTTCGCGCGTGACGATGCCGAAGCTGCGGCTGCGGTTCATGTCGAGCTCGGTGTAGTTGAAGCCGAGGACGTAGAGCTCGCCGTCCACGATCATCATCTTGCCGTGGTGGCGGGTGAGGTCGTCGGCGGTGCGGCACACGGCGACGCCCGACTGCAGAAAGGCCATCTCGAGCCTGCGCAGCCGTTTCTCGCCGCCGCGATTGGTGTGGGCGACGAGCGCCCGCACCACGACGCCCCGGCCGACCGCCGCGGCCAGCGCCTTCTCCAACTCCATGCGATCGAAGCGGAAGATGACGATGTCGATGCTTTTCTTCGCCCGTTTGATCGCGACCAGCAGCGGGGCGATGCCGTCGTCCGGTTGGGTGATGAGCTTCACGTTGACCTACTTGGATTTGGGTTTCTTGTCGGTCCACTCGACGCCCATGTCGGTCTTGGGCGACACCGCCACGATGCCCTGCGTGATCGGATCCGTGGGCGCGTCGAAGGGCATCTGCACTTCGTACGTGAGTTCGTTGGCGTTTAGCGACCGGCCTTCGAAGGCGAGCCGGAAGCGGTTCAGCACCTGCTCGACCCGCGGGCGCAGCCCCTCGGCCTCGTTCTCCGCGGTGACCTTCAGGTCAAACACCTTGTAGGTGGCCGGCTGGAACGACTCGATCACCCACAGGAGGCCGAGGAGGAACGCTGTGGCGATGCCCGCCAGCAGGTAAAGGCCCACTCCCGACGCCAGCCCGACGGCCAGCGCGCACAGCATTACCACGGCGTCCTTCGGGTCGTCGATTTTGGACCGGTAACGAATGAGGTTGGCGGCCCCGACGATGCCGAAGGCGCGCGCCAGGCTCGAGCCGACGATGAGCATGATCACGGCGCCGACGCCGGCGAGCACGATTTGAGTCTGCACCACCGCGATCTGCCGCGGCGGCGTGCCGCGCCGCCTGGGCCGCAGCGCCAGTGCCGCGCCGAGGGCGGCGGCGAGCGGCAGCCGCACCAGCGCGCGCCGCACTTCCTGCACTATCGTCAGCTTCACGTCTTCGCCCGTACGGGGCAATTCGACCGGCAGCGGAATCGGCAGCGGCGAGGGTGCCGGCTGGGACGGGGCCTGCGCCGGCGCCTGGGCCTGTGCCTCAGCCTGTGCCTGTGCGAGGAGCGAGGCCGGCGCCACGGAGGCCGACACCCAGATGACCGCGCAGACACTCCAGGCGACGGGAGCGCGACGGCTACGAGTGGGCATGGTGGGCAAACATCGATGCGGTTCTGCCCAGCGCGGCTGCAAGCCGGGGGCCACCGCCCGCGTACAACAAAGTGCTGTGGAAAAAGGCGTTCGGCGCCGGGCTAGCGCTGGGTCTGTAGCTCGTACAGTGCGGCGTTTGTAGCCCTTGCTTGTCGAGGTGGGTTGCGCCACCTCATGCGCGTCCGCCCTGAAGCTTAGAAGGCAGTGCCGATGAACGGCAGCATCCGGCCCCAGTAGAGCACCATGAACCACGAGACGATCGACACGGCCGCAATCACCTTCAGGCGGCGCGGCGTGTCTTCGCCCGCGCCGATGGCCAAGGCACGGGTGGCCTGCGTGGTCTCGAAGTAGAGGACGTTCAGGCCAGCGATTGCGAGAAAGGCGATCTTCGCCCACCAGGCGACATTGGCGATGTACTGATCCGGGGCGCCGACGAAGAACAGCACGCCGGTCACCAGGTTGATGGCGAATCCGAGAATGCCCCACGGGATCAGGCTGTGCACCGCGGCAACCGGGAGCCGGCGCACGAACCCGAGGAGCCGCAGATCCAGCAGGCCGACCACGCCGACAAGGAGCGCCAGGCCGATGAAGTGCAACGTTTCGCAGAGCGGCCACAGCCACGGCAGCTGAATCATCCAGTGCGAAACCGTGGTGGCCTTGAGTGTCGTGACGATCCAGGCGCTCATGCCGGTCCCCTCGCGATCAGATGCCGAAGAACAGACCGGGGTACGCCATCAGACGCCCGGCGGCGATGGCCACGATCCAGATCGCCAGCGAGGCCAGCGCCAGCGAGCGGGCGGCGGGCGTGATGACGCCGGGCACAACCGCCGGTCCGAAGACCCGGCGGTCGAGCGCCCTGACGACGGCCACGCCGGCTACGACCAGCCCCATCTTGATGACGAACATCGGCGCCGCGGCCTTGGTGGTGGCGTCGGCTCCGAGCAGGACCACGCCGCTCACTGCGTTCACCCAGAACCCGATCCACATCCACCGCACGAGCGGGTGGAGGTCGGTGACGGCGATCGCCCTGCCGACGCCCAGCACGCGCAGATCCAGGGCGGCGTTGGCACCGACGAGGAGGGCGAGGCCGATCGTATGCAGGGTGAGCACCGTGGGATAGGCCCAGATGGAGTTCGACTCGCGCAGCCAGGTCGACAACCCGGAGTTCTCGAACGCCGTCAGGAATGCGGTCATCGTGTCCAGCTCTGAAGGGTGCGGATGTAGTGGGCCCGCTCGAGCGACGCGGGGTCCGGGTTCGTTTCGAAGCTGGCGCGGCCGATCATCGCGGCCGTCGAGTCGAGGTGCTGCCATTCCAGCCAGCGCTCGAGGCCCTGCCGCATCGTCGCGAGATGCCCGAGGCCGTGCCGGAGGAGGGCGGACACCAGCTGCACCACGTCGGCGCCGGCCAGCAGCGCCTTGATGCCGTCGTCGGGCGTGGCGACACCGCCGCTGGCCGCGAGCGACGGCCGCACCCGGCCGCGCAGCAGCGCCAGCCAGTGCAGGCGCAGCGCGAGCTCGGCGTTGGTGGAGAGCTCCGCCTGCGGCACCAGCGCCATGGTGCGCGTGTCCACGTTCGACTGATAGAACCGGTTGAACAGCACCAGCCCGCTGGCGCCGGCGCGATCGAGCGCGGCGGCGAGGTGGCCGAAGGCGGTATAGAACGGCGTCAGCTTCACCGCCACCGGGATGGCAATGGCGCGGGTGAGATTCGTCACCGCGTTCACGAGATGGTCTTCGATCGCGGCCGACGGCACCGTGAGCGACGTCGCGATGTCGTAGTAGTTGAACTCCAGCGCGTCGGCGCCCGCCTGTTCGATGATGCGGGCGAACTTCAGCCACGACTCGCCGGTGTGCCCGTTGAGCGAGGCGATTACCGGGATGCGCACTGCCTGTTTGACCTTGACGATGTGGTGCGCATAGCCGTCGGGGCCGTGCGCGTAGTCGGACGGCGGTGGGTAGTGCGCCAGCATGGCGGCCATCTGCGGGTCGAGCGGATCGACGTGCGCCACGTGCCCCTCGGTTGCGAGCGAGATCTGCTCCTCGAACAGCGAGTGCAGCACGATCGCGGCACAGCCCGCGTCTTCGAGCCGCTTGATGGTGTCGAGACTGTAGCCGAGGGGTGAGGCGCCGGCGATGAATGGATGCGCCAGCTTGAGCCCCAGATACGAGGTGGCGGTGTCCATAGTCATCATCACCGCATCAGTCGTGCCAGGCGCATAACAGGCGTCCACCGCGGCCAAACCCGTGGTACCCGCGGTGGAAGGGTGACCGATTGCGAAATTTTCCCCACCGGTCGCGGATGCGTCCCCGGCCTCGCCGAGCGCTCAAACAACACCGCGGGCAACCATTGGGCGAATTCGATGGATTGAAGGACGGAACGAATGTTGTAGCCCCTGTCCCTGGAGGCACCAGCGATGCGGATCGAATCGGGCAGACGGCGCGCGCAGAACGCGGCCGCGTGGGGGATAGCGGTTGGCGCGCTGTGGGTGATGACGGCGAGCGCGCAGGGCCCTCGACAGGGGTTGCCGCCGCTCGTGCCCGAGTCGCTCGTCGGTTCGGTGTCGTTCGACCTCTATTGCGCGAGCTGCCACGGCCGTCAGGGCCGCGGCGACGGCCCGACCGCCGCCTCGTTGCGCACCCGGCCCGCCGATCTGACCCTGTTGGCGCGGAACAACCGCGGCACCTTCCCGCGTGACCGCGTGCTGTCGTTCGTCGAGGGCTCCGCGCGCGCCGCCGCCCACGGTACCTCCGACATGCCCGTGTGGGGTCCGACGCTTCGCGCGCTGGACGCGTCGGACGCCCGCGTCACCGTGCGCCTGCAGAACCTCGTCGCGTTCATCGAGTCGATGCAGCAGGCCGCGGCCCCGCCGCCGCCGGCTGCCGCCGCCCCGGCCGACGGCGCGGCGCTCTTTCGCGCCTACTGCGCGGCGTGCCACGGCGCCAGCGGCCGCGGCGACGGCCCCATGGCCGGCCAGTTGCGCCGCATCCCGCCCAACCTCACGACCTTCGCGACGCGCAATGGCGGCGTGTTCCCGGCCGAGCGCGTCCGCCAGGTGATCGACGGCACTGGCGTCGCGTCGCACGGCGATCGTGACATGCCGTTGTGGGGCGCGGTGTTCAAGCGCCTGCCGGTGGGCGGCAGCGGCGCGGAGGACCGCATCGACGCCGTCGTCCGGTTCCTGCAGGAGATTCAGGAGCGGCCCGCCGAGTAGGCGCGCCCCGCATCGTTCGGAAGGAGGCGGTCATGAGCGTGAGCGTCGCAAGCCAGGCATTGACGGGGCAGCCCACCACGACGAGGTGGTCGTTCGGGCGCAAGACACGCATCGCGGCCGCGATCGCTGCTGTCGTGGTGGTGGCGGTTGCGGTCGGCGTGGTGACGGGCGGGGCGCGATGGACGCGCGAGACGAGCGAAGCGACCGCGCAGCTGATGTCGACGGCCGCCGCGCCCGCGGGCGCCGTGGCCTTCTCCGATCTCGTGGGCCTGCCGGCGCCAGTGCAGCGCTATCTGCGAATGGCCCTGCGCGACGGGCAGCCACGCCTGGCCAGCGTGCGCCTGCAGCAATCCGGCCGGCTGCGCACCGGCGTCGAGAGCGATCAGTGGCTCGATTTCGAGGCCACCGAGACCATCGCGCCCGAGGCGCGCGGGTTCGTCTGGGACGCACGCATCCGCCTCGCGCCGTTCCTGCATGCCGCGATGCGCGACACCTACATCGGCGGCACGGGTAGCGGCGCAGTGGCCGTGCAATCGGCGTTCACGCTGTCGGCGGCGCAGGGCGGTCACGAGCTCAACGCCGGCGAGCTGTATCGCCTGCTCGCCGAGGCGCCGTGGGCTCCCACCCTCCTGTTGCCGCGCGAAGGTCTGAGCTGGGCGGCGATCAACGAGCATCGCGCGCTGGCGTCGTTGACGCAGGGCGGCGAAACCGCGACGGTGGAATTCCGCTTCAACGCGGCGGGTGAGATTGCCGCCATCCATGCGGCCGAGCGCCCGCGCAGCTACGGGACCACCTACGTGAACACGCCGTGGGAAGGCCGCTTTGGTCGCTACGTGGCCGTGGACGGCATGCGGGTGCCGGAGGCCGGCGAGGTCGGCTGGTGGATCGAGGACCGGTGGATCCCGGTGTGGCAAGGCACCGTCACGCGCGCGACGTTCGATTTCTCCGGCCGCTGACAGCCCGCGCGGCGGCGCCGGCGTAGAATGGCAGCACGGTCGGACGGCCCTGTCCCTGCGACGCCCACCCAGTCCCGTCCCGCGCGCGGCGCTGCTGCGGGAGCGTCCTGGTCGCCCTCACGATCGCGCTGGGCGGATGATGCCGACGCGCTCTGCCACGACACTTCTCGTGCTCGTCCTCTGCTGCGCATCTCGCACGCGGGCCCAGACCGCGGCGAGCCCGATCCAGGTCGCGACGCCTGAAACGCCTGCGGATCCGGAGAGCGAGGGAGCGAAGGAATGGGCCTTCTCCGCCATGGTCTCCGGCTATCAGGTGCCGGGCGATCGCCTCTACCCGCAGCCGACGGTGACGGCCGACCGCGGCCGGCTCCACCTCGAGGCCCGCTACAACTACGAAGACATCCACTCCGGTTCGGCGTGGGTCGGCTACAACCTCGGCGGTGGCGACAAGGTGGCATGGGAACTGACGCCGATGATCGGCGGTGTGTTCGGCAGCGTCGTTGCCGTCGCACCGGGCTATAGAGGCTCGGTGAGCTGGTGGAGGCTCGAGCTGGCGAGCGAGGGGGAGTACGTGTTCGGCTCCAAGGACTCGGAGGACCGGTTCTTCTACAACTGGTCGGAGCTGGCGATTGCGCCGGCGGACTGGTGGCGGGTCGGGCTGGCGACGCAGCGCACGCGCGCGTACACTGCCGATCGTGACGTCCAGCGTGGCCTCGTCTTCGGATTCTCGTACCGTAGCTTCGACGCGGCCTTCTACCTCTTCAACCCGGACGACGACGTGTCCATCGTGGTCGCCACGGTCACCCTCGCGTTCTAGCGCCGGTCGGGCGCATCCCGGTCCCGCCTGACCACGGCCTTCTGTCCCCGCAGCTTCGCGCCGCGCATGGCCGCGACGATGCCGTCGGCAAGATCCTCCGGCACGTCGACGACCGAGAAGTTCTCGGCGATGCGGATGGCGCCGACCGCGCTCGCCGGCACGCCGGCCTCGCCGGTAATCGCCCCGACCAGGTCCGCCGGCCGGATCCCACCCTTCTTGCCCGCACCGATGAACAGGCGCACGGCGCCGGCCTCGACATCGGCGGCCCCGCGCCCACTTCGCGGCGGGCGCGTCGTGGCGTCGCGCGACGGAACCGCGATCTCCTTGTCGTCGCCGTCGCTCATGGTCGCCAGGTGGGCCATCTTCACGGCTGCCGCGGCGATGTCCACCACGTCGAACTCGTCCGCCAGCGATTCGATCACGACCCGAACGTCGTCGAAATCCTTCGCGGCCAACCGCTCGCGCAGCGAGGTGGCCGTCACCTCGAGACGGCGCGCCCGCAGATCGGCGACGGTGGGAACCGTCGCCACCTCGATCTTCTGCTTCGTGACGTGTTCGATCGAGCGGAGCAGCCGATGCTCGCGAGGCTCGGCCAGGGTGATGGCCGTGCCCTCCCGGCCGGCGCGCCCGGTGCGCCCGATCCGGTGCACGTACGACTCGGCGTCCGCCGGCAGATCGTAGTTGACGACGTGGGAGACGTGCCGGATGTCGAGCCCGCGCGCCGCCACGTCGGTGGCGATGAGCAGGTCGGTCGTGGCCGCTCGGACGCGCTGCATCACCGCGTCGCGCTGGCGCTGCTGCATGCCGCCGTGCAGCGCTTCGGCGCGGTAGCCGTGGGCGTTGAGCGCCTCGACGAGCGTGTCGACCTCCAGCCGCGTCCGGCAGAAGACGATCGCGGACGTCGGGCTCTCCATGTCGAGAATGCGGTCGAGCGCCGCGGCCTTGTCGCCGTGGCGGACGATGTACGCCACCTGCCGGACCCGGGGAAGCGTGCCGGCCGTCTTTTCGCGGGCGACCGTGACGCGGCGAGGCGCCTTGAGGTGACGCTCGGCGATCTTCAGGATCCGGGCGGGCAGCGTCGCCGAGAACAGCGCCGTCTGCCGCGTGTCCGGCGTTTCCTTCAGGATGGCGTCGAGATCCTCGGCAAAGCCCATGTCGAGCATTTCGTCGGCCTCGTCGAGCACCAGCACCCGAACGGCGTCGAGGATGAGCGTCCCGCGCCGGATGTGGTCGAGCGCCCGGCCCGGCGTGGCGACGACGATGTCCGCGCCTCGATCGAGCGCCCGGAGCTGCTGCTGCATCGAGGCGCCCCCGTAGAGCGGCACCGCGCTGAGCCCGGTGCCCCGGGCGTACTTGTGAATCGCCTCGCACACCTGCATCGCCAACTCACGCGTGGGCACGAGCACGAGGCCGGCGGCGCGTCCCGGCGCGGCGGCTTTCTTCCGGCCCGCCTCCCGGGGCGCCCCTTTTCGCTCGCCGTCCCCCTCCGCGGGCAGCGCCAGGCGCTGAATCATCGGCAACGCGAAGGCGGCCGTCTTGCCGGTGCCGGTTTCGGCCTGCGTCAGCAGGTCGCGGCCCGCGAGGATCAGGGGAATCGCCTCGCGCTGGACCGGCGTCGGCTCTTCGTAGCCGAGCGCCGTAATCACGGCGACGAGCGGGTCCGCCAGCCCGAGCGCTGAGAAGCCGATTGCGGGGGACGTCGTGCGGGAGGACGGCATCTGGCCATTGTGTCCCGTGCGGGCATGTCCGCCGCCGTAAAATGGCGGCGACGGATGGACGATACCCTCGCGCGTGGCCGGGCGGCCTTCGAACGGCAGGCGTGGGCCGAAGCGCACGCCGCGCTCATCGCCGCGGATCGCACGTCGCCGCTCGACCCCGAAGACCTTGAACGGCTGGCCACGGCGGCCTATCTCGTCGGCCTCGACGAGGCCAGCCTCGAGGCCCGCACGCGCGCCTTCCACGCGTTTCTTCAGCGCGGCGACACGATCCGGGCGGCCGGCAGCGCCGTCTTCCGGTGTTTCGGACTTGTCGAGCGGCGCAACCGCCAGGCCGAGATCGGGGGATGGGTCGCCCGCGCGCAACGCCTCCTCGACGACTGCCAGGGCGCCGAGTGCGCCGAGCGCGGCTTTCTGCTGTGCCTGCTCGCGCAGCGCACCGGCAGCGAGGGCAACATCGACGGCTCACGCGACCTCTTCGCGCAGGCGGCGGCGATTGGCGAACGCCTGCGTCATCCCGATCTGACGGCGCTGGCCCGCCACGGCGAAGGACGGGCGCTCCTGAGGCTGGAGCGGACGACGGCCGGCTTGGCCCGTCTCGACGAGGTGATGGTGTCGATTACCGCGGGCGAGGTCGGCCCGCTCGTGACCGGGATCGTGTACTGCAGCGCGCTCAGCGTGTGTCAGGACATCTTCGACCTGCGCCGCGCGCAGGAGTGGACTGCGGCGTTGACGGCCTGGTGTGCGGCGCATCCAGACATGGTGCCGTTCCGCGGCGCCTGCCTGATCCGGCGATCCGAGTTGCTGCAATTGCATGGGGCGTGGCACGACGCCGCCGAGGAAGCCCGTCGCGCCTGCGAGCGCATCGCCTCGGCCGAAGACTCGCCCGATGCCGGAGCGGCCTTCTATCAGCAGGCGGAGCTGTTTCGGCTGCGTGGCGACTTCGTGCAGGCCGACGAGGCCTACCGTCAGGCCAGCCGCGCGGGGCGCCGGCCACAGCCAGGGCTCGCGCTGTTGCGGCTGGCCCAGGGCGACATCGGGGCGGCGGAAGCCGCCATCCGCAGCGCGCTGCACGAGACCAAGGCGCCGCGTGCACGGGCGCAGGTGCTGCACGCCGCGGTGGACGTCCTGCTGGCCGCCGGGGATCTGGCGGCCGCCGGCGGCGCGGCAGGAGAACTGGAGGACCTCGCCCGGCGCGCAGACGCGCTGGTGCTGCGCGCGGCGTCCGGGCACGCGGCCGGCGCCGTCGCCCTCGCCGGGGGCGAGCCGCGGCTCGCCATCGAGCGCTTGCGCGACTCCTGGGACGCGTGGCGCGAGGTCGGGGCGCCCTTCGAGGTCGCGCGCGTCAGGGCCCTGCTCGGCGCGGCCTATGCCGCGCTTGGCGACGAGGAAGGCGCCCGGATGGAGCTCGATGCCGCACTCGAGGCGTTCGAGCACCTGGGCGCACGGCCGGATGCCGATCGTGTCTCCGCCGTGCGGTCACGCGAGGCCGCCCCCGCGAGCGGCGGCCTCACGGGGCGGGAGGTCGAGGTCCTGCGTCAGATCGCGGCCGGCAAGACGAATCGGGCCATTGCTGGCGACCTGGCGATCAGCGAGAAGACGGTGGCCCGCCACGTCAGCAACATCTTCACCAAGCTCGACCTGTCGTCCCGTTCCGCGGCCACCGCCTACGCCTACGAACACAAGCTGCTTTAGGTCAGGTAGGTCAGGTAGGTCAGGTAGGTCAGGTAGGTCAGGTGGGTCAGATGGGTCAGGGTCCCTACATATTTCTGCCCATAGAAAAAGGCTGACGGCTCTGGGTAATCCGGCCGATGCGGCGCCCGGCGCGGCGTTCTAGTCTAGACATGCTGCACGGAAGCAGAGGAGGACGGCATGGCGAGCACGACGAGAACGGAGCGGGTGAACAGTGTGATCGTGGGGGCCGGGCAGGCGGGGCTGTCGGTGGCCTACCACCTGCAGCGGCGCGGCGTGCCCTTCGTCATGCTCGACGCCAACGCGCGCGTGGGCGACGTGTGGCGGCGGCGGTGGGATTCGCTGCGCCTGTTCACGCCGGGCAAGTTCTCGAGCCTCGACGGCTGGCCGTTCCCCGGCGGTCGCAACCATTTCCCGACCAAAGACGAAATGGGCGACTACCTCGAGGCGTACGCGCGCCACTTCGCCTTCCCGATCCGGATGAACACCCGGGTCGAGCGGGTGTCGCGGCAGGGCAGCGGCTACGTCGTCGTCGCCGGCGACGAGCGCTTCGAAGCCGACAACGTCGTCGTCGCGATGGCCAACCACCAGCGCCCTGCGGTGCCGGTGTTTGCTGCCGATCTCGACCCGTCGATTGTGCAACTGCACTCGCTCGACTACCGCAACCCCTCGCAGGTGCGCGACGGGGCCGTGCTCATCGCCGGGGCCGGCAACTCGGGCGCCGAGATTGCGCTCGACCTCGTCAAGGACCATCGCGTGTGGCTCGCCGGGCGGGCTACCGGCCACGTGCCGTTTCACGTGGACCAGCGGCCCTCGCTCGTGATTCTCATGCGCCTCGTCCTTCGCGTGATGTTCCACCGCGTGCTCAGCGTCGGCAACCCGATCGGGCGGCGGATGCGCGTGAAGATGCTGCACGGCGGTGGCCCGCTGGTGCGCACGAAGCCCTATCAGCTGAAGAACGCCGGCGTCGAGCGGGTAACGCGCGTGGCCGGCGTCCGCGACGGCAAACCGGTGCTGGAGGACGGTCGCGTGCTCGATGTGGCCAACGTGGTCTGGGCCACCGGGTTCCACGCCGGCTTCTCGTGGATTGACCTGCCGATTTTCGGTGCCGATGGCCTCCCCGCGCACGAGGGCGGCGTGGTGGCCGACGCGCCAGGCCTCTTCTTCGTCGGGCTGCACTTCCTCTATGCGATGTCGTCCGAGATGATCCACGGCGTCGGCCGCGACGCGGACCGCATCGCCGATCTCGCCGCCCGCCGGTCGTCGCAGGCCGATTCGGCCCGTCGTTCGAAGGCGGCCTGAACGCCGCCGCCTTCCGCGCGTCGCCGCCGCAAACGGCCTCAGCGATCACCCGAATGTGGCCGCGGGTCTTGAGACCCGCCCCTGCTTCACGCTCCCGCCAGCGCGGGCCGCACCGGTACCGATGGCGTCGGCCGCCGCTCGCCGATCTGCTGCCGCCACATGGCGTAGTAGAGGCCCTTCTGCTCGAGCAGATCCACGTGCGTGCCCGACTCCACGATCCGTCCGCGCTCGAGCACGCAGATCCGGTCGGCGTGCATGATCGTGGAGAGCCGGTGCGCGATGAGGATGGTGATGACGTCGCGGTGCGCCGCCACGCCGCGGATTGTCGCCGTGATGTCTTCCTCGGTCAGCGAGTCCAGCGACGAGGTGGCCTCGTCGAACACCAGCAGGTGCGGCTGCCGCAGCAGCGCCCGCGCGATCGACAGCCGCTGCTTCTCGCCGCCCGATACCTTCACGCCGCCCTCGCCGATCACCGTGTCGAGCCCTTTGTCGGCCCGCGTCAGCAGGCTGTCGCAGGCCGCCTGCCGCAGCACGTCCAGGCACGCGGCGTCGGTGGCCGAGGGGTTCACGAACAGGAGGTTCTCGCGAATCGTGCCCGAGAAGAGCTGCGTGTCCTGGGTCACGAACCCGATGCGGTTGCGCAGCTGGTCGAGATCCACGGTCGTCGACGGGTGGCCGTTGTAGAGGACGTGTCCCGCCTGCGGCGGGTAGAGGCCGACGAGCAGCTTCACCAGCGTGGTCTTGCCCGAGCCGGACGGCCCGACGAACGCCACGGTGTCGCCGCGCCGCACCTCGAACGAGATGTCGGTGAGCGCCGGCGTCGTGGCGGTCTGGTGCGTGAAGCTCACGCCGTCGAACGCGAGGCGCTCGAGATCGGGCAGCGGGACCGGCTGCGCCGGACGCGGCTCGACTGGCATGGCCATCACGTCGGCGAAGTTCTTCAACGACACCTCGGTCTCGCGGTAGACGTTGATGATGTTGCCGAGCTCCTGGAGCGGGCCGAAGATGAAGAACGAGTAGATGAAGAGCGAGAAGAACTGCCCCACGGTGATCGCCTGCGTGTAGATCAAGTACAGCATCAGGAAGAGGATGCTGGTCCGCAGCGCGTTGACCGTGGTGCCCTGGATGAAGCTCAGGCTCCGGATGTAGCGCACCTTCTTGAGCTCGAGCTTCAGGATCTTGTCGGTGGTGGCGTTCAACCGCGCCACCTCCTGTTGCGCCAGCCCGAGGCTCTTCACCAGCTCGATGTTGCGGAGCGACTCGGTGGTCGACCCGGCGAGCGCCGTCGTCTCGGCGACGATGACCTTCTGGATCGTCTTGATCTTGCGGCTCAGGACCGAACTCAGCACCCCGAGCAGCGGCACGGTCAGGAAGTAGACGGGCGCGATCACCCAGTGCACGCTGAAGGCGTAGATCACCACGAAAATCACGCCGACGAGCGAGGTGAACAGCACGTTGATCGACACCTGGATCAGGCGCTCGACGTCGGTACGCACCTTCTGCAGGCGTCCGAGCGTTTCACCGCTGCGCTGATCCTCGAACACCGAGTAGGGCAGGCGCAGCGAGTGCGCGATGCCGTCGGAATAGATCTGCGCGCCGAGCCGCTGGGTGATGACGCTGATGAAGTAGTCCTGGAAGTTCTTGGCGACGCGCGACACGAAGGCCACGCCCACCGCCGCCGCCAGCAGCAGGCTGACGCCGCGGAAGAACTCGCCGGTGGTGTACTCGGAGAACCGCGTCGCGTACTCGTCGATGACGTAGCGGAAGATCAGCGGATCGAGCAAGGAGAAGATCTGGTTGATCGCCGCGAGGACGAGCGCCAGGGTGACCAGGCGCCAGTGCTGGGACAGATACGAGGCGAGCAATTTCATAGAGCTCCTTGGGGCTGTTCCCCGGAGCATAGCAGCGGGCTCCCGGCCGGGGACACTGTCCGAAAGTCGCAATTTCCGGGGAGGCGGTCCGCCGGGAACAGGGCAGGAATGCGTGCCGCGTCACGCATCCGCGCCGGCATCGGGCTTGCGGACGATCGCTGGATGCAGGCATCGTCGCAGCGCGTGCGGACCACCTCGCTGGCCGTGGCGGCGTTCGTGCTCGGCACGATGGCCGCCGGGTCCGGTGCCCTGGAGGCGGCGTGGCAGCCGATTGCGCGAGCCATCGGCCTCACCGATCCGCCAGTACCCGCTTCGGCCAACGTCCTCTCCGAGCATGAGATCGAAGGGCTCGACGCGATGCCGCCTCAGGCCCAGGCCGAACTGCTGCTCGAGCGGGCGATCAATCACTACGCCGGCGCCAGGGAACAGATCGCCGCGCGCGTCAAAGGCTGGCGCGGCGAGATCCGGCTCGACGAGCGGCTCAACCACCTGTTCGTCACCGCCGTCAACTCGAACGATCTCACCGTGCGCGTGGCCGGCATCGAGGTGGACATCGCGGCGCGCGACCTGGCGCGGACGCCCGCGACGATCGACCGGCTCGAGCCGCTGGCCCGCACCGGCGAGCAAGGCGTGCGCGTGAACGCGCTGTGGGATCTGGCGCTGCTCGGCAACCGCGGCATCGAGCCCGAGCGCGTCTTCGAGATCCTGATCGCGTCGGTTCACGACGACAACCTCAACGTCCGCTACTGGGCGGTGGAAGGGCTGGCGTTTCTCGGCGCCGACGCCTCGATCGAACCGCTCCTCGACATCTTCCGCGACGATCGCGAGCCCTCGATCCGCGAGCGCGCCGCCTGTGGCCTGGCGCAATCAGGGATGTTCAGCGCCGCTCAGCGCCGCCGCGCGGTTCCGCGACTGCTCGACTACGCCGACGACCCCACGTTCGACGACCAGACGCGCGGGTGGGTGTTCCAGGCGCTGCGCGACATCACCGGCCAGAGCCTGCCGCGTGAGGCGGCGGCGTGGCGGGACTGGTTCAACCGCGCCAGCCAGCGGTAACCCGCCGCGTCAGGTCCGCGATCCGCGCCAGAGGGCGACCAGGCCAACCACTCCCGCCGCCACGCTGAGGCCGAGCACGGCGCGGCTGGCGAAGGCCTGGGCCGGTGGTTGGTTGGTCGCGGTCCAGTTCCAGCCCAGGCCGGCAATCACGAACAAAACGCCGATGAACGCCGACATCGCGGCGCGGATGACGATTGAAGCGCGCACAAGCTGATTCTAAGGCGGGTAGGCGGGTAAGGCGGGTGGGGCAGATAGGGGAGAGCGGAGTAATGCTTTCGCATGATGGGGAGCTCCGCCATCGGTAGGTTACGATTTACGGGCGTTCGAGAGACCCATGACCGCAGCCCACGCCCTGCACGCCGACGCCGCCTCTCCGACGACGTTCGTGGACCGCCTGAACGGCCCCTGGCACGAGCGGGCCATGCAGGCCTTCATGGTGGTGGTGCTGGCGCACTGGGCGGAGCACCTGCTGCAGACCCTGCAGATCTACGCCTTCGGCTGGCCGGTGCCCGAGGCGCGCGGCCTCATCGGCTATTTCCTGCCGTGGGTGATCAAGTCAGAGCTGCTGCATTACGGCTACGCGGTGGTGATGCTCGTGGGCCTGTGGGCGCTGCGTCCGGGATTCATGGGCCGGGAGGATCGGCGCTGGTGGACCATCGCCCTCGGCATCCAGTTCTTCCACCATATCGAGCACTTCCTGCTGCTCGGGCAGTACTGGACCGGCGCGAACCTGTTCGGCGCGCCCGTGCCGACGAGCCTGGTGCAGCTCTGGGTGCCGCGCGTCGAGCTGCACCTGTTCTACAACACCATCGTGTTCATTCCGATGGCGGTCGCGATGTATTACCACATGTTCCCGCCGCGGTCGGCCGCGAGGCTGAAGTGCACCTGCAGCTGGGACCATGGCGTGACCGCCACCGCGTGACGCGGCGGCCGGCGCCTGCGCGGCGTCCGGTCCCGGCCGGCGTGGCGCTCACGCTCGCCGCTTTGCTCTCGGCCTGCCGGTCCGAGCCCGCGGCCCAACCCCGGCTCTCCATCCAGTGGACGCCCGCGCCCGCCGCCGGCGCCGAGTCGGTCGCCGACATCCGGTTGCGCGACGCGGGCGGCCGCCCGCTGCCGCACGCGCAGCTCCGCGCAGACGCGTTCATGACCCACCCGGGCATGGCACCCGTCGCGGCGGCGGTCGACGAGCAGGGCGACGGGGCGTATCGCGCCCGCCTGCGCTTCACCATGGCGGGGGACTGGGTGCTGCGCGTTCACGGCACGGCGCCCGACGGGCGGGCGATCGATCTGCAGGAGGAGGTCCGCGGCGTGCGGGCCGCCCAGTGACACCATCCGCCATCGGTTCCGACGTGTTCACGTGGCCGGTCCTCGGACCGGCGCTGCGATGGCGGCACGCGCGCACCGCACTGCAGCTGGTCCTCCTGCTGGTAGCGGCCGTGCTCGTGGCTCACGGCCTGTTCGGGCCGCAGCTCGCGCCCGCGAATCTCGCCACCGTTCTCACGTGGGTGCACTACCGCGGTCTCCTGATCGTCGCGCTGCTCGCCGCCGGCAACCTGTTCTGCACTGGATGTCCGTTCATCCTCGTGCGCGACGCGGCGCGCCGCCTCCACGCGCCGACCGCGCGGTGGCCGCGCTGGCTGCGCCGCAAGTGGCCGGCGCTGGCGCTCTTCGTCGCGGTGCTCTTCGCCTACGAGCTGTTCGACCTCTGGGCGCTGCCCCGGGCCACCGCGTGGCTCGTGCTCGGCTACTTTGCCGCGGCGCTCGCCATCGACGTGGGGTTTGCCGGCGCCAGCTTCTGCAAGTACGTGTGCCCGGTCGGGCAGTTCAACTTCATCGCCTCGACGCTGTCGCCGCTCGAGATCCGCGTCCGCCGGCCCGGCACCTGCCAGTCGTGCCAGACCGTGGACTGCATCAAAGGCCGGCGGGCACCGGAGGCGCCGCTGCGGGTGGTGCGGCGCGGCTGCGAGCTGAACCTGTTCCTGCCAGCCAAGGTGGGCAATCTCGACTGCACGCTCTGCTTCGACTGCGTCCAGGCCTGCCCGCACGACAACATCGGTCTCGTGACCCGCACGCCGGGAGCCGAGCTCGCCGACGCGCGGCGCCGCTCGGGCATCGGCCACCTGGCCCAGCGCTGGGACCTGGTGGCGCTGACCGTGGTGTTCGTCTTCGGCGCGCTCCTCAACGCGTTCGGGATGATCGCGCCCGGCCGCGCCGTCGACGCGTGGCTGCGCCGGGGGCTGTCGGTGCAGACCGAGGGGCCGGTGCTCGCGCTGCTGTTCGTGGGCGCGCTCGTCGCGGCACCCGCACTTCTGCTCGGAGCAACGGCCTGGGCGTCGGCCGCCGCGTCGGGGCTGCCGGTGCGGCGGCAGTTCGGCGCCTTCGTCTATGCGCTCGTCCCGGTGGGCGCCGGCGTGTGGGCCGCGCACTACGGGTTCCATCTGCTGACCGGCCTGTTCACTGTAGTGCCGGTGCTGCAGAGCGCGGTGATCGACGCCACGGGCCACGCCTGGCTGGGAGGGCCGTACTGGACGTGGGTCGGCCTGAAGCCAGGAGCGGTGTTCGCGATTCAACTCGGATTGATGGCGCTCGGAACGATGGGATCGATGGCGGTGACCCGGCTCGTCGCCGAACGGGAGAGTCCTTCCCGTCCAGCCGGCGCGGCGGCACCCTGGGCCGTGCTCGCGATCGTGCTGGGGGCGCTCGGCGTGTGGATGCTGGCGCAGCCGATGGACATGCGCGCCGTGGGCGCCTTCGGATGATGCCGCACGCCGTGTCCGCCGTGCGCGCCGCCGGTCGAGCCGTGCTCGTGGCAGGCGCGACGCTCGGGCTCGCCGGGCCGGCCGTCGCGCACAGCGGCCCGCCGTACCCCGTGGTGTCGAATCAGGTGTCCGGCCCGTACCGCCTGTCGGTGTGGACCGACCCCGATGCCACCGACGACGGCAGCGCGGGCGGGCAGTTCTGGGTGACGATCGATCCGGCGCGGGCAGGCGTGCCGCCTCCCGACACGCGCGCCCACGTCGCGATTCGATCGGGCGGCGAGACGGCCCCCTGGGTGGAAAGCGCCGCGGCGCCCGTGGACGGCAACCGGTCGCGCCAGTTCGCCGCCCTCGTCATGGATCACGAAGGCCCCTATGGTGTGCGCGTGGTCGTCGACGGCGCGTGGGGCAAGGCCGAGGTGATGACCGCGGTGGACGCCAGTTATGACCTCCGGCCGGCGCCGGCCCTGCTCGCCGTCTATCTGCTGCCGTTCGTGCTGGTGGGATTTCTGTGGACGAAGCGCTTGCTCCGGCGGCGGCGCGGACGGAAGGCGGGCCCCGCATGATCCACGTCGAAAATCTGGGACTCAGACCCGGCGTGGGAGCAGGTCGTCAGACCTGCCCGAACTTCTCCAGATCGGTCCCGGCGAGCCGGCATAGCTGCCACTCGCGCAGGCGCCTGGCGCCGAGCGCCTCGTAGAACGCAATCGCCGGCGCGTTCCAATCGAGCACGGCCCACTCCATCCGCCCGCAGCCGCGCGCGTTGGCGAGCCGGGCGAGGTGCACGAGCAGCGCCTTGCCCAGCCCGTGCCCGCGGAATTCGGGCGTCACGTAGAGGTCTTCGAGGTAGAGACCCGGGCGTCCCAGGAACGTCGAGAAGTTGAAGAAGTAGAGGGCGAAGCCGGCCGCGACGCCGTCGATCGACCCGATCACGCAGTGCGCCACGGGTGCGCCACCGGCGGGGAAGAGCGACGCGCGCAGCCGTTCGGGGGTGGTCTCCACGTAATCCAGCAGCTTTTCGTACTCCGCGAGGCCGCGGATGAATTCGAGGATGAGCGGGATGTCGTCCGGTGCCGCCGGACGGATGTCGTGCGCCATCCCGTGATTATGAAGGGCTCAGGGGCTCAGGGAATGATGCGCACGTCGTCGAGGGTGCAGCCGGACGGCAGATCGCTCAGGAGCGGCGGACGATCGCCGATGTAGCAGCGCGGCACGATGTAGAGCGCCTTGTGCGGAATCTCCACCGGCGCCGCGGTCCGAGGCGGCTCGCGATCGAGCGGGTCGAGCTCGCGCGTGAACGTGACGGTGTCGTTCGCGGGCACGCGCACGTCGAAGGTGAGCGTAACGAAGCCGGGCGCCACGATTTCGACTCGGTGCGGTCCCGCGGGCAGCATGCGTTCACCGCTGCCGCCGAAGTCGTCCACCGTGCCGGCCCACGCACCGTCGATGTGGACGTCGGCGGTGCGCGGCAGGATCCGCAAGCGCAGGAAGCCGTGCGGGTCCTCGTCGCGGGGCGCGGGCTCGTCAGCGACCGCAATGCTGTCGGTGATCGGGTACGGCAAGTACGTCGAGTAGCCGAAGGGCACCAGGTACGGGTAGGTTGGATAGACGTTGCCGTCGGAGCGCTTGCCACCGCGACGCGGGCCGTCGTCGTGACGCCCGTCGCGCCGGTTCGAGCGGTCGCGCGACGTGTAGGTGTTCGGCGCGGCGCGGAAGGCGTCTTGACCGGGTCGAGCGGGCGAGCCCGATCGGCCGTTCAGATCCCGCCACGCCGGACCGAGCGATTGCCAGGCGGGACCGGGATCTTGCCAGTGATCGGACGTGCCGGACTGCCGATGTGGTTCAGGCTGGCGGCGCGGCTCTGCTTTTCGCGCCGGCTCCGGTTGCCGTTGGGTCACGGGCTTGGGCGCCTCGGTCTGGCGCTGCGACTCGTTGTGCCGCTGGGAGCTGTCGGTCTCGCGGCCCTCGGCGCGCCGATCGGCGGCCTGGCGGCCGCCGCCGCCTCTGAGCTCGGCCTGCGCGGCGGCAGTGGTGGCGGTGGCGAGGAAGGCAAGAACGACAATCGTGCTTCGGACGCCAGTCATGCTCCAGCCTCCATCCGACGAGTCTTGTTGTGCAAGCCGTCTGCCACGGCTCAGTCGAGAATTCCTGAGGGATTGTGCGCCGAACGCGCCGCAGGCCCTGCGCATGACCTACTTCGTGGGCACGCGACGGGACAGGTCGTCGATCCAGTGCTGCACCACCGCCAGCGTGCGTTGCGGGGGTTCGGTCACCCGGATCATCAGGAAGCGTCGGGCATCGGCTGTAACGTCGTAGGTCCGGTCCGAAATGCCCGTGCCCGCGCCGCGATACGCGGAGTTCTCGAATAGTTTCCGGCCTTGACCGGCCGTGAAGGTCGGCGACAGGGTTACGGGGATGCTGATGAGGGCGCCGGCGAAATCGCGGTAGAAGATTTCCTTGCTGTCGTGCGACCAGGCGGGGTGCCGGCCGCCGCCCGTCGAGATCTGCCATCGGCCCTGGGCGTCGGGGTACGAGGTGACGTAGACCTCGAACTGGCCCGACTGCGTCGACCCGTACGCCAGCCAGCGGCCATCCGGCGACACCTCGGCGTTGACGGCGTTCTCGAGCAGCGGCCGCGTGCGCCGCGGCATCGAGAGCGTCATGACCTTCAACCCAATGCCGCGGCCCGGCGCGACTTCGGCGACCACCAGCGTGCCATCAGCCGCGAACGAGAGAGGCTGATGCAGGAACGGGCTGGCGAACACACGCTCGGGCGCGCCGCTGCCGTCGGCAGCCTGCCAGAACACGTTCGGCACCCCGTGGCGGCTGTTGGCAAACGCGATCTTCGCCCCGTCGGGCGTCCAGCGCACGACGGCGTCTTCGGCCGGATCGGTCGTGAAGCGCTGGAGCACGCGGCGCGCGACGTCCCAGATGTAGATGTCGCGGTTGGGGCCGCCAACGTCGAGAGCGATCCGCCGGCCGTCGGGTGAGAGCCGCGGGTAGATGTACGGCATCGAGGGCGCGCCGAGCGGCTCTTCACGGCCCTCGCGATCCACCCACACCAACGTTCCTACCGTGCCCGTGGCCCCCCCGCGCATGTAGATGAGCGTGCCGTCGTTGGCGACGTCGAAGTACTCCGAGCCGCTGTCGCGCAGCACCTCGACCGGGGTGCCGCGCAGTTCCAGCGTCAGCGGGTCGAAGGCCACGGCTCGGATTGAGCCGGCGGTACCGAACAACAGGTGACCGCTGCCCAGGTAGCGCTGATGTCCGCCGCCGCGCACCAGGGTGGTCCGCCGTCCGGTGACGAGATCCACGGAATCGATGCGCGACGCAGGGTTGACCGCCGAGACGGCCGGCGTGTTCGATCGCGTGGCGATCACCGTGAAGAGGACCACGCGCCCGCCCGGCAGGACTTGCGGGAACGTGGGCTGCTCATGGTCCGCGAGATGGAGCGGGACCGTCACCGGGCGCCCGCCATCCTGCGGGACGCGAAACATGCCCTGTTGATCGGTGTAGACGATGCTATCCGGTCCCCACGCACCCATCGCGGCGTTGCCGGTCTCGGCAACGGGTAGCGACGGCCCCCCGCTCACCGCCACCTTGCGGAGCGCGGCCCCGGCCGTGTAGCCGATCCAACGCCCGTCAGGCGAAAAGAACGGCGAGTTCGGGTTCTCGCCCGGGAGATCCAGAAACGTGACGTCGAGCTGATCGCGTGTCCGCACGGCCAGCCCGCGCGGCGTCGGGTAGACGATGCGGGAGCCGTCGGGGGAGATAGCCAGCTGCCCGATCTCCAACCCGCCCACGGCGCCCAGGGGGGCGTGTTGCGGAAACGCCAGCTCGAAGCGCACGGGTTCGCTGGGTGCGGGCGCCGGGGCCGGCCGCCACGCCACCCACGCCCAGGTCGCGGTCAGTGCCGCCGCGAGCAGTGTGGCAGTGAACTGCCAGGACCGCAGCGACAGCGCCGGCCGTGCGCCCGAACGCAGGTCCGGCGACGCGCTCTCGAGATCGTGCAGTGCATCGCCGATGTCGCGCAGCCGCCCGCGCGGATCCTTCACGAGGCAGCGCTCGAGCACCCGCCGCAGCGAGGGCGGCGTGGACGCGGGCAACTGCGACCAGTCGGGGTCGTGCTCGAGGACGGCCGCGACCACGTCGGAGGCAGTCGGTCCGTCGAAGGCCCGCCGGCCGCTCAGCAACTCGAACAGCACGCAGCCGAACGCCCAGATGTCGGTGCGGCGATCGACCCGGTAGCCGCGCGCCTGTTCGGGGCTCATGTACGCGGGCGTCCCCAACACGGTCCCCGCACCGGTCAGGGTGCTCGATACGGCGCTCGCGGCCGTTCCGGCGTCGGGCGCCTGCGTCGCCAGCCCGAAGTCGAGCACCTTGACCGTGCCGTCGGGCCGGACCATGACGTTGCCGGGCTTCAGGTCGCGGTGAATGACGCCGTGCTCGTGCGCGGCGTCGAGCGCCACGGCCAGCTGCGTGGCAATCGAGATGGCCTCGGCCAGCGGCAGCCCTCCACGGCGATCCGGACGCGAGAGGTGGTCGCTGAGCGACTGGCCGTCCACGAACTCCATCGCCAGCGCCTGCGTGCCGTCTGCTTCCTCGAGCCCGAACAGCGTGGCGATGTTTGCGTGGTTGAGGGTGGCCAGGGTCCGCGCCTCACGTTCGAAGCGCGCTATGCGCTCGGCATCGAGGCGGACGTCGGCCGGCAGGATCTTGAGCGCCGCGTCCCGCGAGAGCCGGGTGTCACGCGCCCGGTACACCTCGCCCATGCCGCCCGCACCGAGCGGACCAAGCACTTCGTACGGTCCAAATCGAGTGCCCGGCGACAGCGCCATCACACACGGTTCGACGGCAAGAGCGGGGCGATCGCGCTGTTTCGCGTCTCGGTCGACAGCGCGGCGGACGACGAGCGGTAGGTCAGCGGCACGGTGCCAATCACCAGACAGTCGCCGTTACGCAACGTCACGGGCTCCCGGATCGGCATTCCGTTGATCGACGTGCCGTTCTTGCTGCCCATGTCGGCCAGCGTGGCCTCCGCACCGGCGACGGTGATGGTGGCATGACGGCGCGACACGCCGCTCGAGTCGAGCCACACCGTCGATCGCGGCTCGCGGCCGATGGGATTCTGGCCATCGAGCAGGGGAAACGAACGGCCCTCCGCGACGAGCCAATGCGCCGGCATCGCCACGGCTGGGGGCGCCGGCGCGAGCGGCGCGGCGAACGCGTAGCCGACACGAGTGACAGTCCGGATGAAGGGGGTACTCGGATCGGAGTCTTCGAGCACACGGCGCACTTCCTTGACCAGGCCCACGAGCGTGGTGTCGGCCACGAAACTGTCGGGCCACAGCCGTGCGTGCAGTTCGTTCTTGGGCACCACGCGAGGCGCCGCGTCCACGAGCAGCACCAACAGGTCGAAGGCTTTCGGCGTCAGGTGCAGCGGGAGGCCGCCGCGGGTGAGCCGCCGGGCGTCCGCCGCCAGCTGGAAGGATCCGAACACGACCGCCACAGCGCTGCCTCCGGAATTCCCCCGCGAATCCCCCTGAACCCCCCCGACTTCAGGGTGAGGTGCGGCGCACCATGCCTGCGAGCCGATGCCCGGAGAGTGGGGCGTCGATCCTACAGGGAGGTTCATATGTGGAACAAGGGCATGACCCTGGTGCGCAGGGTGACCGGGGGACGGGTGGCGGCCCTCGTGCTGTGTCTGAGTGTCGGCGCTGCCGTCCCGGCATCAGCCGATGCGGTGACGGACTGGAATGACATCACGCTGACCGCGGTGACGGCCGGGCGGCCCGGGCCGCATGGATTGCTCGACATTGCGCTCGTCCACGCCGCGATTCACGATGCGGTGCAGTCGTTCGAGCACCGGTTCGCACCCTATCACGTGACGATCGCCGGCGCGCAAGGATCACCCGCGGCCGCCGTCGCGGCCGCCGCGCACGGCGTGCTCGTCGGGTTGTATTCGGGGCAGCAGATGACGCTCGACATGACCTATACCGACTGGCTGAACCTGAAGGGGCTGAGCGGCGACCCTGGCCTGGCGGTCGGGGAGCAGGCCGCAGCCGCGCTGCTGACACAGTACCGCGCCGCGCCGAATCCACCGCTGCCCCCTTACGTCGGCAGCGAGGAAATCGGAGTGTGGCGCCCCACGCCAAACCTGATCGGCAACCCGCCGCCGCCGTCCGCTCCGATGTCGTTTCTCTACGCGGCCTTCCTGAAGCCGTTCACGCTGAGATCGCCTGACCAGTTCCGGCCGCCACCGCCGCCCCGTCTCAACAGCCAGCGGTATCGCGGCGAATACGCGGAAGTGAAGAAGTACGGGTCGCGGCTCAGCGCCGATCGCACAGCCGAGCAGACCGATCTCGCCTACTTCTGGAGCGACAACTACCTGCCGCAGTGGAACCGGGCCCTGCGAGCGATCGCCGTCGCGCACGTGAACGACCTCGGCGACAGTGCCCGGTTGTTCGCCCTGGCCAATCTCGCGGCCGCTGATGCCTTCATCGCGTGCTGGGACAGCAAGTACTTCTACAGCTACTGGCGACCGATCACCGCCATCCGCGAAGATGACGGTGATGCACGGACCGACGGCGATCCCAACTGGGAGCCCCTGATCAATACGCCGCCCTATCCCGACTACGTGTCGGGGGCCAATGCGCTCACCGGCGCCTTCACGACGGCACTGCGGAAGTTCTTCGGCACCGACGAGTTCTCGTTCACGGTCACGAGTAACGTGGCGCTCGCCGTGCAGAAGAGCCGCACCTACGCGCGTTTTTCGCAGGCCGCCGAAGAGGTCGTCGAAGCCAGGATCTTCCTCGGCATCCACTTCCGCGCCGCCGATGTGCAAGCCAGGAAGCTCGGTACACGGGTGGCCCGTTGGACGGCCGACAAGTATCTGCGTCCGCACGGCGGCAACTAGGCCGGCAGTCTCCCCTCTCTTCGCCGGCTCCAACCGCCGCGCGGAGTGCGCGCAGGGCCGGGAACACGCCACGTTCCCGGCCCTGTCGCGAATGTTATCCTCGGGTTGGAGGCCCCATGTCGCCGCTCCGCGAGTGCTACCCCGAACCATCCGAACGCGCGGCCCTCAAGACCCAGCGCTCGCTCGACGTCCACATGAAGCGCTTCATCGCGCTGTCACCGTTTCTCTGCCTCGGCTCGTCGGGCCAGGACGGCGCCGACGTCACGCCGCGGGGCGACCAGCCGGGTTTCGTGCACGTCTTCGACGACACCACGATCCTCATCCCCGACTGGCCCGGCAACAACCGGCTCGACACCTTGATGAACATCGAAGCCAATCCTCACGTCGGCCTCCTGTTCCTCATCCCGGGCTTCAACGAGTCGCTGCGCGTGAACGGCGTGGCTGATGTGTCGCTCGATCCGTCGCTGCTCGCGCGGTGGGATGTCAACGGCAAGCACCCGCGCTCGGTGTTGCGCGTCTCAGTGCGCGAGGCCTTCCTGCACTGCGGCAAGGCGATCATCCGCTCGAGGCTGTGGGACGAGACGGCTCGGGTCGATCGGAGCGCCCTGCCGCCCTTGGGCCACATGCTCAAGGACCAGATCGACGTCCGCGACAGCGCCGAGGAGATTCAGGCCTCGGTGGAAGAC
>Ga0070675_100000320_pt1 | contig 32325 bp, 22 predicted proteins | sample KBSM43metaG_FD_65343 | JGI IMG/M metagenome (GOLD analysis project Ga0070675, IMG submission 65343) | Miscanthus rhizosphere microbial communities from Kellogg Biological Station, Michigan, USA - KBS M4-3 metaG | ecosystem: Host-associated > Plants > Roots > Rhizosphere > Soil ... | reverse complement strand
TCGTCCACGACACGCAGGCGCGCGAGCGGTTCGTCCGCGAGGGACGGGCAATTGCCGGGCTGAACCACCCGAACATCTGCGCGCTCTACGACGTGGGCGATACCTCCGGTGGCAACAGTCCCGCGACAGCCTCGACGCTGTTCCTGGTGATGGAGCATCTGGAGGGCGAGACGCTCGCTGATCGCCTTGCCCGCGGGCCGATGCCCGCGTCGCAGGCATTGCAGGTCGGCGCGCAAATCGCGTCGGCGCTCGACCGGGCGCATCGCGCCGGCATCGTGCATCGCGACCTGAAACCGGGCAATATTTTCCTGGTCCGCAGCAGGGCGTCGGGAGCGCCGACCGCGAAGCTGCTCGATTTCGGTTTGGCGAAAGCGCTTGCGCCGCCAGTCGAGACCGCTGCAACGCGCCACGCGATCGCGGCAAGCCTGACGGTGCCTGGGATGATCATCGGGACCGTCCAGTACATGGCGCCCGAGCAGGTGGAGGGGCGAGAAGCCGACGCGCGCACGGACGTCTTTGCATTCGGCGCAGTGCTGCACGAAATGCTGACCGGCGCGAAAGCGTTCGCAGGGAAGAGTCAGGCGAGCCTCACTGTAGCGATCCTTGAACACGACCCCGCGCCAGTGTCGACGCTCGTCCCCTCAGCGCCGGCGGCGCTCGATCGCGTCGTTCGGAAATGCCTGGCGAAGAGCCCTGATGAGCGCTGGCAAAGCGCTGCGGATCTCGCAAGCGAGCTTGACTGGATCGCGCAAGGCGGCGCTGTCGCTCAGGTACCGCACGGCGGCCATCGGTCCGCGCGTCTGGCGTGGGCGATTGCGGCCCTCGCGGCGATCGCCGCAGTCGCGGCCGTCCTCGTTCTCCCTCATCGGGGCCTTACGCTGGTTCCACCGACAACCAAACGATTCATCATCGAATTGCCGACGAGCGCCAACGCCAACGCGCCGAGCCCGGTGCTCGCACCCGACGGGAGCGCACTGATTTACGCCAGCGGAGGCGGCGGCCGGTTCGACTGGCAGTTGGTCCTTTTCACGATGAGCAACGGCCAGTCCCGTGTGTTGCCGAAAACCGACGGCGCCAGCAACGTTTTCTTTTCGCCCGACGGAAAGCGCGTGGGGTTCGTCCAGGGCGGTCGGATACGGACCATGGCGGTAGCGGGTGGCCCGCCGGAAGACTTTTGTGACGTGCCGGTCACAGGCGGTGGAGCGAGTTGGGGCGCCGACGATTGGATTGTTGCGAACGGCCCCGGCGGTTTGTTGCGGATCTCGCAGCCCGGATGTCATCAGGAACGCTTGACGACGCTCGCACCCGGGGAGCTCAGGCACATATATCCACACGTCGTAACCGGGAAAGACGCGGTGCTGTTCACGGTATTGAGCACAAGCGGCGCCGAGAAAGACGCGGCCGTCTCAGCCGTGTCCATCCGAACCGGAGAGCGCAGAGTTCTCGTCAAGGGAGCATCGAGCGCGCATTACGCGCCGACCGGACACCTGTTGTATGTGCGCGGCGGGGACTTAATGGCGGTCCCGTTCGACGGCGATCGTCTGACGACCAACGGAAGTCCAGTGGTCGCCGTTTCGAAGCTCCAGGTGACTCCCCAGTCGCTGGAGGCACGATTCGATCTGTCGGCCGATGGGACACTGATCTATGTTCCTGGCGACTCTTCGCTCGAGCGAACGCTGGTCTGGAGCGACCGGAACGGAACGCTTCGGCCTGCTCCAGTGCCGCCCCGGCCTTACGCACATCCTGTCCTGCTGCCCAATGGGCAGGGGATGATTCTCGAGATCGAAGGTACGCCACACAACCTCTGGCGGTACGACTCGATCAGCGGCGCGATGATGCTTCTCACGCATGAGGGCGCGAACCATCGGGCCGTGCTGAGCCCAGACGGACAGGTGATGGCTTACAGCTCCGATCGCACGGCGACGCGCAGCCTGTTTCGTCAGGCGACGGACGGTAGCGGGCGCTCTGAACCGATTATGGAGGCGCCGTATCCGCAAGATGTCACGTCCTGGTCGCGAGACGGCAAGTGGCTCGCGTTCACGCAGCGTAACCCACAAACCGGGGCCGACATCTGGGTCCTGCCGTTGACCGGGGATCGCAAAGCGCGCGCATTTCTCGCCACGCCGTTTACCGAGCAGACGGCGGCGTTTTCACGCGATGGCCGCTGGCTGGCGTACGGCTCGGACGAGTCGGGCCGCGAAGAGGTCGTGGTGGCGGCATTTCCAGGGCCAGGCCCGCGGAAGCAGGTGTCGACCAACGGCGGCGGGCTGCCGCTGTTTTCTGCTGACGGCCAGACGCTGTTCTATCGGCAGGGCGACCGAATCATGGCCGCGTCGTTCATGGGCGATCCTGCATTGACGATTGGCGCGCCGCGCGTGGCTTTCGAGATTCCGGGCGCGCAGCGAATCGCTGCCATGCCGTTTCCGGTCACCCCCGACGGCCAGAGCGTCCTGTACGTCAAGGAACCGTCGGAGCGGGCATCGCCAACCATTCACGTCGTCGTCAACTGGTTCGAAGAGCTGCGACGGCTGACCGCTGCGCCATAACGTCGACGTCAAGCCTCTGCGCTGCGAGGATGCGGCTCAGGCCGGTAGCCCGAGCTCCCGCGCCGCCTGCAACTGCCCGTCATCCAGCGACACGAATCGGTCGATTCGATCTTCCGCGTGAAACCACAGCGCCGTGCGCAGATGCGCCAGGTCGAGCGACCGCGGTGTGGACACGGCCGGCAGCGCGACCGACGTGCACAGGTCCAGGGTGAGATCGCGCAGCTGAAACCGGCTCTGATCCTGGTGCAGGCGATCAAGGCAGGCCTTGTACTCGGTCGGCTTGATCAAACCTTCACGCGCCAGGCGCACGAGGTTGCGATGCGTTTCGAGCACCAGCAGCACGCTCGACAGCAGCTCGGCGCCAGCAGTCAGCTTTGCAATCGCGTCGGAGCGGTCCTCGCCGAGCAGCACACACAGATAAGCAGACGTATCGAGATAGAGCCGCCGCGGGGTGGGCGGTTGCGTGGCCTTCACGCGCCGGCAGACCGATCGTCGAGCAGCACGTGCAGGTAGCGGCCCCTGGTCGCCCGACGCAGGAGTGGTGTCAGCGCCGGCAGCGGCGCGGCATGACCGCGGCGACCGCTGTGGAGTCGAGTCGGCGTGACCGGCGCCAGCCGGGCGACGACGCGGTTGTGCCGCGTGACCAGCAGCGTCTGGCCTGCCTCGACCTCGGCGACGGCTGCAGACAGGCCTGATTTCAGGTCCTGAATAGAGACCCGTTTCATGACCAGATTATAGCTTGATCTGGTCAGATTCTAATGATCGCTTCGGGTATCAGCCACGAAATTGGACCCGGCCTAACGTGGCCGCCTTTCGGAGGGGCAGGTGTCGGAGGGGGCCCAGGGGCAAAGCGGACATATCGACAAGACGACGAACGTGTCCTCGGCCGCGTCGAGAAAGATCTACGAGACTCGGTTCTTGACGGGTTCTGAACACCGACAACGACGCTGACACCGGATGGATATACTGGCGCGATGATGCGAGGTCTCCCGGTACGCCTTCCGGTCCTTGCGGCGGCCGCGCTGCAGCTGATTGGCCCGCTCCCGTTCGCGCCGCTGCAGCCGGAGCTCTTCAGCATGCCGAATTCTTTCGCCAATGCCTGGGGCGACTTTGACAACGACGGCGATCTCGATCTCGCCGTATCGCTCGGCAGCGGTGAAGTGAGGCTGTATCGGAACGACGCGGGCGTGTTCGTTTCGGTGGGCGCCGAGATGGGCTTGCCGCAGGCCGGCGGTCCGGAATTCCGCGGACTGAGCTGGGGCGACTACGACGGCGATGGCTTCATCGACCTGTTATGTGGCCCGACCGACAAGGGCGCCTTGACGGCTGTCATGCACAACGAGGGCGGCAAGCGATTCCGTAACGTGGCCGCCGAGATCGGACTGACGATCCCGGGCCGCTCCGCCCGCCAGACCAACTGGGTCGACTACGACAACGACGGCGACCTCGACGTCTATGCTGCCGACCGTGCAGGGGACAATCAGCTGTTTCGCAACGATAACGGCCACTTCACCCGAGTCTTCGCGGGCGTCGGACCGACCGATCCGCGCGCGACCGTGGGCGCCTGCTGGCTGGACATCGACGACGACGGCGACCTTGATCTGTTTCTGGCCAACCAGGCCGGCGGAACCGACGGGCTCTGGCGGAACGATGGATCGTCATTCACCGACATCACGCCTGCGCTGGGCATGACGGGACCGAAGCGCACGCCAGAGGAAGGCGGCGTCGGTTGCGCCGCGGGCGACTTCGACAACGACGGCGACCTCGACATCTTCGTCGCCAACTACGGGCACAACCAGCTTTACCGTCGCAACGCCGACCAGACGTTCACAGACGTCGCCGCGGCGCTCGGTGTGGCCGTCGAAAATCACGCCGTCGCCGCCGACTGGGGCGACTTCGACAACGATGGCGACCTCGACCTCGTCGTCACGTCGTATGTCGGCCAACCTGGCCAGCAGCAGCCGATGAATGCGCTCTTCCGCAATGACGGCGCGAAGGGCTTCGTCAATGTGCTGACCAAGGACAGTCCGCTCAACGTCGGCGACCACGGCGTGCAATGGGTGGATTACAACCGGGATGGCGGTCTGGACCTCAGCATCGATCGCGGCTACACCAACCGCGGCGGTCACTTCCTCTTCAAGAACCTGTTGCCGGATGCGGTGAGGCAACGCAGCCTCAGCGTCGTCGTTCTGGACGCGAAGGGGCATCACACACGCTTTGGTTCCGAGGTCCGCTTGTTCAACGGGGCCGGCCAGGTACTGGCCACCCGGCTGGTGCCTGCGGGCGGCGGCTATAACACGCAGAGTGCCGCGCCCGTCCACTTCGGGCTTGCCTCGACGTCGCCCGTTACCGTCGAAGTGACGTTCATGAGCAGGAACGGGCGGCAGAAGCAAACCGTACGCAACATCTCACCTGCGGACTATCGAGGAAAGTCACTGGTGATCCGTCAGGCGAAGTGATCCGCCGGCCCGAAAGAGATCGGGTATCCTTCCGCCGGTGGTCCCGATGTCACGACGAATTCTTCTGACCGTTTGTGCGGCGCTTGTTTTGGCAGGCGCCATCCTTCGCGCGCAGGCTCCACAGGCTGCCGCCGTCACCGCGATTCGCGCCGGCCGGCTTCTCGATCCCGAGGGCGGTCGCATTCTCACGAATCAGATCATCCTGGTCGAAGGGAATCGGTTCCGCGAGATTGGCGCCAATGTCGCGATTCCAGCCGGCGCGACGGTCATCGACCTGTCGCAAATGACCGTGATGCCGGGCCTGGTTGACGCCCACAATCATCTGGCGCTGACCTACAAGCCCGAGCCCGAGAGCAACATCTACTACTACACCTACGTGCAGGAATCGACCGCGTTGCGCGCCATTCAGGCGGCGTCGAACGGCATGCAGATGCTGAACTCGGGCTTCACCATCGTCCGCGACATGGGCAATAACGCGAACTATGCCGATACCGCACTGCGCCAGGCGATCGAGCAGGGATGGATCCCCGGGCCGACGATCATCAACTCGGGAATCATCATCGGTGGCATGGGCGGACAGTTTTTCCCGACACCGGAGATGGCGAAAGACCACAACATCGTCTATCCGGAGTATCTGGACGCCGACACGCCGGACGAAATGGTCAAGGCCGTCCGTCAGAACATTCTGTTCGGCGCGAAAGTGATCAAGATCTGCGTAGACTGCAAGCCGTACGGCTACACCGCCGACGAGATCCGGCTGTTCATCAAAGAGGCCGCGAAAGCCGGGATGAAAGTCGAAGGCCACGTGCAGACGGTGAACGGCGCGAAGAATGCGATCGAAGCAGGCATCTGGTCGATTGCGCACTCGACCGGCTTGAACGACGAGATGCACAAGGGCATGGCGCAGAAGGGCATCTGGCGGGCCGGTACCGACACTCCGACGGGTCTCGCGGGTCATCCGGTGTCGCCGCAGGCCTACCAGCGCACGATCGATTCGTTGAAGAACGCCTACGCGAACAAAGTGCCGCTGACGTTTTCGACCGATGCGGACTATTACGTCGTCGGTAAGACGCGCGGCGAGGTCTGTCTCGAATTCCTGAAGACGTGGAAGGATGCGGGCATCCCCAACGCCGACATTGTCCGCGCGATCACCATCAACGGTTACAAGGTCAGCGAGCTCGAGCAGACGCGTGGGCCGATCAAAGCTGGATACTTTGCCGATCTGATCGCCGTGCCCGGCAACCCGCTCGACGACGTGGATGCCTTGAAGAACGTGCAGTTTGTGTTGAAGGACGGGGTCGTGTTCAAAAAGGACGGTACAATGACGCCAGCGGCCTTCTTTCATGGAGGCCCCGTCAACGGCTGGAGAATTCGATGAACGCGACTGTGTTTGCAGCGATTAACGAGCAGATTAATTCGGAGTTCAAGGCCTCTTACACCTACCTGGCGATGGCGGCGTACTGCGAATCGCAGAAATTTCTCGGCGCGGCGAACTGGCTGCGGATGCAAAGCGAAGAAGAGCGGCTGCATGGCTTGAAACTGTTCGACTTCGTCCTGGCGCGCGACGGCGTGGTGGCGTTGAAGACGATCGAGCAACCGAAGGCGAATTTCGATTCGCTCGCAGCGGTCTTCGAACAGGCCCTCGAGCACGAACAGAAAGTCACGGTAGAAATCAACGCGCTCTACGAACTGTGCTTCAAGGAAAAAGCCTTCGCCGAGATGACCGAGCTGCAGTGGTTCCTCACCGAGCAGGTCGAAGAAGAGAAAACCGCGCGAGAGATCGTGGCGAAATTCCGTTTCGTCAAGAACGATCCCGCGGCGATGCTCGACATGGACCGCGAGCTGGGGTCGCGGTCCGCGGCCACAGCAGGCAAGGGGAGAGGATGAAGAAGTCTGAAGTCTGAAGTTAGAAGTCTGCCGGTGACCCGTGTCGGGGCGCATCGAGGCATCCCGCTGGTGGGCTGAGGCAGACTTCAGCCTTCAAACTTCAGACTTCGTTCTTCAGACTTCGTTTCACGGCCAGCGTAGCGCTGCCGTCTTCCAGGAACCCGGCATGGCGACCGGAGGCTCATGTGTTTCGAATCGTTACGTCCACTTCTGCGGCCGCGCGGCTCGATGCAGTCCGCTCGTTTCTTTCCGGCTACCCAGCTTCAAGCGAGCGTGTGATCATTGGTGCGTCGCGCGGCGCGGCCGACGACCTGGTGCGGGCACTGGCGTCGCGCGCCGGCGCCACCTTCGGACTGATCCGCTTCAGCTTCACTGAATTTGCCGCTCGTGCCGCCGCCTCGTTGCCTGGCGGCAGCAGGCGCGCTGCCGGCTCGCAGGCGGGATCGGAGGCGATCGCCGCCCGCGCCGTGTTCGACGCGCGTCAGGCGGGCGAACTCGAGTACTTCGGCCCCGTGGCGGCGATGCCCGGATTTCCGAAAGCGCTCGCGCGAACCGTCCACGAACTGCGCCTCGCATCGGTCGGCTCCCAATCGCTGGATCACGATCTGGCTCGATTGCTCGAGCGTTTCGAGGAAGCGCTGTCGCGGGCGGCCGTGGACGATCGCGCGGCCCTGTTTCGCGCCGCCGCGACTGCTTGCAGAAACGGCAGCGTCCGATGGTCGCGCTTGCCAATCGTGTTGCTCGATGTGCCGCTCGATTCGAGGGCGGAGCAGGAGTTTGCGGCTGCGCTGATCAAGTGCGCGCCGGCGATTCTGGCAACGGTTCCAGATGGCGACCGTTCCGCCCTGGACGCGTTGACGGCGTTCGGTGGCGACGTGATGATCGCGCGAGACGACGCCCTTCCGCGATCCGATCTGGCGCACTTGCGACAGTTCGTCTTCGAGCGCGAAGCACAACCGCCGGTCCGCGAACGGGCCGGCGATGTCAGCATGTTTTCGGCACCGGGTGAAGGGCGCGAGGCGGTGGAAATCGTCCGTCGCGTCTTAGACGAGGCGGCGCGCGGCGTTCCGTTCGACGAGGTGGCAGTCTTCCTGCGAACACCGCAGCAGTACCTGGGACTTCTGGAACACGCCTGCGCCCGCGGTGGCGTGCCGGTGTACTTCGATCGGGGCACCCGGCGGCCCGATCCATCAGGCCGCGCGTTCGTCGCGCTGATGTCATGCGCTGTGGATGGCCTGTCCGCCAAACGGTTCGACGAGTACTTGTCGCTCGGGCAAGTGCCGCAGGTTGGCGACCCGCATGCCTACGACGTGGTGATTCCGGACGACGAAGCGTTGGCGCGCCCATCAGACCCAACCCAACCACGCGAGGCGATCGACGCGATCGACGAGACGCAGCCAACCCAACCGGACTCCGAAGACGAGGCGGTAGTCGCCGGGACGTTGCGGTCTCCATGGAAGTGGGAAGAGCTGATCGTCGAGTCGGCAGTGGTGGGCGGGAAGACGCGCGCCGACGGCAAAGCGCGCTGGCGGCGTCGCCTCGATGGCCTGCGGAGCGATTTTGAATTTCGCCGTCAGGAACTGCTGCGTGATGAACCGGAGTCGCCGCGGATCGCCGGCATCGACCGCGACCTTCGAAACCTCGCTCACCTCCGGCAGTTCGCGCTGCCGTTGATCGATCATCTCGCCGATTGGCCCGATCAAGGCACATGGGGTGAATGGCTCGATCGGCTCGGCGCACTGGCGAAGCGCGCACTGCGTCGGCCGGGACGCGTTCTGAAAACGCTCGCTGATTTGCGGCCGATGGCGGCGGTCGGTCCCGTGACGCTCGAAAGCGTACGCGACGTCCTGCACGACCGGCTGGCGACGCTCGACTGGGAACCGCCGGCGCGGCGTTATGGCTGCGTGTTCGTCGGCACGCCACACCAGGCGCGCGGCCGCAGTTTTCGCGTCGTGTTCGTGCCGGGGTTGGCGGAGCGAGTTGTGCCGCAGCGTCCGCACGAGGATCCGCTGTTGCTGGACGGCAGCCGGCAACGGATCGATTCGGCGCTGATCACGCTCGAACAGCGCAGCGCGGCGGAACGGCTGCTGCTCAAGATTGCCATCGGCGCCGCGTCGGAACATCTGTATCTGTCATATCCGCGGCTGGACGTCAGCGAAACCCGCGCCCGCGTGCCGTCGTTTTACGCACTCGACGTGATGCGGGCAATCACCGGCCGGGTGCCGGATCATCGGAAGCTCGGTGAGGACGCGGCGCAGGAAGGCGGCGCCAGTCTGGCGTGGCCTGCACCGAAAGATCCGGATCGCGCGATCGACGAACTCGAGCACGACCTGGCGGTGTTGAAACCGCTGCTCGATCACCCCGACCGCACCAGCGTCAAAGGCCACGCGCATTACTTGCTCGGCCTGAACGAGGCGCTCAAACGGTCGGTGATCGTCCGCTGGCAGCGCGACAAGAAAGCATGGTCGCCTGGCGACGGCCTGATCCGCGTTGCCCCATCGACCGCGGACGTTTTGGCGAAGCACCGGTTGCACGCGCGGCCGTATTCGCTATCGGCGCTGCAGCGTTTTTCAAGTTGTCCGTATCAATTCCTGCTTGCGACCATCCACCGGCTGCAACCGTGGGACGAGCCGGAACCGCTGTTGCGGATGGATCCGTTGACGCGTGGCAGCCTGTTTCACGAAACGCAGGCGGAGTTCTATCGCGAGATGCAGCGCAGCGGTGCGCTGCCGATCCGTGATAGCGACGTCGCGACCGCGGCCAAGGTGCTGGACGCGATCCTTGATCGAGTGGCCGCCGCGTACGCGGAAAAGCTCGCACCGGCCATCGACCGAGTGTGGCGCGACGAGATCGGCGAGATCCGCCGCGATCTGGGAATCTGGGTCCAGAAGATTGCCGGCGATGGCGTTTGGCAGCCCGCGTATTTCGAATTCAGTTTCGGACTGAACGACGAGGGACGCGATCCGCGCAGCTTGCCCGAACCCGTTCAGATTGACGGCCGATTCGTGCTGCGCGGCTCCGTCGACCTGATCGAGCATCGTGCGGATCTTGACGTGCTTCGGGTGACCGATCACAAGACCGGAAAGAACCGATCGACTCCGGACTTGATCGTCGGAGGAGGTGGCGCGCTGCAGCCGGTGCTGTACAGCGTCGCCATCGAGCAGGGGCTCGGCAAGAAAGTGGCCGAGGGCCGATTGTTTTACGCGACCACGGCCGGCGGTTTTGTCGAGCACACCATTCCGATCACGGACTACAACCGGCGCCAGGGCCTGCAGGTGCTCGAGATCATCGACCGCGCCATCGAAGGTGGTTTCCTTGCGCCGGCGCCGGCGGAGCGCGCCTGCACCTGGTGCGACTTCCGGCCAGTCTGTGGTCCTCGTGAAGAAGAACGGACCGCTCGCAAAGCGGCCGACCGGCTTGCCGATCTCGAAGCGCTGCGGAGCATGCGATGACCGCGCGGGTTCTCGCTTTTGCCCTTGATGATGCCGAAGCGCGTCGAAAAATTCGCGAAGACCTCGACATCACCCTGATTGTCGAAGCCGCGGCCGGCACTGGTAAAACCACCGAGCTGATCAACCGCATCCTCAGCGTGCTGGAGAAGACGTCTGTGACGATGACCGAGATCGTCGCGGTCACGTTCACGGAGAAGGCCGCCGGCGAACTGAAGCTGCGGCTTCGCGAAGAGCTCGAGACGAGGCGCAGCGCGGCGGGCGACGACACCGTTCGTCACCGACTGGATGACGCGTTGGAGCATCTCGAGGAGGCCCACGTCAACACGATCCATGGCTTTTGCGCCGAATTGCTGCGCGAACGGCCGGTCGAAGCGTGTGTCGACCCGCTCTTCACGGTTCTGACCGAGCCGCAGGCCGACCGGCTGTACACCCGCGCGTTCCGCGGTTGGCTCCAACAGGCGTTGAGCGATCCGCCCGAAGGCGTGCGGCGGGCGTTGCGCCGTAGCAGCGGATTTTCCGCCGCCAGCGGGCGTGCCGCGGCCGGCTTCGCCGGCGACGGACCGATTGACCGCCTGTGCAACGCCGGGCGCGCATTGGCTGAAACGCGCGATTTCACGCGGTCCTGGCTGCGTCCGCCGTTCGACCGCGCCGCCGCCATCGATCGCCTGATCGAGGGCGTGCATCGGCTGGCCGATCTCACCGCCAAACCGACCTTCGAGCGCGACAACCTGTTTGTTGACACCGATGCGGTTCGTCGCTTGAGCCGCCAGATCCGGCTGGAACAATCGTTCGGGCAGCGCGATCTCGACGGATGGGAATCGCGCCTTGTGGACCTGGTGCGCGATCGCGGTGTGTCGCGGACGCGAAAGGGAAGCGGAGCTAAGTTCAACAAAGACGTATCGCGAACCGTGGTGCTTGCCGCCCGCGACGCGCTGTTCGCCGATTTGCAGGAATTTCGTCGCGACGCGGACGCCGATCTTGCGGCATGCCTTCAACAGGAGCTCGCCGCAGCGACGGCGCGGTATCAGGAGCTGAAGCAGGCCGCCGGCGCGCTCGACTTCACCGATTTGCTGGCGCGCGCACGGACATTGATTGCCTCGAATGCGGCCGTTCGAGACCACCTGCGGCGCAAGTTTCTGCGAATGTTCGTCGACGAATTCCAGGATACCGATCCGATCCAGGCAGAGATCCTGCTGCTCCTCGCCGACGGCGTCCCCGGCAAACTGTTCATCGTTGGCGATCCGAAACAAGCGATCTACCGCTTTCGCGGGACCGATCTTGCAACCTACGAGACGGTCCGCGACACGCTCCGTGCGGGTGGCGGCGAAGTGGTCCAGCTGACGACCAGCTATCGCAGCGTGCCCGGAATTCAACAGTTTGTGAACGCCGCCTTCAGCGCCGAAATGCCGAACTACGTCCCTCTGTCGAAGAGCCGGGCCGACATCGCACGCCATCCGGCCGTGATCGTGCTGCCGGTGCCTCGGCCGTACGGTCGGAGCACATTCATGAAGCCGTCGGCGAGGGCGATAGACGATTCGCTGCCCGACGCGGTCGGCGCCTTCATCGACTGGTTGTGCAACGGCAAGAACGACTGGGGCATCGCGCCCAGGGACGTGGCCATCCTGTTCAGGCGATTTGTCAGTTTCGGTGACGACGTCACGCGCCGCTATGTCGATGCGATCGAGGCGCGCGGTATTCCACACCTGCTGGTCGGCGGCAAATCGTTTCACGGGCGCGAGGAGGTCGAAACCATCCGGGCCGCATTGGCCGCAATCGAATGGCCGGACGACCAGTTATCGGTGTTCGCGACGCTGAAAGGCTCGCTGTTCGCGATCGACGACGAGTTGCTGCTCGAGTACCGCCATCGGTTTGCGCGTTCCCACGGCCGCGGACAGTTGCATCCGTTCCGCATCCCGAAAGAACTGGGCGGGAATTCCGGCAACGACCTGGCGCTGAGCGGCGAGCCAATCGGTCATTTGATGCCGATTGCCGACGCGCTGCGGCTGCTTCAGGAACTGCATCGCCGCCGGAATTACCGGCCGGTTGCCGACACCATCGGACGGCTGCTGTCGGCCACCCGGGCCCACGTCGGGTTCATGCTCCGGCCCGCCGGTGAACAAGCGCTGGCGAACGTGCTGCACGTCGCCGAACTCGCGCGGCAGTACGAAGCGGGCGGCGGAATCTCGTTTCGCGGCTTCATCGACGAATTACGCACCGCGTCCGAATCCGATGCCGCCGAGGCGCCGATCGTCGAAGAAGGCAGCGACGGCGTTCGGTTGATGACCGTGCACAAGGCCAAGGGGCTCGAGTTCCGCGTCGTGATTCTCGCGGATCTGACGTGCAGGATGAGCCGCGACGAGGTCAGCCGCTACATGGATGCATCGCGCAATCTCTGCGCGATCAAGCTCGGTGGCTGGGCGCCGCGAGAGCTATTCGATCACCAGGCGGAAGAAGTGGCCCGCGATCAGGAGGAGGGTGTGCGGCTGGCATACGTCGCTGCCACCCGCGCGCGCGATTTGCTGGTGGTACCGGCACTGGGGGACGAACCGTGGGACGGCGGATGGGTCAGTCCGCTCAACCGTGCGTTGTACCCGTCGCTCGCGGAACGGCGATCGGGTGATCGCCTGGCGAATTGTCCGGTGTTCAAGTCGAAGGATACAGTTCTGCAGCGGCCGAACGACGAACCGGCCGGGCCGTCAACCGTTTGTCCAGGTCACTACGCGTTCGATGGCTACTCAGTCGTGTGGTGGGACCCCGGCGCGCTCGATCTCGGCAAGAAGCCGGCGTTCGGCGTCCGCCGCGAGGATCTCATCGTCAAGGATGTTCCGAAGAACGTCATTGCCGACGGCAGGAGCCGCTACGATCGCTGGCTGCTCGATCGCGCCGACGCACGCGAATCGGGAAGCGTGCCGTCGCTGCGCGTTCAAACTGTCCACGAGATACTCGAAGGCGCGAGTCAGACTTCAGACTTCACACTTCAGACTTTGGATTTGCGCGACTCTTCAACCCGCGAACGCTCGTCCGGTGCCGCATTCGGTTTGCTTGTGCACGAGTTGTTGGCTCAGGCGTCGTTCGAAGCCACTCGCGAAGACCTGTTAGATCTGGCGCGCATTCAAACGCGTGTCCTGGCGCTGCCGGACGAGGACGCTCTCGCGGCAGCCCAGGCGGTTCATCGTGTTCTCCAACACAGCCTTCTTCAACGCGCGCGTGCCGCCGACGCCCGCGGTGCGTGCCGGCGGGAAACACCCGTTACGACCACGACCGAATTTGGTGTGCTGGTCGAAGGCGTCGTCGATTTGGCCTTTGAGGAAGATGGACAGTGGACGGTCGTTGACTACAAGACTGACCGCGAACTGCTGACGATTGGCGAGGACCGCTATCGGCGACAGGTAGAGACCTACGCATTGGCGATCCGGGAGGCCACAGGTCAGCCAGTTTCCGGCATATTGTTGCGGCTCTAATCCGTGGCACGGGATTGGCACAACGATCCTTAGGAGCGTGATGGCTATGGAGTCGTTCCTTAAGGAACAACTCAAACGACTTCAGGATCTTGCGGCACAGATGTCCAGCTTGGAAAAAAGCGCAGCCGAGCTGTCCGCTGAACGCATGCGCCAGCAAGACCTACTCTCGCACGGGCCCTTGGCCGACCTGAGGGGTTTCCGCACGCAAAGCTCGGTCAGCGATAGACGTGAGGCGCGAGCGACCGCGGACCGTGACGACTCTCACTCCCGTCGTCGCCATCGTCGTCGCCGCCGTCGCCGTTCGTGAGGGGTTAAGAATCCTACGGACTGCCCAGCAGCGCCAACACCGACAACGGATCAACGCGGGCGCCGTTAACCCGGACTGCCCAGTGCAGGTGGGGACCCGTGACGCGTCCGGTCGCGCCGACCAGGCCTAGCGGTTGATGAGCCGCGACCACCTGTCCCTCGTGCACGTCGATGGCCGACATGTGCGCGAGCATCGAGAACATTCCGAGGCCGTGATCGATGATCACCGTGTTGCCCGAAAAATACAGATTCCTCGCAACCACGATCCGTCCGGCACTTGGCGCGGCGATCGGTGTTCCTGCCGGACTCAGAAAGTCGGCGCCGCCGTGTGCGTTCCGCGGCGTGCCGTTGAAGATGCTGCGGGTGCCGAACGCGCTGTTCGTCGATTGAGGAACCGGCGCGGAAAACGCTGTCCACAGACGTTCTGCTGCCGATGATGCCCAGGTGCGTTCGAGCAGTTTCGCTTCCTCGGCAATGCGCGCCGCTTCCGATTCGGGTGGCGTGACGAAATCGGGATTGACTGTCAATCGACGGGTGCGAAACGTCTTGGCAACGACCACGAGGTTGCGGGTCGTTGTGAGGTCGTCAACCGATGCTGCGATCGGGTAAGTGCCGGGCTTCACGTCGAGATCGATGCCGACCAACCCCTGCCACTGGCGATCGCCCGTAGCGAATGGTCGCACGTCGTGCCCGAACGCCTTGAGATGGGTCGTGGCCTTGGCGTTCGGCTCGCCGGGCGCGGCGATGGTGACGACGACCAACTCGCCGGGTTGCGCGGCGCGCGACGCGAACGTTACCTCCACGGCGCGATCGTTCGCGTGGATGGTTGCCGCGGCCAGCATCGCGGCCGCGGCCAGCGCTACAGATCGAGATCCCACGTTTCGGCGACCAGTCCGTGACGTCCGAACGCGTCGTGCCGGTGTTCGCCGACCAGCCTGAACCCGGCGGCCTTGTAGATGCCGCGCGCCGCAGTCAACTCGCTTTGCGTCCACAACGTGATCTTGCGGTAGCCGGCCTGCCGCGCGAACTGCACGCACTCGTCGACCAGCCGGCGGCCGAGTCCGAGTCCCCGCGCCGACGGTTCGACCAGCAGCAGCCGCAATTTGGCGACGGTCTTCGATTTCGTTACAAGAAAGACCGATCCAGCGATGACGCCGTTGCGCTCGGCAATCCAGCAGCGCTCTCGCGCGGGATCGAGCTTCTCGAGAAAATCAGCGACGATGCGGGCGACCAGTGCTTCGAATTCCGCGTTGTAGCGCCATTCCTCCCAGTAGACCGCCCCGTGCCGGTGCACCACCCATCCCATGTCGCCCGGCTGATGGCGGCGCAGCGTGTAGGGCACGGCCGTGGCCGTGCCCAGGGCGCTTTCGATGGTGGTCATCGCCTCGACGACCTGCTGCTGTTTGGTCGGCGGCAGTGGTCCGAGAAGCGACGCCACTTCGTCTTTGGCGCGACGATCGAGCGGTTGGAACACCGTTCGTCCCCGTGCGGTGAGCCGCAGCAGGCTGCGGCGGGCGTCGGCTTTGGAGGCGGTGCGGACCAGCAGTTTCCGTGCTTCGAACCGGCGAAGGATGCGGCTCAGATAGCCCGCGTCGAGCCCGAGATCGCGCCCCAGTTCGGTCGCGGTCGGCGCCTCGCGGTGAGCGAGTTCGTAGAGAACGCGCATTTCCGCCAGCGAATACGGGCTGTCGAGCAGGTGGTCGGCGAGCACCCCGATTTTCCGGGTGTAAAACCGGTTGAAGGCGCGGACTGCGTTGACCGCGCCCGGCGGCACGATTCGGGAATTACTTGACTGAGTCAACTAATCCGATTATCGCACATATCCGTTGCGGGCGCGCACCCGGTAAGTGCCCGAGCGGACCCGGATGCTGTGGAACTTGCCGTCAGCCGCATGGCTGGACGAATAGCCAATCACGTACTGGCTGTTCAACTCCTCGGCGATGCGCGCGGTGGCGTCGGCCAGCTCGGCGGTGCTTTGCACCACTTCGGTGTGGCCGCCGCTTTCGGCGGTCACCTCGCGCAGCGCCTGGACGTTGACGCGGGTGTTGATCGCCTTACGCTCCAGCGGATCGATGGCAATCGCGTAGACGAACGCGTCGCTGCGCAGCAGCGCAGTGCGGACATCGCGCAGCGTGCCGTCACTGGCCGTGTCGGCGCCGTCGGAAACCACCAGTATCGCGGCGCGCTGCCGGTTGCGCGTCGCCATCACCGGCAGCGCCGCCAGCACCGCGTCGTAGACCGCCGTTCCTCCCGAGGGTTGAATTGCGCCGAGCGCTCGTTGGACGACGTCCCGATCGCGCCCCCACGCGGTGAGCGGACGCGGCCGGTGATTGAACGAGAAAACGAAGAACTCGTCGGACGGATCGAGCAGGTCGAACAGAAAGCGATCAACCGCCTGGCGCGCATCGCGGATTCGCGTGCCATACATGCTGTCGCTGGCGTCGAGCAGCATGGCGAGGCCGACCGGCACGCGCTCGTTGGTGAATTGGGTGATGGTCTGCCGCTCGCCGTCCTCGAAGACTTCGAAGGCTTCTTGTGGCAGGTCGCGGACGAGATGGCCTTCAGCATCGGTTACGGTCGCGGTGATGCTGATGATTTCGACGCCCGACTTGAATGGCTTATTGTCGCGGACCGCCGATTGCGGCATCGCGAGCAATGCGGCGAACAGCGCGAGCCACGGACGCATCAGCTCATGGTACCCCTTTCTGAGGAGAGGGGGTGCTCGCCCCCTTGACAACGTCGGCTGCGCGGGCGCTAAATAACCGGTAATGTTCGCGTGCGCGTGTTGCCGCTGCTCGTGTTGTCCGGCCGGGGTCGCCTCCGGCCTTCGCGCTGCGTGCACCGGGTTCGCGTAACACACGTACAATACGAACTCGGCGACAGACGAAGCCCGGAGGTGACCACCTGCCGGGCTTTTGTGTTTGTGGTTTGGTATTTGGAACGCTTAGAAGCAGAAATTAGGAATTGCGAACCCGCGAGCAACCAATTCTTTTTTGACAACCTCGGCGTTGGATAAGGATTCGGCACCCATGACGAAATCGAACTGGATGAACTGGACACGCTCGACGCTGGTCGCTGCCGCCGCGCTGCTGATGGCCACGCCAGCGTTCGCGCAGTCGCCTGCCGGCGTGTGGGACGCATCGGTGACGCTGACGCTGGCGAACAACGCCGGCACGAACGAAGTGCCGTTCCGCTTCGAAATTATCTGCGGCGGCGCGAATTGTTCCTCGCCGAAGGGGTCGTTCTTCAACGGCGACGAAAAGGTCACATCGACGACCGGCAGCTACGCGAAAGGCGCGCTGTCTTTCACCTATCCGGAATACGGCACGCAGCTCGACGCGACGCTGAAAAACGGTCGGCTCGAGGGCCAGTACTCGCGCGGCACCCGTGGCGCACCGTACCCGTTCCAGGCCAAGCGCTTCACCGCGATCGAAGTCGGCGAGAAAAACATTCCTTCGATCAACGGACTGTGGAACATCCAGGTGAAGAGCTCGAAAGGCGAGTCGGCGTGGAAAATGCTGGTGAGGCAGTCGGGCGCCGAAGCCTCTGCGGTGATTCTGCGGATCGACGGCGACACCGGTGTGCTGACCGGCGCCTACCGCGATGGTAAGTTCGTCCTCAGCCACTTCTCCGGTGCGCGGCCGCTGCGCCTCGAGCTTTCGCCGAAACCGGACGGCACGCTCGCGGTCGTTCAGAACAAGGACGCCGCATTGGTTGCGATGAAGGCCGACCAGGCGCTGGCCAAAGGCCTGCCGCAGCCGAGCGATCCCTCGGTCTTCACCAGCGTGAAAGATCCGAGCGAGCCGTTGCGTTTCAGCTTTCCCGATCTCGACGGAAAGATCGTGTCGAATACCGATCCGCGCTTCGCGAATAAGGTGGTCATCGTCAGCATCGGCGGCAGCTGGTGCCCCAACTGCCACGATGAAACGCCGTTCCTCGTCGAGTTGTACAAGAAGTACAAGTCGCGCGGACTCGAAGTGGTGGCACTGTCGTTCGAAGAAGAAGCGCAGCTGAAGAATCCGGTGCGTCTGAAGTCGTTCAACAAACGCTACGGCGTGGACTATACGGTGCTGCTGCCGGGCGAGCCGAAGGAACTGAACGACAAGCTGCCACAAGGTGTGAATCTGAATTCGTTCCCGACCACCTTCTACCTCGGACGTGACGGCCGGGTGCGCAGCGCGCACGCCGGTTTTGCCGGCAAGGCAACCGGTAAAATCCACATCGAGCAAAAAGAGGAAATCGTCGCGCTCGTCGAACGGCTGCTCGCCGAACGGCGTACCACGACGGATCGATAGCGCGCGTTCAGATTGGCGCGGATCCAGCTTTTTCACACCTGCCTGGTCAACGAAATCGACCCGGACGTCGGCATGGCTGTCGTCCGCGTGCTCGAACGCGCCGGCGTCGAGGTTGACGTCCCGCGCGACCAGACCTGCTGCGGCCAGCCGCCGTACAACGCCGGCTTCCACGATGAGGCGCGCACGATCGCGCGGCACACTCTGCGGGTGCTCGACGCCACCGAGGGGCCGATTGTCATCCCATCCGGTTCCTGCGCCGACATGCTCGTCCATCAGTACGCCGAGTTGTTTGCAACCGAGCCCGAGACGCTGGCGATCGCCCGACGTGTGTCGGCACGCTGTCGCGAGTTCAGCCAGTTTCTGATCGAAGTGGCGCCATCCGGCGTCGGCGGACACCTGCAGGCGATCGTGGCATTTCATCCGTCATGTCACTTGCTGCGCGGGCTTGGGGTACGCGACCAGCCCCCGGCGTTGCTCAACGCCGTCCACGGCGTCGAGCAGGCCGCGGTACACGAGTCAGAAGAGTGCTGTGGTTTTGGCGGGCTATTTTCCGTAAAGAACTCCGGTATTTCCACCGGCATGCTCGAGCGGAAGCTGGCCAATATCGAGGCGAGCGGCGCGCAGCGTGTGGTCAGTTGCGACCTTGGCTGCCTGCTGCACATCGGCGGCGGCCTGCACCGCCGCGGCTCGCCGATTCGCGTCCAGCATCTCGCGCAGATCCTCGCCGAGGCCGGCGAGGAATGAAATGCATTTTGTTATAGTTCGCGCCATGCGAATTGCCAAGCACGCGGCGGCTCTGGCCGCGTTTCTCGTCGCGATCGCGGTTTTGAGCCCGTCGAAACCGCCGAGCGCGCAGGCGCCGAGCTACGACCTCCTGATCCGCAACGGCCGCATCATCGATGGCACCGGCAGCGCGTGGTACCGCGGCGACGTCGCGGTCCGCGGCGACACCGTGGCGAAGATCGCGCCGCGTATCGACCCCGCCAGCGCCGCTCGCGTCATCGACGCGACAGGGAAGGTGGTCGCGCCAGGGTTTATTGACATTCACTCGCACGCACGGCGCGGCATTCTCGAGGTGCCGAACGCTGAAAACTACGCGCGCCAGGGCGTCACGACGATCATCGAAGGTCCGGACGGCTCCTCGCCGCTGCCGATCAAGGCTCATCTCGACGAAGTAGCGGCCAAGCATGTGACGCCGAACTACGGCCTGTTCGTCGGACAGGGATCGATTCGTGAAGCGGTGATGGGCCCGGTGGATCGCCGCGCGACCGCCGATGAATTGGAAAAGATGCGCGGCCTGGTCCGCCAGGGCATGCTCGATGGCGCGTTCGGCTTGAGCTCGGGTCTGTTCTACGTTCCCGGCACGTTCACACCGACCGCCGAAGTGATCGAGCTCGCCAGGATCGCCGGGCAGATGGGCGGGATCTACATTTCGCACATGCGCGATGAGGCGTCGCGCGTGCTCGACAGTGTCAAGGAGACGATCGAAATCGGCGAAAAGGGCGGTCTGCCGACGCAGCTGACGCATCACAAGATCATCGGCAAGGGGAACTGGGGGCGCAGCGTCGACACGCTGCGGCTGGTCGACGAAGCGCGAGCCCGTGGCGTGGACGCGACGATCGATCAATATCCCTACACCGCCTCGTCGACCAGCATCGCCGCGGCGCTGATGCCGGCGTGGGCGCTCGAAGGTGGCCGCGAGGCGACGTTGAAGCGCTTGCAGAACCCCTCCTCGCGCAATGAATTGCGCAACGAGACCGCGCGACTGATCCGGGAAGAACGCGGCGGCGGCGATCCCAACAACGTGCAGTTGGCGCGCTGCGCCTGGAACACGTCGTTCGATGGCAAACGGCTCGGTGAAGTGACCAAGCTTCACGGCCTCGAGCCGACGATCGAGAATGCGGCCGAAACCGCCTTGTGGATCGTCGAACAAGGTGGCTGTTCCGGGATTTTCCACGCTATCGAAGAACAGGACCTGCAGCGCATCCTGAAACATCCGGCGACGATGGTCGCGTCGGACGGGGGCATCCCGATTTTCGGGGAAGGCAACCCGCATCCGCGCAACTACGGCACGTTTTCGCGGGTGCTCGGCCGTTACGTGCGCGAGCTGAAAACAATCACGCTCGAGGACGCGATTCGCAAGATGTCGTCGTACCCGGCGCAGCGGATCGGCCTGGCCGATCGCGGCGTGCTGCGCGAAGGGCTGAAGGCCGACATCGCGGTGTTCGATCCGCTGACCGTCGCCGACAAGGCCACCTTCGAACAGCCGCATCAGTACGCGGTCGGCGTCTCGCACGTGGTGATCAACGGGCAACTGGCGCTCGACGATGGGAAGATGACTGCCGCGCGGCCGGGACGGATTCTGCGAGGGGCTGCTGCCAAGCCGTAGGTCGAAGTTTGAAGTCAGAAGTCTGGCTCGTTCCAATACTCGGGTCTTCTGTAGCTATCCCGCGGCGCGAGCGTGGCAAACTTCAGACTTCAAACTTCAGCCCTACCTGGTCAGCCAGGGAACGCGTGAGCGCGCGCCATTCACTTACGTTTGTGTCGATTCCGGTCGTGCTCGGACTTGCTGCGCTCGCGGCGACATACGTGCCGGCCCGCAGGGCTGCGCAAATCGACCTCCTTCAGACAATTAGAGACAATTAGCGACGACAAAGTACCAGTATTTGTTGCCATTCCGCCCTATACTTTTCTCTATGAAATCAGTGGTCTATGCGGTTGTGACTACAGCAGTTCTTGGCGCTGGGGTCACCGCCCAACAGGCTGGGCAGGCGGCGAAGCCGGCGGCCCAAACCGCGCGTCCGACGGCCCCCCCAACGACTTCCGGCACGCAGGCGCCAGGAAAAATGGCAGCCGCGCACGCCGTTCCTGTTCCGGCGGCTGCAGAAGCGCAAAGCAAGCTCGTGGCGCAGTATTGCGCCGGTTGCCACAGCGAGAAAGGCAAGGCCGGCGGGTTGTCGCTCGTCGGGTTCGATGCGGCGAAAGCCGACAAGACCGCGGAAGTCGCCGAGAAGATGATTCGCAAACTGCGCGCCGGCATGATGCCGCCGCCCGGGGCGCGCCGTCCGGATAGCGCCGCGCTCAGCAGCCTGGTTGAGACGCTCGAAACGAAGATCGATTCCGTCGCCGCGGTGAATCCGAACCCAGGCTGGCGTCCATTCCAGCGGCTGAACCGCGCCGAATACTCGCGAGCCGTGCAGGATCTGCTGGGCCTGCAGGTTGACGTCAACTCGTTCCTGCCGGCGGACACCATCAGCAGCGGTTTCGACAACATCGCCGACGTGCAGAACTTCTCGCCGACGCTGATGGAAGGATATCTGCGCGCGGCCAGCCAGATCAGCCGGCTGGCAGTCGGCGATCGCGGCGCCAGCGCGACGTCCGTGACCTACAAGATCGGCCGCACCCTGTCGCAGATGCGGCACGTTGACGGCACCCCAATCGGCACGCGCGGCGGCATTTCGGTGATGCACGTTTTCCCGGCCGACGGTGATTACGTCATCAAGGTGTCGATGCACAACGAACCGCTCGGCGGCATCTACGGCCGCTACTCGATGCTGACGATGGGCATCAAAGAGCAGGTCGATGTGTCGGTGAACGGCGAGCGCGTCGCGTTGATCGAAGTCAGCCCGTCAGCCAGCGAGACCGACTTCGGCCAGAACGGCGGCGCCAACGGCCTCGAGATGAAGACGCCGTCGATTCACATGAAAGCCGGTCCGCAGCGGCTGTCGGTCGCCTTCATCCAGCGGATCGACGGCCCGGTGGACGACCTGATTGCACCGCTCGAGAACACGCTCGCGGACGTGAACATCAGCTACGGTGTCACCGCGTTGCCGCACATGCGCGACATGTCGGTGATTGGTCCGACCGTGGTCACCGGTGTTTCGGAGACCACGAGCCGCAAGAAAATTTTCACCTGCCGCCCGCTGACCGCGAACGAGGAAGAAACCTGCGCGGCGCAGATCGTCAAGAACCTGACCGGTCAGGCGTATCGCGGGTTCTCGTCGCCCGACGACATCCAGGACGCGATGGAGTTCTTCGCCAAGGGGCGCAAGACCGGCGATTTCGAGAACGGCATCCGTCTGGCGCTGCAGTCGATTCTGGTCAGCCCGCGCTTCCTGTTCCGGCTCGAACAGGGGCCGCCAAATGTCGTCAAAACCGCGGGCGCGTATCGCGTCAGCGATCAGGAACTGGCGTCGCGGCTGTCGTTTTTCCTGTGGGGCGCCGGTCCGGACGCCGAATTGATGAAGGCGGCCAACAGCGGCGCACTGCACACGTCGCTCGGCCTCGAGAAGACGGTTCGCCGCATGCTCGCCGACAAGCGCTCGGAAGCACTGTCGACCCGATTCGCGGCGCAGTGGCTGCGGCTCCAGGATCTCGAAAAAATGATCCCGGACTACCTGCTGTTCCCGCAGTACGACGACACGCTGGCCCAGGCGATGATCAAGGAGACCGAGCTCTTCTTCGACAGCATCGTCCGCGAAGATCGCAGCGTCCTGGATCTGTTGACTGCCGATTACTCGTTCGTCAACGAGCGGCTGGCGAAGCATTACGGCATTCCGAACGTGACCGGCAATCAATTCCGTCGCGTGGCGGTGCCGGAATATCGACGCGGTTTGCTCGGCCAGGGCGCCATTCTGGTGTCGACATCGGTCGCCGATCGCACCTCGCCGGTTCTGCGCGGCAAGTGGGTGATGGATGTGCTGCTGGGTACGCCACCGCCGCCGCCGCCGCCGAACGTTCCGGCGCTGGACGATTCGGTCAAGGCGAATGAAGGCGGCACGATGTTGTCCACGCGGCAACGCATGGAAGAGCACCGCAAGAATCCGACGTGCAATGCCTGCCATCGCTTCATCGATCCGCTTGGTCTGTCGCTCGAGAACTTCGATGCGACCGGCGCGTGGCGGATCAAGGACAACGAAGTGGCGGTCGACGTCGTCGGCGATCTCTACGACGGCACCAAGATCGACGGACCGAAAGGGCTGCGCGACGCGCTGCTCCGCCACCAGGACATGGTGCTGCGCAGCTTCGCCGAAAACCTGCTGACCTACGCCATCGGCCGCCGCGTGGAATATACGGACATGCCGACGGTGCGGGCGATCGTCCGTGACGCGGCGAAAACCAACAACAAGCTCTCGGCGTACGTGATGGGCATCGTCAACAGCCCGGCGTTCCGCATGGCGAAACCCGAAACCCAGACCAAGGCCGTTAACACCGACGTTTCGAGATAAAGGAGATTCGGATGTCGTTCCTCACGAAGAAGCAACTGTCGCGGCGCACCGTCCTGAAAGGGATGGGCGTGACGATGGCGCTGCCGTTCCTTGACGCGATGGTACCGGCGCGCGCCTCGGCCGCCGCTGTCGGCGGCAAGAAGATCCGCTTTGTCGCGGTGGAAATGGTCCACGGCTCCGCCGGCAGTTCGCAGATCGGCATCAAGAAGAATCTCTGGGCGCCCGCCGGAATTGGCCGCGACTTCGATCTGTCGCCGACCAGCCTGTCGTCGCTCGAACCGTTCCGCGATCACCTGACCATCGTCAGCAACTGCGACGTGCGCAATGCCGAAGCGTTCACCGCACCGGAGATCGGCGGCGATCATTTCCGCTCGTCGGCGGTGTTCCTCACGCAGATGCATCCCAAGCAGACGCAGGGTTCTGACGTGAAGGTCGGCACCTCGCTCGACCAGCAGTTTGCCCAGCGCTTCGGCCAGGACACGCCGATTCCGTCGATGCAGCTGTGCATCGAAAACGTGGACCAGGCTGGTGGTTGCTCGTACGGCTATTCGTGCACCTACACCGATTCGATCAGCTGGGTCGGTTCGGGCAGGGCGAACGAACCGGACAAGCCGTTGCCGATGGTGCGCGACCCGCGCGTCGTGTTCGACCAGTTGTTCGGCGTCGGCGCTACCCCGGGCGAGCGCCGCGAGCGCCGTGCCGAAGACCGCAGCATTCTCGACTGGCTGTCGGGCTCGGTGGCGCGCCTGCAGCGCGAACTCGGCACGGCCGACCGCGCGCGCATGAACGACTACCTTGAAAATGTCCGTGAAATCGAACGCCGGATCCAGAAAGTCGAGGCCTACAACAGCAGCGGCGAGCCGCGCGAATTGCCGGGCGCGCCGATCGGCGTGCCGGACTCATTCAGCGAACACGTCAAGCTGATGTTCGACCTGCAGGCACTGGCGTTCGCGTCGGACATCACGCGTGTCTTCGCCTTCAAGCTTGGCCGCGACGCCTCGAACCGCACCTACCCGGAAAGCGGCTTCAAGGGCGCGTTCCATTCGTCATCGCACCACGGTGAGCGCGAAGACCGGATCGTCGACTTCGCGAAGATCAACACCTATCACGTCAGCATGATTCCGTATTTCCTCGAGAAGCTGAAGAACACGCCCGATGGCGACAGCAACCTGCTCGAGAACACGTTGCTGATCTACGGCTCGCCGATGGGCGATTCGAACCTCCACAATCACAAGCGCGTGCCCTTGTTCCTCGCGGGCCACGCCGGTGGTGCGCTCAAGGGCGGATTGCATCACCGCGCGCCAGACGGGACGCCGCTCGCCAACGTGATGTTGTCGGCGCTCCACAAGATTGGCGTCGACGACGTCCAGACATTCGGCGACAGCACCGCCGAGTTCGATCTGAACGCGAGCGGAACCACCACTACCGTTGCATAGGGATTGGGGATTGGGGATTGGGGATTAGGGATTAGGGGTTCATAGGGATTGGTTGGTATGGCTAACAGACTGATGAAAACTGGTTCCCTGATCGTGATCGGTGCCGCGCTGACGTTGTCCGCGCTGCTGTCGGCCGCGTCGCCGGCGACGGTCGCCGACGCGGCGCAGCTCGGCGACCGCGACGCGGTGAAGGCGCTGCTCAAGCAGGCCGCCGACGTCAACGCCGCGCAGGGCGACGGCATGACCGCGCTGCATTGGGCGGCGATGAAGAATGACGCGGAGCTGGCGCAGACGCTGTTGTACGCAGGTGCCAACGTTCGCGCGACGACCAGGATCGGTAATTACACGCCGCTGTTGCTCGCCGCCAAGAGCGGCAATGCGGCGGTGATGGAGCCGCTGATTGCCAACGGCGCGGACGTCAAGGCCGCGACCGCAAATGGTACGACGCCGTTGATGTTTGCGGCGGCATCGGGCAATGCCGACGCCGTCAAGCTGCTGCTCGACAAGGGCGCAGACGTCAACGCGGTCGAGAACACTCGAGGCTTGAACGCGGCGATGTTCGCGGCCGCGGACAACCGCGCCGATGTCATCGCCGTGCTTGCGAAGCGCGGCGCCGACCTCAAGGCCACTTCGAAGCTGGTGGACTTGAACAACATGGATCGCGAGAAGCTCGGCGCAGTCCTGTTCGGCAATCCACAACCGCCTCCTGGCCAGGGCCAGCAGGGGCAGTCGCAGCAACCGCAGCAGAATCGCAACTTCCCGGGCGCCCGCGGCCTGCAGGGGAAGGCCGGAATCGATCGCCAGTACCAGCTGAACGAGCTGATCTACGCGCAAGGCGGCATGACGCCGATGCATTTTGCGGCGCGGCAGGGGCACATCGACGCGGCGCGGGCGCTGCTCGACAGCGGCGTGGACGTAAACATTCTGAGCGCCAGCGACAAGACGTCGCCGCTGTTGATCGCCACCATCAACGGCCAGTTCGATCTTGCCAGGATGCTGCTCGAGCGCGGCGCCGATCCGAATCTCTCGGCCGAGAACGGCGCCACGCCGCTCTACGGTGTGATCAACTGCGAGTGGGCGCCGAAGTCGCTGTATCCGCAGCCGCGTGCCTATCTCAATCAGAAGACGTCGTACCTGGACCTGATGTCCGCGCTGCTCGAGAAGGGCGCGAACCCCAACGCGCGGCTGAAGAAGAAGGTCTGGTACTCGGGCTATAGCTTCGACCTGTCGGGCGTCGATGAAATCGGCGCGACGGCGTTCTGGCGTGCCGCCTACGCCAGCGACGTCGCAGCCATGAAGATGCTGGTCGCGCACGGCGCCGATCCGAATATTCCGTCGATGAAGGGTGCCGGGCGCGCCCGAACCGCCGACGTCGAGCGCGACGTGCAGGATGTCTCGAAGGCGCCGCCGATTCCGGTGGGCGGCCCCGGCGTGCCACCGCTGGTCGCAGCGGCGGGCAGCGGCTACGGCGAAGGCTTCGCTGCCAACTCACACCGCTTCGCGCCGACCGGCATGATGGCGGCGGTGAAGTACCTCGTCGAGGAACTCGGCGCCGACGTCAACGCGAAGGACCACGAGGGCAACACCGCGCTGCACAACGCCGCAGCGCGCGGCGACGTCGAGATGATCAAGTACCTGGTGTCGAAGGGCGCGGACGTGAAGGCCGTGAATCGCGAAGGCAAGACCACCGCGGATATGGCTAACGGTCCGGTGCAGCGCATCCAGCCGTGGCCGGAAGCCCTGGCACTGCTCGAATCGCTCGGCGCCAAGAACAATCACAAGTGTGTGAGTTGCTGAGAACCAAAAACTAAGAACTGAAAACTAAGAACTCAGAACTAGTTCTCAGTGCTTAGTTCTAAGTTCTAAGTTCTTAGTTCTAAGTTTCTAGTTCTAAGTTCTCAGTTCAATAACTACGGCGGAAATGTTGTCGCGACTGTCGCGTTCGAGCGCGGCGGCGACGATTGCCGCTGCCGCGTCTTCGACGCTGCCGTCACTCGCCAACTGGCATAACAGTTCATCCGACACGCCGCGGTAGACGCCGTCGCTGCAGATCACAAGGCGGTGGCCTTCGTCCATGATGTGCTCGATGACGTCGACATCAACCTGATCCTGACCGCCAATCACCGCCGTCAGGACGTGGCGCATCGGGTGGCGCGCCAGCACTTCGGGTTCGATCGTCGGATCCTGCGCGCGTATCGTTTCCACCCAGGTGTGGTCGGTGGTCAGTTGCTTGATCTGTCGATCGGCGACGAGATAGACGCGCGAATCGCCGACGCCGCAGATTGCCGCCGTTTCACCTTCGAGCAGCACGACCGCGATCGTCGTGCCCATTCCAGTGAACTGTTCCTGCTGCTCGCCGGTGCGATGCACGGTCCGGTTCGCCAGCATCACGGCGGTTCGAACCCGGTTGCCCGAATAGCTGAGGCACTGGTCGATGCCGAACGGCCAGGTATGTTCGCTTTCGCGGGCGCTGCGCTCGATGAATCCGTGAATCGTCTCGACGGCGATCCGCGATGCGACTTCGCCGGCGTTGACGCCGCCCATGCCGTCGGCGACTACGAACAGGCCGAGCGCCTTATCGACGAGGATCGTGTCCTCGTTGTGGGGACGAACCGTCCCGGTGTGGCTGACGCCATGGGCCGCAAGCATGACCCCCGTAGTATATTTCCCCCACTTCATCGAGGTCTCCATGCGTTTACGAAATGCACTAATCGCCGCCATCGTGGCCGCCTTCGCCGTCGGCGGTGCGGCACAGAAGAAACAGCGCCTGAATCCGGTAATCGATCTGCTGGAACAGGGCAAACCGGTCTTCGGCCTCTATTGGCCGACTAATCCGATGGGGCGCCGCGGCGCGCCGCCGCCGCCGGATGCACCCAAGAAAACCGCCGCCGAACTGGCGAAAGAAGCTCTCGCCTATCCCGATGCCGATTTCCTGTTCAGCGGCAGCATGGAGGGCGGCGTCGACCGCGGCCTTCCGGCCTTCATTGATTTTGCCAACGCCACCAAAGAGGCGGGCGCGCTGCAGAAGTCGCCGTTTGCCCGCCTGCCGCATCCGCTCGTCGTGAAGACGTCGAAAATCTCGGAAGCGACACCCGAGCAGACCGTCAGCAATATCGGCCGTCAGTTGAACGTCGGCGCCAGCGGCGTCATGTTCGTCGAGGCCGAAAGCGCCGACGAAGTGCGCCGTGGGATCAGCGCCATGCGCTTCAAGCCGAACGGCGGCTCACGGCCCGATGATGTCGGAGCCGCACCGGCGTATTGGGGCATGAGCGAGGCCGAGTACAAGAAGAAGGCCGATCTCTGGCCGCTCAATCCGGACGGCGAACTGATCAATTGGACGATCGTTGAAAGCAAGGAAGGGCTCGCGCACCTGCGCGAGATTGCCGCGGTCAAGGGAATCGGCGTGCTGTGGCCCGGCGCCGGCACGCTGCGCGGCGTGTTTTCGACGACCAACGACAAAGGCGAGCGGGTGACCGACATGGTCGCGTGGGAAAACGCGATTCAGCAGGTCCTCGCCGCCTGCAAGGAATTCAAAGTGCCGTGCGGTTTCCCGGCGAACGCCAACGACATCGAACTGCGCATGAAGCAGGGCTTCACCGTGTTCGTGATGAACTGGGGCGACGCGGGGTTCAAGACGGTGGAGATCGGTCGAAAGGCCAGCGGCCGGTAGGTAGGCGGTCAAAAGAAGAAACCGCAGAGCACGCGGAGCGCGCAGAGGCAACGCAGAGGTACATCATGTTTTCTCGGCGTGCTCTGCGTCCTCTGCGGTTTTTTCCGGACCACCTAAATCTGCGGCGCCATGATCCACACTCCCCACGTGCCGTCGCGTCGGCTGTGAAACGCGACGCGGTGGCCGTCTGGCGACCACGCGAATTCTTCCGCGGTCGGATCGGTCAGCACGCAGTTCATCGATCCGTCTGCCAGGTCCACCAGCCAGGCGCCGTGGCGCGACACCTGGAAGATGATGTGTCGTCCATCGGGCGACACCGCCGGCGTCCGCACCTGCCGGCCGGGCAAGGGTGATCGGAACGTCCGGGTGTGCCCGTCGGCGAGGTTCAGCACCGCCAGTTGATCTTCATGGGTGTAGGCGACGGTTTTGGCGTCGGGAAACCACGACGCATTCCAGGTTTGACCGTAGCGAAAGTTGGTGAGGCGCTGCGTTTGCCCCGTGGCAAGCGTGGTCAGCCAGAGATTCCAGACGCGTGGCCGGTCCGGCTCGCCGCGCACGAAGGCCAGCCGCTGGCCGTCGGGCGACCACGTCGGGATTGCGGCATATCCCGGCCCGCTGATGCGATGCACGTTCGAGCCGTCGCGCGCGGCGATATAGACGCCGCGCTCGCCGTCGCGGTCGGAATCGAAGGCGATCCGCGAACCATCGGGTGACGGCTGCACGTGATAATTCCTTGCCCCATCGTCGAGAATCGTCATCACTTCCAGATCGGCGCCGGGCGTTTCTTCAGCGAGCGCGCTGCGGGCATCAGATGATCGTCCGGTGTGATAGAAGAGCGCCGTTCCGTTCGAGGCAAATGCCGGCGAATACATCGTGCCCTCGTCGCGCGGCGCAGCACGGACCGCGGCCGTCGCTGGCGCCGGACGAGGCTGCGGTGATGGCCGCGACAGCGGCGCATCGGCCGGTGGTGCTGCACGGTCGGGTCGTGCGAGCCGACTGGTCGTGGCAACGGCGGTGAGTGGGGGTTGGTCGGGGCGCACGTGCGAGACGCCAATATAGCTCGCGGCAAACGAAATCGACGCAGCGGCGGCGCCAATCGCGAACCACGAGACGCGTGACGGCGGAGGTGACGGTGGCGGCGGTACGTCTGGGCGATAGAACTCGTCAGGTACGAACTCGATCGTTGGTGCTAATGCATCGGGGATGGCGAAAACGTGCGCCGGCGTTTCCATGGCGGCGAGCGAAGCAGCAGTGATCCGTTCTTCACGCCGGAGTTCAGACAGGGCAAGTCGTCCGGTGAGCGCGCGCACAACGTCGCGCGCGTTTCCGCGCTCGTAACGAACCAGGATGTCGGAGAGCGCTGCGACCGAGTCGAACGGAGGCGCGTCCACTTCGTTCAGCGCGCGGGCGATCGTGTAGCGCAGTCCGCCCGGCACGCGCACGAACGTCGAGCGCGGCAGCATTCCGTCGAGCAGTGCGCCGATTTCGGAAACGGCTGGCGTAACCCCGCAGTGCGGACACACCACCGCGCCATCCTTGCCAATCTCGACGGTATCGAGTGTCGGGGGTCCGAACGGAGGGGTCAGCTCGTCGTTTCCTGACGCCGCGTCCGCAATCAGTTGCTGAACAACAGCGACCGCTTCGTGCGCTTCGAAAACGACACCCCGGCTGAGGAATTCCGAAACCGACTTTCGTTGTGGCATTCGTATGACACGGCTGCGAGATCCGCGCCAATCGTGCGTGGCTTGATACCACGACGAATAGCCGTAAACCGTCAAAGGAAGAAACCGCAGAGGACGCAGAGCACGCTGAGAATACGTTTCTCTGCGTACTCGGCGATCTCTGCGGTTTTTTCTGGACCACCTAAATCCGCGGCGCAGCCGAGCTTCCTTTGCCTGGGTTGCTCAATGCCGAGCGTGGGCAGGAATCTTCAGCACCTGGCCTGGCTTGATCTTGTCGGGATCGGACAACTGGTCGCGATTCGCCTCGAAAATCTCCGGATAAGCCTGAGCGTCGCCCAGCAATTCCTTCGCGATCTTGCTGAGTGTATCGCCCGACTTCACGGTGTATGTCGATTGCGCGGTCGTGGCGGCGCTGGCGCCGGTCGCCTTGATGTCCGCGATGATCTCGTCCGGCCACGTCGGAATCGTCTTGATGGCGTCCCAGATTTTGTTGGCCTGGTCCTGCGTCGCCACAGAGCCCTTGAAATAGAGCTTCCCGTCGCGCTCTTCAGCGCCGCCCTGCAGGTTGAAGCCCTTGGCCGTTTCGATTGCGTAGCGGTACTTGCCCGTGAGTAAGCCCATGTTGTGTTGCCTCCACTGCGCAGGGTTGCAATCGTCGGGCCTCGAGTTTCCTCCGCTCGTCTCGTCGCTCGTCGCTCGTCGCTCGTCGCTCGTCCCCAGTCCCCAGTCCCAGCCCCAGTCCCCAGCCCCCTCTTCATGCCAACCCGGAACCATTTCTCATCGTCTAACGTCTCAGCAACACAGGAGTTGGCCTGGAGGCGGCATGACATTGTTGAAACGGCTGTTCGGCAAGAGTGAACCACCCAAGGCCCGCGTCCGCGTCTGCGTGGAGTGCGGGATGCCGGTCGCGGAACACAAAGAATGGTGCTCGATTCTGCAAGGGCAGCGTGAAATGCAGCGCGCCAGCCAGCAGAGTGCGCCCAAAGCGGTCAAAACGGCTTAATCCAATCCCACAGCGTCAGAGCCGAGGCTGCGAGCGAAGGCGGGGCCTGCCCGCCGAAGCTCCCGCCTTCGCTCCATGATCTCGCGCGGAGCTACGGCGGGGCAGGCCGCGCTTCCGGAATAGAATTCCTATCTCGGGGGTTCCGGTCAGTCACATGGGCACTACCGCACGCGCTGCGATCGCTTGTCTTGCAACCTCTCTGGCTGTCGCTGGTGCCGGTGCGCACTCGGCCGTAACGTCAAGCGTCCCATCGGTCGTCGCCGCCTCAGCCGACGCCACGTGTCCCGCGAACGCGAAAAAAGCCAACCTCGATTTCACGCTCAAGGATTTGAACGGTCGCGACGTAAAGTTGTCGGACTACCGCGGCAAAGTGCTGCTGCTCGATTTCTGGGCGACGTGGTGCGTCCCGTGCAAAGTCGAAATCCCCGCCTTCGTCGATCTCTACAAGACCTATAAAGCGAAGGGATTCGAAGTGATCGGCGTGGTGGCGATGGATGAATTCACGAAGGCCAAGCCATTCGTGCAGCAATACGGGATCAATTACACGGTGTTGAACGGCGTCGATCGCGAGGACATCGAGGATGCCTTTGGCCCGCTGTTCGCGCTGCCGACGTCGCTGATCATCGCCCGCGACGGCCGTATCTGTGCGCGGCATGTCGGCCTGCCGCCGTTGAAGGGCAAGGATGCGTCGGTGAACGAGGTGAAAGAGTCGTTCGCCGCGTCGATCAGACCGCTTCTCTAGATCCCGAAGCCTGGTTCACGGCGAGCGCTCGGTGACGCCGTGATAGAATTGCTGTTCGCTTCGATCCCGCCTCGCCGGCGTAGCTCAGTTGGTAGAGCAGCTGATTCGTAATCAGCAGGTCACCAGTTCAAGTCTGGTCGCCGGCTCCAATAAAATCC
>Ga0070675_100000319_pt1 | contig 32344 bp, 30 predicted proteins | sample KBSM43metaG_FD_65343 | JGI IMG/M metagenome (GOLD analysis project Ga0070675, IMG submission 65343) | Miscanthus rhizosphere microbial communities from Kellogg Biological Station, Michigan, USA - KBS M4-3 metaG | ecosystem: Host-associated > Plants > Roots > Rhizosphere > Soil ... | reverse complement strand
GCGCTCGAAGCGGCGCATGCGGCGATCAAGCAGATCGTCGCCTCGATCGATGAACTCAAGGGCACGGCTGGCAAGAAGAAGCTGATCGTCGACGCCAAGCCGATCGACCATGCGTTCTATCGCGAGGTCGAGGAAAAAGCCTACCTGCCGCTCGCCGAGGCGATGCGCATCCGCGACAAGCTGGAAAACTACACCAGCGTCGACGCCGTCTTCGACGAGCTGGTCGCCACCATTCCCGAAGAAGAAACCGAGCGCCGGAGTACGGCGAAGAGCATCTTCCACGAACTGAAAGAGAAGGTGCTCCGAGACGAAGTGCTGCAGCGCAGCGTGCGTCTCGACGGCCGCAAGTTCGACGAGATCCGTCCCATCTGGAGCGAGGCCGGCGTGCTCCCGCGAACGCACGGGTCGGTCGTCTTCACACGCGGCGAAACGCAGGCACTGGTGACCTGTACGCTCGGAACCGCGGACGACGAGCAGAAGGTCGAGCACGTCGGCGGCGAGTTCTACAAGCGCTTCATGCTCCACTACAACTTCCCGCCGTTCTCGGTCGGCGAAGTCCAGTTCCTCCGCGGTCCCGGGCGTCGCGAAGTGGGCCACGGCGCGCTCGCGGAGCGTGCACTGGCGTCGGTCGTACCGGGCGAGGACAAGTTCGCCTACACGGTTCGTCTCGTGTCCGACATCCTCGAGTCGAACGGCTCATCGTCGATGGCGTCGGTCTGCGGTGGCTCGATGGCGATGATGGATGCCGGCGTTCCCATCAAGGCGCCGGTCGCGGGCATCGCGATGGGGCTCATCATGGACGAGAAGAGCGGCAAGTGGGCCGTCCTCTCGGACATCGCCGGCGCTGAGGATCATTACGGCGACATGGACTTCAAGGTCGCGGGCACGGCGCAAGGTATTACGGCGCTGCAGATGGACATCAAGGTCACCGGCATCACGTCGGAGATCATGGCCAAGGCGCTCGAGCAGGCGCGCGCCGGACGGATGCACATTCTTGGCGAGATGGCCAAGACGATCTCTGAGGTGCGCACGACGATGTCGATGTTCGCGCCGCGGATTGTGACGATCAAGATTCCAGTCGACAAGATCCGCGACGTGATCGGCCCCGGGGGCAAGATGATTCGCAGCATCATCGAGCGTACGGGCGTCAAGATCGACGTCGAGGATGACGGGCGGGTGAACGTCGCGTCGGCCGACGGCGAGTCCGCGCAAAAGGCGATCGGCATCATCCAGGAGCTGACCGCGACGCCTGAGCTGAACAAGACGTACATGGGCAAGGTTCAGCGCATCACCGATTTCGGAGCGTTTGTCGAGATCATGCCCGGCACTGACGGCCTGCTTCACGTGTCGGAGATCGCGAACCACCGCGTCAAGGACGTGCGAGATGAGCTGAAGGAAGGCCAGCAGATTCTCGTGAAGGTTATCAATATCGATCCCACCGGCAAGATTCGGCTGAGCCGCAAGGCTCTGCTGCAGGAAGAAGCAGCAGCCAAGCAGCCGCAGGAAGCGGCCCCGGCTGCGAAGGAATAAGGCGTGTACAGGGCGGGTCTGAAGACCCGCCTCTGCGCTGCCGAAAGTACCTGCAGGCGAACCGGAACGGTTCGGCCTACGTCACACCAGTATGAGAATGACGCGCCGTTCGCTCGGCTTCCTCCTCCTCGGCGTCGGCGGCGTGATTGTCGCCAAACCGGCGGTCGGCCGTCTGCTGGCGCAGGAAGCCCCCAACAGGCGCGAATTCACCATCGTCGCAAAGGATTTCCATTACGCGCCGACCCGCATCGAGGTGATGCAGGACGACCTAGTGAAGCTCACGGTCCGCAGTGAAGACATCGCCCACAGCTTCACCATCGACGAATACCGCATCTCCAAGCGGGTGCCCGCCGGCGCCTCGACCACATTCGAGTTCCAGGCGGACCGGCCCGGCACGTTTGCCTTCTATTGCGCGCTGACCGGCGACCCCGGCCATAAGACGATGCGGGGCGAGCTCGTCGTTCGCGGTCGGTAGCCGCTTTCCACTAACTGGTCATTACCTGCCAACCCGGCCGCTGAACGAGCCAGTTTCGGCCGGACCGGAACCTGCAGTGCTGCGCGCTCATGAACGAGCCCTGGTTGGTTATGGTCGGGCTGTCGCTGCTCGCCACCGCATGTGGAGGCCTCACTGCCCTCTCGCCTACTGCCCCGTCGCCGATGCTGTCGACGGCGGCGTCTTCCCCGTCGTCGCTCCCGTCCTCGCCGACTCACGCAATCGGTCCCGACGTTCCCTCCGGCCTTGTGCCGTCCCAGCAGGTGATTAACGCCACTGTCGGGCCGCTCGCGAACTATGCAGGACCCTGTTACGTCGACCGCTACGCGTGCGAGAAGTACCGCTTCGCGCTGCAGAAGGAGGGCGCCGTCGAAGTGACGCTGGCGTGGCAGGGCGGTGCGCGAGCGATGCTGATTCAGCTCTATCAGGCGGGCGCAGGGTTGATTCACGAGGATCTCGCGCCGCGTGATGGAGCTCCGACCATCGCGTTCCGCCGCGTCAGTCTTCCTGCCATCGAATACGAGCTGCGCGTCGTCAACATGGAGCCAGATGTGGCGCATCCGTTCACGTTGACGCTGACGACCTGGCAGTGATCGTGTGATTCCCTCGGCACACGTACCTGAATCCGTGAGCAAAGCCGAGTGCGTCTTGTTCGTCGAGGATAGTGACGACCTGCGCGAGATGTTTGTCGAACTTGTTGACCTTGTTCTCAACCGTCGCTGCATCGGAGTCGGCAGCTACGAAGAGCTGGTGGCTCTCGGCGATCGGGCGCTCGGTTGCGGCGTGGCGATTCTTGATATCAATCTGGGGCCCAGCCCGTGGTCAGGCATCGACGCCTACACCTGGCTTCGCGAAAAGGGGTATACGGGACGGATCGTGTTTCTGACGGGGCACGCCGACACCCATCCTCTGGTCGTTGCGGCCAAACGGAAAGGCGACGCCGAGATTGTCTCCAAACCGATCGACCCGGATCGCCTGCAAGCCGTCGTCGACGGGTAGCTCCGATGACAGCGCCGCCGGATCTCGAAGCACGGCATGCGTGGCGGGGCGCGCTGGTCGCGGCAGCTCTCAATGCGGTGGGCATGCCGTTCGATTACTTCCTCGCGCGCAACGTACCGAACATGCCCTTCTATCCTTCGGCGTTGTCCGCTCTGGTCGCGGTCAGCCTCATCGTCCTCTTGTTGATCCGGCGGAGACGTGCGACGGTTCGCCTCGGTTCCGCCGTCTTTCTGATCAACACCCTCGTGTCGCTCGTCGCGCTCTGGATTACCAGCGGCTACTGGGCGACAACGCAGGCGTGGACTCCCTTCCAAGCGAACAAACTAGGTGCCCTGGCGGTTCCGCTGATCGCACCTGAGCTGAGGGTAGGACTTGTCTCGATCGCTGGCTTCGCAGGGACAGCGATTGCCAAGTTCTACGTTCTGGATCCGGAAATTCAGCGGAGGCTTCCGATCGGAGAACCCTGGTTCGTGCTGATCTTCGCGATGTTCGGCGCGGTGCTGCTGGTGTACCGCCTACGCGGTCTGGCGTTCGAACGCGACGTGCTGCGTCTGCAGGCGGAAGCGGCGGTCTCGGCGGAAGTTGCGCGCGGCTTCCTTCGCTTGCGCGACTACGCGAACACACCCATTCAGACCATCGTTTTCGCCACAGCGTTGTTGCGCAGACGCAATCCGGATCTCGAGCCGATCCTCCTTCACATCAACCGTGCGACAGCACGCCTCATGGAGCTCAGTCGAGCCCTGAAATCATACGAGTCGATGAACAACTGGAATCCGGGCGACCGACCATCGGATCGGGTCGCGCCGAGCGATCGCTCCGCGACCGCCGACCCGCCACGGAATCGGGCCGCGTAAATCAAAGCTCGCCAATTCTGGAAATAGCGCGCTACGGGCTCGCTTCCGGCTGCCCGATACGTTGATTTATCCATTCAACGAGGAGCTTCAACGTGGGCAATTTCAAGAAATGTGCAGCCGTTTTGGCGTTTCTGTTCCTCCCGGTTGGAGTCTGTTCCGTGGCTTCGGCGCAGGAAGTCGCACCTGGTCAAACCGAAGCGGTGGGTTTCATCGGCGGCGTGACTGACGGCGGCGGCTTTACGCTAGGTGGAGGGCTCCACTACGCGGTCAATTCACGATGGTTGTTCGACAGCGAACTGGCGTACCTGACTGGCGGCAACGACGTTCAGGGCGTCGTGCAGGGCTTTGGCGTCGGTATCGAGAGCAGCGCGATGTCCGTCGATCTGAATGCCCATTACCTGTTTCCCCAAAACACCAATCGAAAATTCACGCCGTATGTGCTCGGCGGCCTCGGGATCCTGCGTGTCAGCGCCAGCACGACCTTCTTCGGAGTCAGAAACAGCGCGTCCGATACTCAGGCCGGGCTGAACGTAGGCGCCGGTCTGCGGTGGCAAACGGGAGGTCACTGGGGTGTGCGACCCGAGATGAAGGTTCTTGTCGCCGACAACAGCAGCGTCCGATTCAGTACAGGCCTCTACTATCAGTTCGGGCGTTAAGGTCACTCGGAAGGCGGACTACGCGGCCGATGTCATGGGTTCACGGACCGACGTGGGAATTGCGGTCGATGCGCGTGCTCTGGCTCGAGACGCATTGCCATCGACCGTCGCGCAACACGAACACATCGGTAAACCGGTAGTCGTTCTGCACACGCTCGCCGTTGACGGGACCGACCAGGTGCAGGGTGAACCAGACGACTGCCGTGTTACCGAATTCCTTCACGATGAACTCGTCCATTGTGGACGACTCAATGTTCTCGTTGAGCGATTTGGCCAGCTCGAGCTCGAGAGTGCGATCCGCCCGTACGCCATTGTCGTAGGTGACGATGAACTCGTCGGCGAGAATGCGATCGATGAACGCGGCGTCGTGCCGGTGAAACGCCGCGTCCCAGTCGTGTTCGAGTTGAATGAGAATGTCCTGATCGGACCGGACCGGTGCGGAGGCCTGGGCGTGCACAACGCCGGAGCTGCCGAACACGACAACACCGGTGACTACGACAGCCCTGACGCGACGCAGCAGAAAGCGAAGCGAACGATCCGAACGAATCAGCATGGCTCGGCCATCGCGACCATCCGCTCGAGCGGAATGATCTGGCCGGTCTTTTTGGCGCCGGCCTTGATCGCGTTGTACTCAATCGTCGCTTCGCGCACGCGATTGGCGTCGTAGTCAGGCGTCAAGGTGCCGTCCCATTCCTGATACCAACGGACCGTATCCATGATGAGACGCTCGGGTCCCACCCAGTTGTCGAAACGCCCGAGACGAATCTCGGCGGCGGCGGCGCCGGCTGTCATCTTCGCGTCGTAGCGCTTGCGCGCCTCGACGCGGAGGACGCGGAAGTAGTTCGCCATCTCGGCGAGCTCTTTCTTCGTGCCGATGGGTCCGTGCCCGGGGACAAGCACATCGGCATCCCATCCAGCAATCGCGTCGCAGATTTCCAGCCATTTCGTGATGTAGCTGTTGTTCGCGTACGGCGCGACCCAAAAGAAGCCCACATCGCCGAGAAAGACGATCTTGTGCTGCGGCAGGTAGGCGACGAGGTCGCCCCACGTGTGCGCAGGCCCGGCGAAGCGGAACTGCACCTCGGTGTTCCCAAGGAAATAGCTCACATCGTCACGGAAGGTGACCGTCGGCGGTACGAGCACGCGCGGCTCGCCGCCCTGAGCGACGTTTGGCGTCGCAGTCCACGTCTTCGGCGTGTTCGCGATCGCTTTGAGTACCTCGTTGCGGCAGTACGGATGGCTGCTGATCTCGGCGCCTGTGAAAAACTGATTCCCTGCCACGTGATCGCCATGGTGATGCGTGTTCACGAGACGCCCGATTGGTTTGCCGCCGCCCACCTTCTGCGCCCGCGCGATGAAGTCCTTGGCCGGAATCGGTCCCTGGAGCGCGTCGATGGCGAGCATGTAGTCGGGACCGACAATGAGGCCCGCGTTCGACACGCCGGGGCCACTCATGTCCGGACCGCCGCCCTGGGTGTACGCATAGACGTTCGGTGCGAGCTGTTTCAGATCGCGCGCCCATGTTGGCGGAAGCGGGTACCGCTGATCGCGCGCGGGAGGAGGCGTCGGGTTGACGGCGCCGCCCTGGGCGGAAAGACGCGTTGCCGCGAGTGCAGCTGCCGCTCCCGCAAAGGCTCCCGCACCAGTCCGAATCACGTCACGGCGAGTCATTCTGTCCACACACACCTCCTCGAGACGAGGCATATGCTACGCCGAACCACACGTGAATGCTCAAAGCTCAATTAATGTCCACGAAGGGGACGGGTGAGATGAGACGTAAAGGCCACGATGTCCAATCGAGCCTCCTTGCTGCCTGGCACACGAACAACCTGGTCACGATGCGGTTCATCGAGCGTTTGCCGCCGACGCTCTGGGATGTCGCCGTTCCCGGCCTGCCGCGGCGTACGATTCGCGCGATCGGTGCCCATCTTCATAACGCCAGGTGCCGGTGGATCAAGACGTTGGGACGTGAGCACGGCATCACCGCTCCCGCTCGCGTGGATCACCACCGAGTCACGCCCCGGCAGCTCGTGGCCGCGCTGGCACGAAGCAGCGCCGGCATGGAGGCTCTGCTGAAGCTAGGCTTTGCGGCGAATGGCTCAATCCCGCCGTCGAACGGTTACGTCTGGCGGAATCTCTCTCTCGACGTCGCTCATGTGCTGACCTATTTTGTGGCCCACGAAGCACATCATCGTGGTCAGATCGTCATGGTCGCGCGCCAGACGGGTCATCGCTTGCCGGTCACGACGACCAGCGCGCTATGGCAATGGAAGATGGTGTGATTGTTGACAATATGGACTTCACCGAAATCGACGAACGTCTCGTGCGACAAGCGATCGAGCTGGCACGCAGCGCTCGACAGGCAGGCAACCATCCGTTTGGGGCGCTGCTGGCGCTGAACGGAGCAGTTCTGCTGACCGCCCAGAATACGATTACGACAGATCGGGACCCGACGGCGCATGCGGAGAGCAACCTGATCGCCGCCGCCATCCGGACGCTGACCCCCGATCAGATTCGGCGCAGCGTCCTCTATTCGAGCTGTGAACCGTGCGCCATGTGCACGGGAAAAATGTACTGGGCTGGCATTCGATCCATCGTCTACGCACTGCCGTCCGAACAGCTTGCGGCGCTTGCGGCCCGTGATTTCGTGATCCCCTGCCGGGAACTGTTCTCTCGATCGCGGGAGAACGTGCAGGTCGTCGGACCCGTCCTGGTCGACGAGGCCCGCGAGGTCCACTTGGGTTTTTGGCAATGACACGAACCTCGTTGCTGGCTGCTCTTCTTCTCGTCTTCGGACCGTTACTGGCAACCGCCTGTCGTTCCAGTTCGTCAGAGTTCGAGACGTTCATGGGGATACCGCTTCCCTCTGACGTCACGGTCACGAACATGGATGGGAACTGGGGCAATGATCCATGGCGCTGCTGGGAGATCTCCCCGGCGAACGACGAGCTCAAACGGAAACTCGTCATGATGTGGAACCTGGCTCCGAATCCGCAGGCGTTTCATGGAGTGGCCAGTGGAAACCACATCTATTGCAAGTACGAGGATCTCAGCGAAAGTTATTCCGGTGATTCCTCCGATTCATATCGGGCGGTTGGAATCGACGCCAGGAACAACCGATTGGTCGTGTACTTCTACAACGGCTAAGTTGCAAGCCCGGTGAAATCGTCCTCGGTCGCGGTGCTCGTCACGATTGCCTTCAGCATGATCGGTGTGCTCGGCGATTATTTCCTGAAGCTCGCGAGCACTCGCGTGCAGCCGCTGCGAACGGGATGGTTTTATCTCGGCTTCGCTCTGTATGCGTCGACCGCGTTCGGGTGGGTGTTCGTGATGCGACACCTCAAGCTGGCCACCATCAGCGTGCTGTACTCCGTTTCCATGGTGCTGCTTCTGACGGCGGTCGGCGTGGTGGTGTTCCGCGAATCACTCAACCACTTTGAACTGGCCGGAATCGTCCTCGCGGTGGCGTCGCTCATCTTGCTCATGCGCTTCGCGTAGCGATTGACCTGCCATCGGCTTTACGTGTTCCCGTCGGCAACGGTACGCTGAGGACGCAATGATCGGCGTGATCGCAGGAGACGTCATCGGCTCCGTGCACGAACATGCATTGACGAAGTCCACCGACTTCCCACTGTTTGATCCGCGTTGTCGATTTACTGATGACACCGTCCTTACCGTTGCGACATGGGACGTGTCCTGCCAACGGTCGGCTCCTGAAGCGATAGTGGCTTTCCTGGATTCTTCAAATGTCGAGGATGCGATTCGACTCGCCGTGTCACTGGGCGGTGACGCCGATACGCAGGCCGCGATTGCTGGTGGCATCGCTGAGGCGTTTTACAAGCACGTGCCCGAGATGATTGCTGGACCTGTCCGAGAGCGCTTGCCTGCCGCGTTCATCGACGTTATCGATGCCTTTCGCCAGGCGTTTCCGTTGAAACGAAGCCAGTAAGAACGCATATGTGCACGGCCCTCTGCGCGTCGGGGTCACGATGACCAAGAACGAGGAGTGGAAGCACGCATGAGCCCCGCGCGCGCGCCGACGGCGGCGGCCGATCGCCGCGTGGCCTTTCTTCGTGGAATCAACGTGGGTACCGCCAAGCGGGTGTCGATGGCCGACCTTCGCAGGCTGTTTGAAGACCTGGGGTACGAGGACGTCCGGACGCTGCTGAACAGCGGCAACGTCGTGTTCACGATCCGTAGGGCGGCGTCACGCGATCATGCCGCGCGTGTACGGAAGGCGATCGCGGATCGTCTCGGCATTAGATCGCGCGTCGTGGTGCTCACCAAACGTGAGATCGTCGAGGCGGTGGCGGACAATCCTCTCAGATCGGTGGCCGACAATCCGTCGCGTCTCCTCGTACTGGCGTGCGCAGATTCAACGAGCATCGCTCGACTCAAACCACTGCTCGAGGAACAGTGGGGCCCGGAAGCGCTGGCCCTGGGAAAGCGGGTCGCGTATCTGTGGTGCGCGAGCGGGATCGGCATCAGCCGATTGTGGACGATGGTGAACCGAGCCATTGGAGACGCGGGAACGGCGCGGAACATGGCGACGATGACCAGGTTGCTGGCGGCACTCGATGAATGAGGTTATCGGCGCGGCCGTGACCCCGTTACGCCGGCGCCGCTGACGCAACCCTGCTGTAGAAATCCAGAATGGTCTTCGAAAAAACAGCGGGTTCTTCGACCCACGGAAAGTGACCCGTATCCGGGATGCGCACGTTCGGCGCTGTGGGAAATCGTGCCGCAAGCACCGCGTTCGTCTCCCTGATGACATCCTGCTCGCCCTGGACGATCAACACCGGTGCCTCCAATGACATGGTTCCCAGGTAATCGTCGCCGAGCGCCTTCACAGACTTGTTGGTGCCGCGCCACGCCCGCTTGCTGCTGTAGTAAATGTTGAACGTTTTCGGCGCGCGCTCGCGCCGCACCACGTAATTCGGAAGGAGTTGTTTCAGCGCCAGTCCGAAGCCAAGATCCCCCAGCCGTCCAGGGAACTGCATCAGCGTGCCGCCGAGCACCCACGCGAGCTGCGATCGCTTCGGCTTTGCCATCACGCGTTCGGCGATGCCTTTGCTCTCCATCGCCGCAACTCGGCTGCCCGTATTCCCCATCGAGCAGCACAGCACGAGGCTGGCGACCTGTTGCGGGTGAGCCTTGGCGTAGAGCTGACCAAGCAAGCCGCCCCACGAATGTCCGAAGATGTGAATTTGGCCGGCGCCGAGATGAGTTCTGATGGCGTCGAGGTCCGCGACCTGTTTCTCGACGTCGAATGTCCCGTCGCACGTCGAGGGCCCGCAGCCGCGCTGGTTGTAGCTCACCACGCGATACGGCGGCGACAAGACGCTCCGGCAAGGCGTCGAAGTAATTGCCCATGCCGGGTCCACCGTGCAGCAGCACGATCGGATCGCCGCTGCCCGCATAGTGTCGAACGTCCAGCGTGGCTCCATCCGTTTTGATGCGAAGTGATTCGAACCGCGCCATGGGCGCATTCTATTCGGCTAACGACTTTTCGCCCACGCCTGGGCGGCATCGATGCGCGCGCCGATTGGCGGATGCGTGTAGAAGAGAATCTGCACCAACCTCGACGGGCGCTCCTCAGCGAGATTCTGGGCGCCGAGGCGTTTCATCGCGCTCACGAAGGCGGGCACATTCCTGGTCATCTCGAGCGCATAGCGATCGGCCCGGCGTTCGTGCGCGCGCGAAAACGCGTTGGCCAGCGGCATGAGCGCCAGCGACACCGCACCGGCCGCGAGCAGGAGCAGCGGCAGCGCCGCGATGTCGCCCTTCCCAGTCAGTCCGAACGAGGTGGCAAATCGCGCCAGCACGGCATCGGCAAGGTAGAACCCCAGCGCGATGAGCACGGTTTCGAGTGCAATTCCCTTCCAGATATCGCGGTGCACATGGTGCGCAAGCTCGTGCGCCAGGATCACCTCGATCTCGTCATCGGAATGCTCCGCCAGCAGCGTGTCGGAGATGATGATGCGCCGGGTCTGGCCGATGCCCGCCAGCGCCGCATTCGCCTTCTTCGTCTTGTCGCTGAGCCGCCATTCGAACACACCCATGACGCGCGCACCGGCGCGTTCGGCGAGCGCCACCAGACGCCCGACGAGCGCTTCGCGCTCGAGCGGCTTGAACTCGTAGAACAGCGGCAGCAGCAGCACGGGCGTGAGCTGCACGAGCCCGACCATGATCACGGTGAAGACCACGGCGGCCAGCACCCACCACCGATCGGGCTGCCACCGGATCAACGAACACACGATGAGTGCAGCGATAAACCCGAACGCCAGTGCGATAACGCCGGCCTTCAAGTGATCGAGCCACCACCGTGCTGTCGTCTGCGTGGACAGCCCGTAGCGCCGCTCGAGCGTCACACCTTCGTAAAACGCAAACGGCAGGCTGATCGCTTCATTCAGCAGCGCGAGCAGCACGACGTACATCGCGAGGGTAGGGATGAAGGATGCGCCCACGAGCGACGCGGCATAGCCCCGGAGCGAAGCGGACCCGCCCGACCACACGAAGACGATCAGGAAGGCGACGCTGACGAGCATGCCCGCAATTGACGCGCGACGCCGGAGCCGATGGTATCTGGCGGATTTGTCTTCGTTCATGGTTCGACTGCCGGCTTCCGACGGCCGGCGGCCGGCCTGGCCACGCCGGAAGTCGGGAGGCGGTAGCCGACAGCCGCAGGATTAGTTCAGCTGAACGGAAATCAGTTTCGAAACGCCCGGCTCCTCCATTGTCACGCCGTATAACCGGTTGGCAATCTCCATCGTCCGGCGATTGTGGGTGATGAGGATGAACTGCGTACGGTCGAGCATCCCGCGCAGCATCTCCACGAAGCGTCCGACATTGGCGTCGTCGAGCGGCGCGTCAATCTCGTCGAGCAGACAGAAGGGACTCGGCTTGTACTTGAAAATCGCAAACATCAGCGCGATCGCCGTCAGCGCCTTCTCGCCTCCCGAGAGCAGCTGGACGCTCTGCAGACGTTTGCCGGGCGGAGAAGCGACGATGTCGATGCCGCTTTCGAGCGGATCGTGCTCGTCAAGCAGCGTCAACCCGGCGCGCCCGCCTCCGAACAGGGTGCTGAAGGTGACCTGGAAATTTTCCTGAATCGCAGCAAAAGCCTCTGCGAAACGCGCCTTACTGGTTTCATCGATCCGCCTGATCGCTTCCGTCGTCTGGGCGATGGAATCAACGAGATCCTTGCGCTGCGTCGTGAGGAATGCGTGACGGGTTTCGAGTTCGTCGAATTGCTCGATCGCCATCATATTGACGGGACCAAGACGATCGATTTTTCCCTTCAATGCGACGATTGCCTCTTCGGCGGTCATGGAGCCGGGATTCGGGGTTCGGGGCTCGGGATTCGGGAGAGGTTCGAGGTTCGCAGCGTCGGCGTTCAAGCCTGTCTCGTCATCCGGCTCGGGTTCTTCAGCCGAAATTGCCACCGCATCCGGAACCGCGGTGCCTGCCTGCTCCATCGCTTCGACATCGGCGAGAACCGTGTCGAGCGACATCTGGACGGCGTCAGCGCACGATTGGGCCAGGTGGGTCAAATCGCTTTCGGCAGTGGCTCGTGCAACATCGAAGCTCGCGACCTCACTCCGTACGCTTTCAAGCAGTTGTCTTGCCTCGCGAATGATGGTGTCCTGCGCGTCGACGGCAGCTCGGAGCGCGCCAGCCGCCTCGTCAGCCGTGCGCAACTCCTCGCGGAGGCCGTCGAGCGCCCGGATGTCCTCATCGCGCATTCGCTCGCCCGCCGCAATCGCCTCCAACAACTCTTCGCGCCGCGACACGGTCTGCCGCCGCTCCTCCGACCTCGACGTGATGCGCTCTTCGAGCTCCAGGGCCGCTTCGCGCAGACGCAGGACATCAGCGGCAAGCGCCGTCGCACGTTCGACGAGTCCTGCGTGCGCGGCGCGCGCGGCGGCGGCCTTGTCATGCAGCTCCGCGGCCGCAGCCCTGGCGGCGCCAAGGTTTCGCTGTGCGTCGGCCAGCGACCGGTCAGCCGCCAGCTGCTGCTCTTCGAGCCCCGCAATCTTCTGCTGCGCCTCCGTTGCGCGTGCATCGAGAGCGACACATTCCTCTTCTGCCTGACGGCGCTCGAAGCCAATCACTTCCGTCTTTCGCGCCAGACGGAGCGTGTCTTCACCAAGGCGCGACAGCTGCCCTTCGTGGCCAACGATCTCCTTCTCGTGCCGATGCTCTTCGGCCGTGAGCGATGCGATTGCCGTACTCGTCTCCGCAATCGACACATTCAGAGCAGCGGCCGCGGCGACCAGCGCGGCCAGCGACGCACGATCGCTCGCAATCCGCTCGCGGAGCTCCTTGATTTCGCGCTTCGTGGCGAGAATGCCGCGTGACTCCGCCTTGGCGCCGCCCGCCACCTGGTGGGATCCGCGGAAGACGTCGCCGTTGATCGTCGCAATCGGAACCGACGTTTCGTGGGAGAACTCGACCGCCTGCTCGAATGTTTCAGCGACGTAGGCGTCTGGTACCACCTTCTGAATCGTCGCGGCATGCGGACCGACGATACGCAGCACCTCGCCGACCGGAACAATCCCGGGATGGGTACCCGGCGCCTGGAGCGCCTCGCGCGCGTGGTAACCGTTCGACTGCGGGTCGATGACCACGAAGCCACAGCGTCCCGCGTCGTGTTCACGCACGAGCGACAGGCCCGCCGCTGCCTGTTCGTGACGCTCGACGATGACGTGCTGCAGCAGATCGCCGAGACAGGCTTCGACCGCGCGTTCATAGCGTCGATCAACTTCGAGGTAATCGGCAACGGCGCCTTGCTGGCCAACGTGGCCGTTGGCCTGAACCAGCACCATCCGAGCCGCGTCGCCGAACTCGCCTCGAGTCGCGACGAGCTCTTCGAGCGAGGCCAGCCGCGCTTCCAGTGCGGCGAGGTCCTGCTCGCCACTCCGGACGCGACGCATCGTCTCGTCGTGCGCACCGCGCGCGGCCGCCAACGCAGCCTCCTCCATCGCGTGCTGGATGCGCACTTGGTCGAGTGCATCATGTGCGCGCCGGAGGGCTTGGCCGGCCGTTGCACGATCGCTTTCGACCTTCTGCACCTCGACGAGGACGTCGGCCTCTTCGACGTCGAGCTTGCCAAGCGCCTCGCCGACGCGGCTTCGCTGCGCCGAGGCGTGTTCGAGCGCGTGACGAAGCGCGGTTACCGAATTGGCGACTGTGTAGACGTGCGTCCGCGCGGCATCGACGTCTGTTTCGAGCGCGTCGATCTGCTGCTGCGCGCGGGCGTGCGCCTCGGTGGCGTCGGCGAGCACGGCGGCCGCCTCGTCGCGCGCACGCTCCGCATCGGCACACGCCTGTTCGCGTGCGTCGATCGCAATGCGCGCCGGTTCTCGGCGCGCCTCGAGATCCCGCATCTCATCCGCGATCTCCCCCGCGCGCGTCGCGAGCGACGATGCCTGATGACGATCGAATTCGAGTTGCTGCTGCCGGCGATTGATATCGAGCTCGGCGGCGTGGGCGCGCTCGCGAACCGAGGCTGCACGTTGATCGGCTTCGGACTGTTCGATCCGCAGCCGCGCCAGGTCGGCCTCGACCTCGGCCACGCGTGCCGACGCCGCCGCTTCCCGCTCGCGCGCGCCGGCCAAACTCGCCCGCGCCGACTCGATGGCATGCGCCAGCTCGCGGTAGCGACGCGCAAACAGCACCTTTTCCCAGCGCCGCAGCTCGTCCCGCAGCCGTTTGTATCGGCGTGCCTTCGCGGCCTGACGTTTCAGCGCGCCGCGCTGCTTCTCCACCTCGAACACGATGTCGTCAACGCGGGTCAGGTTCTGCTGCGCAGCCTCCAGCTTCAGTTCGGCGGCGCGCCGGCGCGACTTGTATTTCGTGATACCCGCGGCTTCTTCGATCAGCTGGCGGCGATCGGTCGGCCGCGAGCTGAGAATCATTCCGATCTTGCCCTGCTCGATAATCGCGTACGCCTTGGCGCCGAGGCCGGTGTCCATCAGCAGCTCGTGGACATCGCGCAACCGGCACACTTCGCCGTCAATCAGGTATTCGCTTTCCCCCGATCGATAGAGCCGGCGGGTGACCTCGACGTCACGCGTGAACGCCTCGACGATGTCGTCGAGCGAGTGATGTCCGTTCCCATTGCCGTTGCCGTTGGCCCCGGGCGCAGTCGAGTGATGACCGTTGCCGTTGCCGTTCGAGGGAGTGCCCGGATGGAACTCGGGAAGCGCATTGGCTTGCTCGACTGCTTTGGCGGCAAGCCCCTCGACTCCTCTCGGAGCCTGGGGGAGTCCCGTCAGACGGAGGCGAACTTCCGCGGCTGCGCCAGGCTTGCGAGCATCGCTGCCGCTGAAAATGACGTCCTCCATCTTGTCGCCGCGCAGGCTCTTGGCGCTTTGTTCCCCAAGCACCCACGTGATGGCATCGGCAACGTTGCTCTTGCCGCATCCATTGGGCCCCACAATCGCGGTGACGCCCTCGTCAAAGGCAAGCTCCGAACGGTCGGAGAACGATTTAAAGCCGGCGATTTCAAGGCGTTCGAGGCGCATTCCTGTCCCCTGATACCTGGTACGTGGAACCTGAAAGCTGAAGAGGCGAACAGACTAGCAAGGCCCAGCCATTGTGGCAAGACCGAATAGACACCACAATATTTTGGGCTGGGAACCCAAAGGCAGGGCGTGGTGTTTGGAACTTTGGGCCGGCTAAAAACCGGCCGGCCCTCACGAACTTGGTCTAGCGCGAAACTCGCTGCGTTCCCGAGATCTTCGTCATGTCGAGCAGGCGCTGCGCTTCGGGGAAGAGCGTCAACGCGAACTGCAGCTGCGGATCGCTCTTCGCCAGATCCTTGCGTGCGGCTTCGACGCCAAACAGATCGAGATCGATCTCGTAGCGGATCATCGCTTTGATGAACGGCAGATCCTTCTGCCAGTCCGCTTCCTCAATCCTGACCTTCGACTTCTCGACCAACTCGCGGAACTCGCTGACCATCGCGTCGGTCACTTCAAACCCGGGCGACAACTCGCGTGGCGCCGCCGTCGGCGTCAGCGTGATGCGCGTGTCCCCCTTCCGCGTGAAGCGCTGCGCGTAGACGTCGAAGACGTTGCGCGCGTTGAGCGTGCGGCCGAACCGAGTCGGGTTGAATCCTTCGATCGGTCCATCGAATCGGCGATCCGGTTCGATGCCGCCGCCGCTGTACACCTTGCGCCCCGCGTCGGTCAGCTTCAGGTCCTCAGCGTTATGCACCTTGTTCGGATCCTGATCGCGCATCGTGTAGGTGAGGTATTCGTCGAAGCTATCGTCCCACGGACGCTGGATGAGTCGTCCGCTCGGCGTGTAGTAGTGAGCGGTCGTCACCGCCACGCCGGCGCCTTCGCTCACGCGGTAGACCGACTGGACGAGTGCCTTGCCGAACGTCGTTTCACCAACGATGAGCGAGCGATCGTGATCCTGCAACGCACCCGACACAATTTCCGAGGCGCTGGCGCTGCTGCGATTCGTCAGCGTCACCATCGGAATGTTCAGGTAATCGCTCGATTCCGTGGCACGGTAATCCTGGTCGGAATTCGGCACGCGCCCGCGCGTGTACACGACCATCGCGCCGCGCGGCAGGAACCGGTTGGCGACCTTGATCGCCTGATCCAGCGCGCCGCCCGGATTGTTCCGCAGATCGAAGACCAGCCGCTTCATGCCCTGACGCTGCAACGCGCGCAGCGCCTGCCCGAGTTCCTGATCCGTGTTCTCGCCGAACTCGGAGAGACGGACGTAGCCAGTCTGCGCGTCGACCATGAACGAGGCAGGGACCGTCGGAATGTGAATCTCGTCTCGGATGACCGCAAGATCGATCAGCTGATCGAAGCCGCTGCGCTTCAGCGAAATGCGAACCGGCGTGCCCTTCGGCCCGCGAAGCTTTCTCACCGCATCGTCGCTGGTCCAGCCCTTCGTCTCTTCGCCTTCGATCTTCCCGATGATGTCGCCGCGCCGCAGGCCCTTCTGATATGCAGGAGAGCCTTCAAACAACGACACGACGGTGATTTCGCCATCGACGACGGCGATCGTGATGCCGAGACCGTAGTACCGCCCCTCCTGACGTTCGCGCATCTGTGCGTAGGTGCGCGGGTCCATGAAACTGGAGTGCGGATCCAGCGTCTGGAGCATCCCCGTGATGGCGCCGTACACCAGGCGGTCGGACTCGACGGTGCCGACGTAGTTCGCCTCGACGGCGTTCAAGGCTGCCGTAAAGACCTTGTATTGGTCGGGAACCTGGTCCTCGACGGCAAGGGCGCTGCGGCCGTAGAACCCGCCCACGAGGGCACAAAAGGCGACCGCAAACACGGCGACGGAGACGGAACGATATCGACGCATATATGTAGAAATGTTAAACCGTGTCCTTGACCCCGTCCAGAAGGGATTTCTATAATCCGATCAACTATTTAGCGGAGATTCCCATGTTTGGTTCTATTGGCATGCCAGAGCTCATCATCATTCTGGTGATAGCGCTCATTATTTTTGGTCCCCGGAAGCTGCCTGAGCTGGGCCGGTCGCTCGGCCGCAGCATCAACGAATTCAAGAAAGCCTCGAACGAGCTGCGGAGCACGCTCGAAGAGGAAATCCGCGTCGAGGAGACGCGCGAGCGGACTGCGACTACCGCGTCGGCAACTCCGCCGGCTGCAACGCCGGCTCCCGTTGACACCGCCACGGTAAGCCGCACGACGACCGCGCCGGGCACCGGCACCCACTCCGCGTAGGCCACAGCATGGCCCTGGTGCCCTTTCCGGGGTCAAGTTCCCCGCACGATCTCGATCCCGATCCGGACTTTCGTACGCAGACCAACCGCATCCTCCGCCGCGATCCCGGTGCGGACGGCGATCGCGACGATGACGAGCAGGAGGATGACGGCGAAGCGAAGATGTCGTTCCTGGAGCATCTCGACGAGCTCCGGAAGCGCATCATCTATGCCGCGATTTCCATCTTCGTCGGCTTCCTCATCGCGTTCATCTTCATCCAGCAGCTCTTCGACTTCGTCATGAAGCCGCTGCAGGCGGGGCTGCCGGCCAACCAGCACCTGATTTACACGGAGCCAACGGAAGCCTTCGTCCTCTACCTGACAATTGCGGGCATTGCGGGAGCGGTCATCGCGCTGCCGCTGGTGATGACGCAGGTGTGGCTGTTCATCGCGCCAGGGCTGTACGCGCACGAAAAGAAAATGGCGATTCCGTTCGTGGTGCTGTCGAGTATCTGCTTCATCGGCGGCGCGGCGTTTTCACACTACGTCGTGTTTCCGCTGACGTGGAAGTTCTTCGTTAGCTTCACGAGCGATTACCTGACGTTCATGCCGCGCATCGAGCCGGCATTCGCGCTCTACATCAAGATGATCCTGGCGTTCGGCGTCGTGTTCCAGATGCCGACGATTGTGCTCTTCCTCGCGCGAATGGGCGTCATCACCGCCGGCTTCATGTGGCGGCACACGAAATACGCGCTCCTGGTCATCGTGATCGTCTCGGCGATCGTGACGCCCGATGGCGGCGGCGTTTCGTTGGTGGCGATGTCGATTCCTCTGTTTTTCCTGTACCTGTTCAGCATCGCGTTGGCGTGGATCTTCGGGAAGAAACGAGACAAGGAACTCGTCGAAGAAGAGACGTGATGGTCGGTGCGAGGTGACTCGCACCGACTAATACGACTTCGCGAACCAGGCGTGCGTCGTCGCGGGGGCGTCGCACTTCAGGCATTTCTTTCCTGCCGCCGGCTTCGACGTGAACGGAATGTTGCGAATCGTCGCCTGCGTCTCGGCCTTGATCTCCGCTTCGCACTGCGCGGAGCCGCACCACGGCGCGATGACGAAGCCCGGACGGCCGTCCATGATCTGCTTGAACTCTTCGTAGCTGTCGGTTTCGGTCGTGTGCTCGGCACGGAACTGGACGGCGCGGTCGTAGAGCGCCTGCTGGATCGCCGCGAGCATCTCCTCGATCTTTTCGGCCAGTCCGTCCATCGGCACGAACGACTTCTCGCGCGTGTCACGCCGCGCCAGCACGACTTGCGCCTTCTCCAGGTCTTTCGGACCGATTTCCATCCGCAGCGGCACGCCGCGCATTTCCCACTCGTTGTATTTCCAGCCGGGCGTCTGCGAATCGCGGTCGTCGAGCATCACGCGGACGCCGCGCCGGGCGAGCTCGTCGCGGATCTCGCGTGCCTTCGGCACGATCGTTTCCTTCCAGTTCCCACGCGGAATCGGAATGATCACCACCTGATAGGGCGCGACTCGCGGTGGCAGGATCAACCCGCCATCATCCCCGTGCGTCATGATGACGCCGCCGATCATCCGCGTGGAGACGCCCCAGGATGTGCCGTAGACGTACTGGACTGACTTGTCGCGCGCCTGAAACTTGATGTCGAACACCTTCGCGAAGTTCTGCCCGAGGTTGTGCGACGTGCCGGCCTGCAACGCGCGACCGTCGCGCATCAGCGCTTCAATCGAGTAGGTCCGCTCGGCGCCGGCGAACTTCTCGCTCTCGGTCTTCTGTCCGTCGACGACCGGCATGGCGAGTTCCGTTTCGGCGAAGTCCTTATAGACGCCGAGCATCTTCAGCGTTTCTTCCTGCGCCTCCTCAGGCGTTTCGTGCGCGGTATGCCCCTCCTGCCAGAGGAACTCTGTCGTCCGGAGGAAGAGCCGCGTCACCTTCTCCCAACGGACGACATTTGCCCATTGGTTGATGAGGATCGGCAGGTCGCGCCATGACTGGACCCACTTCGCGTACATCGTCCCGATGATGGTTTCCGACGTGGGCCGGACCACAAGCCGTTCCTCGAGCGGTTCGTTGCCTCCCTGCGTCACCCACGCGACTTGCGGCGCAAACCCCTCGACGTGCTCGCGTTCTTTCATGAGCAGGCTCTCGGGGATGAAGAGCGGGAAGTACGCGTTGACGTGGCCGGTCGCCTTGAATCGACGGTCGAGCGCCTGCTGCATCAGTTCCCAGATGGCATAGCCGTACGGCCGGATGACCATGCACCCTTTGACAGGCGAGTAGTCGGCGAGCTCGGCGCGTCGCACGACGTCGATGTACCAGCGCCCGAAGTCTTCAGATTGCTTGGTGATCTCGGTTGGAAGATCTGGAATGTCGGTCTCGGCCAAGCTGTCTCTCTGCGTTGTAGGCCGGGGCTTTACGCCCCGGCGAGCCGGTCAGCAATGTGCTTCCGCCATTTTATGTCGTCGCGATTGGGAAAGTCCGAACGAAAGTGGCCGCCGCGGCTCTCCTCGCGGCGAAGCGCTGCGCGCGCGATCATCAGCCCGGACGTGACGATGGTGCGTGCGCGCGTGAACTCGTCAGCGGAAGGCGCTGACGAGGCCGTGCGGATAACGGCTCGCCACGCTTCGAGCTGCGAAACGGCATGCTGCAGACCGGAGCCGGTGCGGATCAGCCCGCAACCGCGCCACATCAGATCGCGTACGGCATCGGGCGCCGGTACATCGCAGTTCGCCTGACAGCGAGTGTCGTCGCGCCACCCGAAGACCTGAGACGCCTGCAATTCCGCTTCACCCAGCGGGGCGATCATCGCGTTGGCCGCGCGCGCTCCGAAGACGAGGCCTTCGAGCAACGAGTTGCTGGCGAGCCGATTGGCTCCGTGGACGCCGGTACAGGCGACTTCGCCCGCCGCAAACAGCCCGCCGATCGATGTGCGTCCGTCGAGATCCGTTTCAACGCCGCCCATCATGTAGTGCGCGGCTGGACTCACCGGAATCCGATCGCTTGCGAGATCCAGACCGGCGTTTGCGCACGCTTCGGTGATTGTCGGGAAGCGCGCGTGAACGAACGCGGCGTCCAGATGCGCAAGCGAGAGATACACGGGCGCGTGCGTCCGCTCCATTTCGCGAACGATCGCCCGCGAGACCAGGTCGCGTGAGGCGAGATCGCCGGCCGGCTCGTAGCGGATCATGAATGGCTCGCCCGCGCCGTTGATCAGGCGTGCGCCCTCCCCGCGGAGCGCTTCCGACAGCAAAAACCGCGGTGAGCCTGGCACGTTCAGCACAGTCGGATGGAACTGGATGAACTCGACGTCGGCAACGCGGGCGCCAGCATCCACCGACATCGCAATCCCGTCAGCCGTCGCAACCGGCGGATTGGTGGTCTCGCGAAATATCTGTCCCGCACCGCCGGTCGCAAGCAGCGTCCGCGATGCGGTGATGGTTCCGCTGTCGCCGCGATCCGCGACCAATCGCGCGCCCGAACAGAGGCGCTCCTCAACGATCAACTCCACCGCCCGGGTGTTCTGCATGACGCGGATTCTGCGGTTGGCGCTCACACGCGACCAGAGCAGGCGGCCAATCTCGCGGCCCGTTGCATCGCGCGCGTGCAGAACGCGCCGGACGCTGTGGGCGGCCTCACGCGCAAGCGCAGGAGTGCCGTCCTGATCACGATCGAACGCAGCGCCCCACGCAAGCAGCTCGAGGACGTATTTCGGTCCTTCACGCGTCAACACGTCCACGGCAATGGGATTACACAGACCATCACCGGCAGCGATGGTGTCTTTCGCATGCAGCCCTGGTGAATCGTCGCGTCCGAGTGCTGCCGCGATTCCGCCCTGGGCGTAGCCCGTATTGCTTTCGCCGGGGTCGGCCTTGGTGAGGACGATGACGGCACCAGATTCGGCGAGCGTCAGCGCCGCGCGAAGTCCTGCGATGCCGCTGCCGATGACGAGGAAGTCGGCGCGTACATCCACTGGGGTATCCTAGCAATGCCCAATGCTCAAGGCTAAATGTACAAAGCTCAATCAATGGCAAGCGCACAATGCTCAATGTTCAACTATCTGCCCATTGGGCATCTGCATTGACCATTGTTTCAGCATTGCGCATTCGGCATTGAGAATTGTTTGAGCATTGCGCATTCGGCATTGAGCATTGAGCATTGAGCACAGGTACCCACACCGCAGTCCGCGTTGACGTCGACACCCGCTCCAGCAAGTCTGCGATCTGGATCGGAGATGGGATCAGCGAGCAGCTTCCCGCACTGCTCGATACGCACGATGTCGGCACACGACGGTTTGTTGTGTCGAGCCCGGTCATCTGGCGGCTGCATGGCGCGCGCCTGCAACACATCACGGGCGCCACCGAGCCGATCCTAATTCCCGACGGCGAGCGCTTCAAAACCCTCCAGTCGGTCTCACGCATTTACGAAGCGCTCATTCGCGCCGGCGCCGATCGCGGCAGCGCGCTTGTCGCGGTCGGAGGCGGCGTCATCGGCGACACGGCGGGGTTTGCGGCCGCGACGTTTCTGCGCGGCATCGACCTGGCCCATGTGCCGACGACGCTGCTGGCGCAGGTGGACAGCTCGATCGGCGGCAAGGTCGGCGTCAATCACGCGCTCGGCAAGAATCTGATCGGCGCGTTTCACCAACCCGCGGTGGTCGCCATCGATCCAGTCCTGCTCGAGACGCTGCCTCGGCGGGAGTTTCGATCCGGCCTGTACGAAGTCGTGAAATACGGCGTCATCGCGAACCGCAATCTGTTCGATCGTGTCGCTCGCGAGACGAAACGAATCTTCGCGCGTGAGTCAGACGTGCTGCTGCCGGCGATCGTCGAGTCGTGCCGCATCAAGGCGCGAGTCGTCTCCGCGGACGAGCGTGAAGGCGGGTTGCGTCGCATCCTCAACTTCGGCCATACCGTGGGACACGCCCTGGAGGCGGTGACGAAATACCGGCGTTATCGCCATGGGGAGGCGATTGCGCTCGGTATGCTGGCGGCGGCGGATTTGAGCGTAGCTCGCGGCGCGCTCGCCGAACGCGAACGGCAGGCGCTGGCGCAGCTGATTGCGCAGCTCGGGCCTCTGCCGACAGTCTCGGACCTCACCACGAGCGAAATCCTCGAGGCCATACGCCGCGACAAGAAGGTTGTCAACGGCCGGTTGCACTTCGTCCTCGCGATCGAGATTGGCGCGACGACGACGGTCGATGATGTGACCGAGGAAGAACTGCGCGCAGTGTTGAAGCGGCTGGGGCTGAAGCGGTAGTTGATGTTCGCGATCAGCTCTCTGCGAGACCGTATTCGCGCAGCTTGCTGGTGAGCGCCTTGAACGAGATCTGAAGTGCCTCGGCGGCGCGCTGCTTATTGCCCGCGGCGTCCTGCATGGCTTTCCCAATCTTCCGGCGCTCGACTTCCGCGGCCACGCGCCGGGTCGCCTCCAGCATGGTTCCGGACAGATCGATCTGATCCCACGGGCTTGCAGGCGGTGCAGCAGATGCCGGCCGGAATGACAGATTCAGATGGCGCGACTGAATCGTATCGCCGTCACACAGGATCACCGCACGCTCGATGCAGTTCTGCAGCTCACGCACGTTTCCCGGCCATGGATACGTCTGCAGCTCCTCGAGTGCGGTCGACGCCAGCCGGAGCTGCTTGTTGAGATCGCGGGAGAACTTATCGACGAAATGGCGCGCCAGCGTCGCAATGTCCCCGGGGCGTTCCCGCAGCGGCGGGATGTTGATCGGGAACACCGATAGCCGGAAATACAGATCTTCGCGGAACTGCTTCGCTGCAACCGCCGCCTTCAGCTGGCGGTTCGTCGCGGCGACGACGCGAACATCGACGTGGAGCGACTGCGTGCCCCCCACACGTTCGAACCGCTTTTCCTCGAGGGCGCGCAGAATCTTTGCCTGCAGCCCGAGCGGAAGATCCCCGATTTCGTCGAGAAACAGCGTGCCCCTGTGCGCGAGCTCGAATCGGCCGGGTTTGCGGGCCGCCGCCCCCGTGAATGCGCCTTTTTCGTGGCCGAACAGCTCCGTCTCGAGCAGTGTTTCGGGAATGGCGGCGCAGTTGATCGCGACAAACGGCCCTTCCGATCGGCCGCTGAGCGCGTGCAGCGCACGCGCGAACAGCTCTTTGCCAGTGCCGCTCTCCCCTTCGAGCAGCACGGTCGTATCGGTCCCAGCCGCCCGATGCAGTTGCTGCGACACCTGGCGCAGCTTGGGATCCTCTCCGATGATGCGGGGAGCACCGCGGCGCTCGGCAAGTTCCTGCTTGAGCAGAAAGTAATCGGTCAGCATCCGGCGCTGGGAAATCGCGCGCTGCACCATCAGCAGCAGGTGATCCGGGTCCACGGGCTTGGCCAGGAAGTCCATGGCGCCTTCCTTCATGGCCGTCACCGCATCCTGGATGCTGCCGTACGCCGTCATCACCACCACAGGCAGCTCCGGATCGAGCTCCGCCGCGGCGCGCAGCACGCCAAAACCGTCACCCTCGGGCAGCTTCAGGTCGGTCAGCACGACCACCGGCCGTGCCTGCTGCATCCGCTGGATTGCCGAGGGTTCATCCATCGCCTCGACGACCGTGTGGCCCTGCGCCTCGAGCGCATGCCGCAGCATCGTTCGCAGCGAGTCTTTGTCTTCAACGAGAAGGACTGGAGAAGTGGACAGCGGGAGGCTCCGTGATTGTTTCGGCTGAAGGCACCCATTCCTGCACTCGATGGGGCGACCAACCTCAGCGTTCGCGCCACAAGATCGTCTCGATGTTGCGCGTCGTTGCACCCGGCGCAGCCGATGCCCTGCGGATCGTGACCTGAACTCCACGATGAAGGCCGCCGCCGCCCGACGCGACCGACTGCACAATCAGCACATCGGGGTCGCCACTCGGATCCGGAAACACCCACATCGTCACGCGCAGACGCGGGTCGACCCCGGTGAGCTGCAGGAGATCCGTGAGGCTCCCCTGGACCAGCATTGTGCCTTGCGGGTCAGGCGCGGCGGCGCGCCAGTCGTCAATCGTACGGAGCTGGCTGATACCGAGATCGATGCCCGCCTCCGCGGAATACAGCACCTGCAGCGCGTCGCGATGATTGGCCGCGATGGTGGTCTCGGTCATGGTGTTCAACGCGACGCTGCCGCTGATGGCGAGCATCATCAGCACGGCGGTGAGCGCTGTGAGGACCGCCATGCCTACTGAACGGGTGACATGTTGCGCATCGCGATGTGGAGAACGATTTCCGTGTCAGGAACCAGGCGACGCAGCCATGGATCCGTGCTCTCCAAACGCAATAACGCGCGGACTTCGCGAACGCGCAACAGATCGGCGTCGAACATCCTGTGGGCTGCGTCTTCAATCCAGGGCCCATCGACAAGCGTCGCTGGGTCGAGTCTGACGAGCGGTCCACCGGTTGTCGCGGGTCCGAAGTAGTCGAACGACAGGCGGACCACATGCTCGAGCATCGGCAGGTCGCTGAGACCGCCGTCGTATTGCATCAGCTGAAACGTCCCCGGTGCCGTGCCGCTTTTCAGGTAATACGTTCGCGATGCGTCGGCGTCGAGCGACAGGGCCGCTGAAGGCACACCGAGGACGGTCAGCGTATCCGACCGGTAATAGATGCCAAGGGCCGCATCATCCCACGTCGCACCCACGCGATACGGGCGGACGGCCATCGCGGCGCGGACATCGGCGCTCAGCGTGTCCGCGGCGGCTCGGAGCCGCTGATGAAGATCCGCCGCATCTCCCTCGGCGCGAAACATTAGTTGTGCGGGATTGACGGCGGCGAGAACGGCGCCAACCACCGCCATCGTCACAGCGCTGGCAATGAGCAGTTCGACGATCGAGAACCCCGCGTTCCTCACGGCTCCGCCAACTTTGTCTTCAGCGCAACCATCCGCGTCTGGCCGCCCGGCGCGCGGACGCGAACCGAAAGAACCGCGACGTAATCAGGATCGGAGCCGAGCGGCGTGATGGTCCAATCGCGTGCGAATCCGGCAAGCGGTGAATCGGTCCCCGATTGAAGCTCGTCCCACGAACCGGCGCGCAGTTCCTCGACCTTCTGCGACGCGAGCAGGGCCGCATCCGTCATCCGACCTGCGGCGGCCGTCGTCTTGACCGCGAATGCGGTCACTTGAGCGAGCGCGAGAAGAGCCGACGCCAGAATGGCAGCGGCGACCAGCGCATCAAGTAATGCGAAGCCACGAGTGTCATGGAGCCCGCGACGAGGCACGCGTCCCGAGACGCAATGTCACTGCCGGGACGGAATCAGTGGCAATCAGCGGCCAGACGTGGGACGGCAACGAGATGGCGGCGTTTCCTGCCACGTCGTGACGCGATCAACCTATCAATTTTTGCGCGGGCTTCGGATTTGCGGCGTGTCTAGCGGACCCAACCAGCGGGGACACCGGCCTTGCGTGCTTCCTCCTGGATGTCCGCGATCGCTTTCGTATTCGCCTCGATCTCCTTCTTCACCCGATCGAGTTCAGCAAGCGCCTTCTGCCGGTCATTGCCAATTTGCGAGCGCTGTGCCGGGTCGGAGCGCGCGGAGAAATCGGTCGTCAACGCGTTGATGCGGCTCTGCAACGCATCCGCAAATGTCTTGGCCCGGTCGAGATCGGCGCGTATCTTCGCAACCCGGTCCTTCCAATACGCTTCGGTTTTTTTCGGATCGTCGGCGGCGGCTTTGTCGGCGTCCTTCGGCTGGGCGCCTGCGGCTGGTGCAGCCGGCGGCGCGGCATTGGGTGCCGCCGCCTGACTCGCCGGCGCCGGGGCGGCTGCGCCCGCGTCGCCACCGCGGAGATCTTCGTTGGTGTAGACCTTCGACGGCGCCGTGACCTGCTTGCGGCGCGCTTCTTCGCGCTTCGCGACATCGCCGAGTGTCTGGGCTGATGTCAGAGAAAATCCCAAAGCCCAAATCCCAAAGCCCAAAACCCAAATTTTCATAGGCGGAGCCCCGCAAGGTGCGCTTTTACCTTTTCGGCCTGAGGCGAATCCGGCTCCAGTTCGAGGTACCGCCGATACGCCGCGGCGGCATCCTGCGGCCGCTTCGCGGTTTCGAGCGCACTCCCGTAAGACAGTTGGAAATCCGATTGGCCGGGCGCCAGCTCGATCGCCTTCTCATAGGCGGCAAGCGCCCCACCGATATCGCCCGAGGCCTGCAGTGCCTTCGCGAGGTTGTACTGGGTCGCGTAGTCATCCGGGAACAACCGGGCCGCCGTCCGGTACCCTTCGATGGCCTGCCCCCAGTCCTGCAGCTGCGCATACGCGCGCGCGCGGTTGAACTGATAGGCCCACGAATCGGGTTTCAGCGAAACGGCCTTATCCAGGTAAGTCACCGCCTCGCGAGCGCGGCCCGTGCGGACAAGCACCTGACCGAGGTCGCTCAGGGCACGCGGGTCGTTCGGATTCGCGTCCACGGCCGCCTGCAGTTGCTGCACCGAGGCGTCGATGTTGCCGGATACGTAGGCCTGCTGACCGGCCATCAAGTCAGAAACCGCAGTATTTGCTGGATCGGGCGCGGTGGCCTGGCTCGACGAGGCCGCCGCTCGAGCCGGTGCACTCGGTACGCGCGAGGCATCAACAACCGCTGTGGGTGTGGTCGACTGTGGCGGCTGCTCGCGGCCTGTCAGCATGACAGCGACACCGCCGAGGACCAGGCATCCGGTGGCGATTCCCAGGATCTTCCATGGGATGGGCCGCGGCGACGGCGCTGGAGCGTCCGCTCTCGCCACGAGCGGCTCGCCGCAGCGAAGGCACTTGACGCGTCCGCTCTTCACCTTCGCGCCGCATGCGGCGCAAATGACCGCTTGCGCGGCCACCTAGCGCACCTCTCGCCACGAGAGGATGCGCACGCCTACCTGCCCGACGCCGTTGTTGTAGTCGTTGGGATCGCCAAACATCTCGACCTTGTCGCCCGCGGCGAAGATCAGATGCTGGTCGACAACGAACGGCGCGGTCGCGCGCTTGCCCGTAATGGTACTGACCTTCGTGGAATCGTTGTTCTTGACGGTGTCATCGCCAGTTGTGTCGTACGCCGGACCGCCGATGTAGGTCAACGCGTAGAGGTTCGCATCAGGCAGGATACATGGCGTTGACGGCTTGAACGTCGTGGTCGTGAAGAACACGATGTCGCCCGCGACCGCGGGGAACGCGGTGACCTTTTCCTCGTTCGCCGTTGAATTGTTCACGGCGGTGAGCGAGTAGGTAAAGCTTTCGACACCCAGCCCGCCGTCATCGAGAAAGCCGATCAACTGATACGCCTGGCTCACACCGTTTGACGGCAGCAGATCGCTGCCGGTACCAAAGAAGATGTACTGCTGCGTGGCACCGACCGTGACGCTCGCCATTGATGAGAACAACGGCTGTGTCGAACCGCTCTTCTTCGAGCCGCCATGCCCGCCCGTCAGGCTGGCGTTGTAGAGCATCGTGGGGTCCGCGGTGAAGTAGGGCGTTCCGACACCATCGGTCGCAATATTGAATCGCCAGACACGGCCGTCAAGGTCGCCGATGTACGCGCGGTTGATGTACCGCGAATCCGCCGGCCCGGTGGCGACCGGGTCGGCCTGAAGCGCATTCTTCATAATCTGGCAGTTGTTCGCCACCGCACAGTCATCGACGGTCTCCGCCGCGCCGTCGCTGCCAACGTCCTTGCTCGCCACAGCGAGACCTGTCTCCGCATCGAGGATGTACAGGGTAGTGCCCGCAACAACGTTGGAGCGATTGCTGCCCTGCTGCTGCGAGTACGGAAGGAAACCGGAGCCGACGACCACCATGAACTTGCCGCTTCCATTCACGGCCTCACCGACTGCCGGATCCGACCACGACTGACCAACGGACTTCTCCACAGACGTCGCCCCGACGGCGATGTCTCCGTACGGCGCCGCGGTTGTCGAAATCGTGTAATCGAACATCGACATGCGCGGGAAGCTCCACTTCAACTGGACGCGACTGACGTCGGCGAAGTAGTTCAATGAGGATGTGATGCTGTTCTCGGTCGGGGAGGCAAACGAACTCATGTTCGGCAGCGTCACGTCGAATGCCTGATAGAAGGTCCCCGCCGTGCCCTGGCCGGTGATGAGGTACGTCTTCCAGGCGCCGCCAACTTTCACGTCTGCGACTTTCGGCGACCCGTCCATGAGGTAATCGAACTTGCCGACTGGTTGGCCGTCAGCGAGCGTCTTCAGCTTCGGCAGGATATTGAACGGGATATACGCCCACACCTCGATGCCGAGCCGTCCGTCAATGGCGTGCAGCATCCCATCGTTGGCCGTGACCCACACGATCGTGCGGCGATATTTGTTGGAATTGGAGAAACCGGGGTAGTCCGCGTCCGGGGGTGGATCGAGCGATGGGGGATCCATAACCGCCGGCGTCGACGAGACCACCGCGCCGAGCGGCAACCCACGTATTTTGCTGATCAGTGCCGCGGCGTCGAAACTCGAAGGGGCGACAGCCTTGCCGCTCAGGTACGGCGCGAGCGTCGTCGCGTTTGACGAATCAAACGTGACCATTGTGCCGTCTGGAAGCGACGTATAAATGTTTCTCGCCGACGTCGACAACGACGCGCAGGCGCCGCTGCTCGTCGTTCCCGGTGCGCAGGCGATCCAGAGGCGGGTGCCGTCCTGGGAGAACTTGTAGCCGGACGTCTTGCTCGAATCCGCGACCGGCTTATAGACGCGGAACGCCCGCAGGCGCGCTTCGAAACCGGGCAGTTCGAAGGCGCTGGTGATCATGACGTTGGTCCGCTGCGGGATGACGTTCCCTTCCTTGTCGACAACGTTGGTGTTCCCGAGAGCGGCGCCGTCGATATCCAGAGCGCCGTCGAGATTCACGGTGCCGATAATCGGACTCGTCACCTGAAATTCGCTCTCGGCCGTGCCGGCATTGCACTCCGCGTAGCGCTGGAAGCCTCCCTGAATGGCCTTATTCACAGCGGCAACGAATTCGGGGACCGCGGTTCCGGCGGTGACGGCGTCGATCTGTGCTTTCGTAATTTCGGTGTACTTCCCGCCGCTGTTGGTCGCGATGAGCTGCAGGTTGGCGACTTCGGACGCCGCAGGCGCAATCGCGATCACATGGATCGGAACACGCCGGCTGGAGATGCTGGTAAACGCGCTCGCCTTCGCCGCCGTGGTCACGCCTGTCGCGCCCGACACCGTCGTCCCTTCGCCGCCGGCGACGACCATCACGACAACGGTGTTACGGCAGACGGTATCGGCACTGATCAGCCGCGTGACTTCGGTCTTGGTGTCGTCGATCATCAGGCCGAGCGGCCGATCCGTCTGCGTGCTCGTCGTGTTGTTCGCCGCGATGAGCGACCCTCCGGTCAAGCCGGTGGACGGATCGATTGCGTTGCGAACGGTCGTGTTTACGCCCGAGTCGTCGGCATGCCACCCGTTGCTGATAGCCGTGGATGCAGCGGCGGCGCCGTTGTTTCCGCTGACGGTTGCCTTCATGTAGTACCAAACGCCCGTCTTGCCCGTATCGGTGTTGGTCTGCTGCGCGGCGCCCGCGCCTGCGTTCGCGATCTTCGCGGCGTCGTTGGCCAGCTTGTTCGACGGCGGCGTTCCCCACGACGCGCTCGTCTGCCGTGTCTTGATCAATCCGAAACGCACCACGTTTGTGTTTTCGTCGATGGCCTGTGTGAGACCCCGACGCGTCACCATGAAGCGCGTCTTTTCGTAAAACGTGCTGTAGCTCGAATCCAGGTTGCCGACGGCTGTAATCGAATCGGCCGCGAAGTTGTACGTCTGTCCACTGACCACGCCGCTCGAGTACGTACGATTGATGAACTTCCGGTAGTACGGCGCGTTGTTCGAGTTGGCAACGTTCACGCCCGATACGAGTCCCAGCGCCGTCTGCCACGCCGCGTCGCCGCCCGAGTTGCTCCACTTGTACTGGTTCGGGTCGTAATAGGTCCCATCGGCGTCGGAGAGCATGCCCGGACCAAGATCGACGACGAACAGAACGTTCGGCGCGACGCGCTTGAGAAACAACAGCGGATCGAGCTGTGCCGACGCCTTTGTCGTCCACAGGGCGAGCGCCGCGGCCACAAGCAGGACCCACTGCCCCGGCCGGCCGATCCGCGTACGCCGCGGATGCACGTTGGTCGTGGTTGCGTGTCTGCTCATTGAATGGCTCCCGTTGTCAGGCTCAATTCTTTCTGCGTCAATTTCTTGCCCGGTGTCTGGACCGCGGCCTTCCGTGCGCGCCGGTTCTGTTCGTCCTGCCCGCGCTGCCCCGTATAGCCGCGTTCGATTTCGGTGGTGTCGGTGCGCGCCATCGTGACCTCGATAATCCGCTTGGCCCCGAACGGCCCGTATGCTTCCGCGTGCATGGCTAGAACGCCGAGGCCCGGATTCGGCGCGGGCTGGTCGTTCACGGGCGGGTCTCCGTCGCGCATCGGGTTGTTGTCGGTCTCGGACGGATCGTCCGCAATCCAGACGACAACGTAGTCGTTCGAATTGATGGTGTCGGTCGGCAGCATTTCGCGGACCGGCCCGTATGCGTAAAGCTTCCAACGCGGATTGTTCATGCCCCACGGACGCTCTTCGGTCACGACGTTGAAATCCCCGTCGTTGCACGTCGTGGTCTTGCCGCAATCGAGCATGTTGGTCGCCTTGTCGAGGTCGAGGACGCTGCCGTCCGGCAGCGTCCGCGTGCCGCCGGCGGAACCGTCGACGAATGCCGACTGGCGGACACCCGAGAGGATGTCGTTCCAGTCAGGAACGGTGAGGATGTCGTCCATCACACGCTCGACGGCTGCATCCGCCGCATACAGTGCTTCGGTCCCTTCGCGGTAATTGGCGGAGATGCGGGTCTCCGTTGTTGTCGTCAGGACGAGGGCGATGCCAAGCGCCATCAGCAGCATCATCGACATCAACGCGATGATGAGTGCGACACCGTCTTCGTCACGCAGCCGCCGCGAGAGTGGTCGAGGCATGGTCATCGTCCCAGCGTCATGTTGCGCGGCGTGACAGAGAACTTGATTTCCTGATCGGGCACGTACCGCTGGGAACTCGTGGACGTGCCACCACGCGTGAACAGCAGCCCCGCAGGACCGCGAAGCGCGGCCACCGCGGCCTGTACTCGCAGCGTGACGACCACACGCCGGATGCGCAGCAGATCGGCGTCATACCGGTTGTCGAACGTCGGGTCCGGGCACCAGGGGCCGTCGGTCAGCATCGCCTGCGTCAGTTCGACTTCGCCGGTGGTCGCGGCGAGCGACGGCAGCCGCGGAACCTGAACACCACCCGCAACGGTAAACGCGCAGTTCTCGCCGGTGGGGTAGGTCCCCTTTGGCGCAAGTCCGATACAGGGTGGCCTCGGTCCATAGGTGGTGAACGGACCTTTGACACCCGCATCGCAGAGCGACTTGCCGGGAATCAGCATCGGCGGCTGCGGATCGCCGAAGTAGCTGAAGTTCAATTTGACGACGTTATCGACGACGGGCAGATCGGTCTGGGCACCGTCGTAGTGCATCAGCTGGAACGTATTCGTATTGAGATCGGTCTTGAGGTAGTACGTGTGCGTCGCGACTTCTACGATCACGGCCCTGCCGGAGTCGTACGCACTCGAGAGTTTGCCGTTGTGCTGCAGATGCAGCGCCTCGTCCTGGATGTTGGTAAGCGTCATCGTGTCCCAACTTCCGTCGTCGTCGTAAATCAGCGCACGCGTTCCGTCAGTAAAACCGCACAGCTGATCGTGCTTGTCGAGGCCGCAATTCAATTGCGGTTTGACGACAAGCTCCTGACTGTTGCCGTCGCCGAGATTCTGAATAACGCCAGTCTGCGCGGCGGACGGCGGGACGTACAACAGGCTGAGCGTGTCGCTGCGATAGAACAGATTCGGCGCATCCGGATTCAGATCGCCGGAGCGGTACGGCATGATGGGCGCGAAGTAGTTGTAGAGCGCGCCAGCCGACGATCCCATGTACGAGCCCGCGCCCGCCATGATGAGGTCCTTCGTCAAAGTGTCGACGCCAACGCGCATCCGCTGCTGAAGGTCGGACACCTCCGGCTGCGCCTGGTTGATTCCCTGGGCCGGATTCAGCAGCGTGAACACCGCTCCGGTCACCGCCACCATGACCATGGTGGCGACGAGCATC
>Ga0070675_100000318_pt1 | contig 32359 bp, 29 predicted proteins | sample KBSM43metaG_FD_65343 | JGI IMG/M metagenome (GOLD analysis project Ga0070675, IMG submission 65343) | Miscanthus rhizosphere microbial communities from Kellogg Biological Station, Michigan, USA - KBS M4-3 metaG | ecosystem: Host-associated > Plants > Roots > Rhizosphere > Soil ... | reverse complement strand
AAGACGACCGGCGTCGACCTGATCGGCACCTGGCGCAGCGAGCTCGGCGCGGGCGGCCTCAACCTGACGCTCGCCTACAACTACAACAAGAACGAAGTGACGAAGTTCGATCCGGCGGCGATCGGGCCGGCGCAGATCAAGACTGCCGAACTCCTGGCGCCCAATCACCGGGCGAACCTGCAGGCAGGCTGGACGCTCAACAATTTTGGCGTCAACCTGGTCGAGCGCTACTACAGCACATGGAGCGCTGAGGCAGATTATCCAGGTCAGGTGTTCGGCGCGAAGTACACGACCGACCTGGACTTCCGCTACACGTTCTTTGAGAAATACACGCTGACTGCTGGCGCCAGCAACCTATTCGATGAGCGCCCGGACAAGATCAAGCAGTCAGCGACCAATCCGGTGTTCCCGATCGTGGGTGGCCTTGCGGACGGTCAGGTGTATCCGCGCAATGGCGGTCCCTTCGGCATCAATGGGACCTTCTGGTACGCATCGCTCAGGATCAACTTCGATTGAGCGGTTGAGTCCGAATAACAGGCGGGAAGGCAGCGGCCTTCCCGCCTGTTCCTTTCACTGGTAAAGCTCCTCATGCGCGCACGACATGTGAATTTCGCGGCGGGCGTGTTGCTGCTGCTGACGGCGCTTGGCGCCGTGGGCGCCTCGCAGGCGCCACTCGGCGCGGAGCACGGGATGGTCGTCTCTTCGCATCGGCTCGCGAGCGAAGCCGGCGTCGCAGAACTCCGCAAGGGTGGCAACGCGGTCGATGCGGCAATCGCAACGGCTTATGCGCTGGCCGTGACGTTTCCTGAGGCCGGAAATCTCGGCGGCGGCGGCTTCATGCTGATCCGGATGGCCGACGGCCGCGAAACCTTCATCGATTTTCGCGAGACGGCGCCGGCCGCAGCGACGCGCACGATGTTTCTCGATGCGAGCGGCAAGCCGGTGCCGCTGCTGTCGACGCGGGGATATCTGGCGGCCGGCATTCCCGGCACCGTCGCTGGTCTCGAGCTCGCCCGCAGCGGTTATGGCACGCGGCCGCGAGCTGAATTGGTGGGTCCTGCGATCAAGCTCGCCGCGCAAGGCTTCGTACTCGAGCAGGGCGATGTCGAAATGCTCGCAGAGGGCGCCGAGGATTTCCGGAAAGACGGCCCCGCCAGCGCGATCTTTCTCAGCAACGGCAAACCCTACGTCGCCGGCGAGCGCCTCGTGCAGAAGGACCTGGCGCGCATGCTGCGCATCGTCGCGAAGAACGGCGCTGACGGATTCTATCGCGGCGAGCCGGCACGCCTGATGGTCCAGGCCAGCGGACAAGGGGCGGGCATCTTTGCCTTGGCGGACTTTGAACACTACCGTGCGGTCGAGCGCCGGCCGCTCGAGTGCAACTACCGCGGCTATCGCGTGATGTCGGGGCCGCCGCCGAGCTCCGGCGGCGTCGTGTTGTGCGAGTCGCTGAATCTCCTGTCGGGCTGGCCGGTTGATCCGGCTGACTTCCATTCGGCGCAGTCCGTGCACTACATGACGGAGTCGCTGCGTCGCGCCTTCCGCGATCGCAACCTCGAGCTGGGTGACCCGGACTTCGTCCATGCCGACGTACAGCGGCTCATATCTCCCGAGTATGCCGAGACCCTGCGGCGCGGGATCGATCCGAACAAAGCAACGCCATCCCAGTCGCTGGCGGGCGCGGGCTTCGCCATCGAGGGCCGCAGGACGACGCACATTTCCGTCGTCGACACGGCGGGCAATGCCGTCTCGCTCACCTATACGCTCAACGACTGGTTCGGCGCGAGGGTGGTTCCCGCCGGGACCGGAATATTGCTCAATGACGAGATGGACGATTTTTCGGCGAAGCCGGGCGCGCCCAACATGTACGGGCTCGTGGAAGGAGAAAACAACGCCATTGCGCCGGGCAAGCGGCCGTTGTCTTCGATGACGCCCACGCTCGTCACGCGCGACGGGCAACTCGTGCTCGTCATCGGCACGCCCGGCGGGAGTCATATTCCGACCGCGATCCTGCAGGCGATGGTCAATCTGATCGACTATCGGATGAGCGTTACCGAGGCAGTCGATGCACCGCGTATCCATGCGCAGTGGATGCCCGACAAGCTCTTCTATGAGCCGCGTGCGTTGAGCGCAGAGACCCGGGCTGCCCTCGCCGCCAAGGGGCATGAGCTCGAGGTCATGGATTACTGGAATCATGTCGCAGCAATTCTGGTCGGCGGACCTGCGATCGGCGCCGCGCCGCGCGGGCGATATCGGCTCTATGGGGCGATCGACCCGCGGTTGCCCGTGGGAAGCGTCGCGGGCTATTGAGTGACGCGAGCTCTGGTACTTCTGCTGCTGTTGGCCGCTCCCGCCCTGGCGGCCGAGCAGTCCAGCGGCCCCGCCGATCGCGTGTATCTCAACGGCGTCGTGTTCACGGCCGACGCCCGTAATTCAGCCGCCAGCGCGCTCGCGATTCGCAACGGACGAATCCTCGACGTCGGCAGCGACGCGGCTCTTGCGCGTTATATCGGTCCGGCGACGACGAAGGTGGATCTGCAGGGACGCTTTCTGATGCCCGGTCTCGTCGACGGGCACATGCATCCGGTCGAAGCCGGCGGGACATTGCTGAAGTGCAATCTTCACTACGCGTCGCTGACAGTGGAGGAGATGCAACGCGGGATTGCGACTTGCGTCGAGCAGACGCGTGCGTCGGAGCCTGACGGTTGGCTCGAAGTCGTCAGCTGGTTTCAAGAGAACATGCGTCCGGCCGGCGTGAAGACCAACCGTGCGGCGCTCGATGCGCTCAATACCAAACGGCCGATCATCGTGCGTTCTTCCTTCGGCCACACGGTGCTCGCGAACTCTCGCGCGCTGAAGCTCGCCAAGATCACTGCTGCGACACCCGATCCGGTCGGCGGCAAGATCTGGCGCGACGCTGCGGGCGAGCCGACCGGTCTGTTGGAAGACGCGGCCCATCATGTGTTCGACTCGCTCATTCCCAAACCAACAGCGGCTCAAGATGTCGAGGCTGCGGCGAAAGCGCTCGATGCGATGAGACGTCAGGGTGTCACAAGCTTTCTCGACGCCAGTGCTGCGCGTGAGGATGTGGCCGCGTTCGCGACGCTGCGCAAGGCAGGCAGGCTCACGGCCCGTGCGCACTTCGCGCCGTTGATCAAGCCGACCGAGGTGAACGACCTGACCGCCGCAGTCGCGCGAGTGGTCGCGTTTCGCAAAGAGTTTGACGAAGGTCCGATCGCGCGCGCGCCAAGCATCACGGTGCGCAACGCAAAGTTGTTCCTCGACGGCGTGATCTCCGCACCTGCGTTCACCGGCGCGATGCTGGAACCGTATTGGCGGAATGCCGGCACAGCTGAGAAACCGCACTGGGTGCCGGGCACGAGTCGCGGACCTGACGTGTACTTTCCTGCCGACGCGCTCGCAACGGTTCTCATCGCGCTCGGCCGAGCCGGAATCGACCCGCACATGCACGCCGACGGCGACGGCGCAGTGCGCGCGGGGCTCGACGGTGCAGCGGCGCTTCGTAAGGCGCTGCCGACTGCGGACATTCGCCCCGCCATCGCGCACAACGAAATCGTCGGGCCGGCGGATTTCAAGCGCTATGCGGCGCTGACCGTCATCCCCGTTCTGTCATTTCAGTGGGAGAAGCCGGCGGGCGACACGCTCGGCATCAAGGATTACTTCGGACCGCAGCGGATGAAGATCGTCGAACCTGCAGGCTATCTGGCGCAGGCGGGCGCACGGATTGCGTTCGGCAGCGACTGGCCGGTGGATGCGCTGGACCAGTGGTTCGCTTTCAAGGTCGGCGTGACGCGCACCAACAGTCCCGATGCGCCGGCGGAGTTTCGCGGCAGACTCGGGGACGATCCCGGGTTGTCGCGCGAAACGGTGCTGCGTGCGGCGACCATCAACGCCGCATATGAGCTGCACCAGGACGACGCAACCGGCTCGCTCGAAGCCGGCAAGCTGGCCGATCTCATCGTGCTGGATCGCAATCCGCTCAGCGTCCCGGCGGAAGACATCGCCAAGGTGAAGGTGCTCGAGACTGTAGTCGGCGGCGCGGTCGTCTACACGGCGCTGTGACGGACGAGCCTGCCGTTGTCATTGAGCCAGACGTCGCCGGTGACGGAGGAGAGGTGCACGCCACCGGCCCAGTCGTCGATGGGATTGACGGGATAGCTGGATTTGCGGCCGTCGAGCACGGCTTCTCCAAATGGAGTGAGGGCTGCTTCGGTGTTGCGCAGGTCGCGCGTATCGCCGGTGAGTTTCAGTAACGGCTCTGGCAGTCGCGAATCACCGAGGCGGAGCAGGCGGCCGAACAAATACCACTCGCCCGTCAGATCGCCATCGAAGAAATCCTCGGTCATTGCATGGCCGATGATCCGGGCGGCCCGAGGCGCGTGCAGTCGCGTTGCGCGCAGTAGCTGGAAATCCCAGTAGGTCAGCCCGTTTTGTCTGGTCGGATACCGGCGCAGCATCTTGTCCATGGCTTCGCGCAGCCAGCGATTCGCTTGCGGGTACGAGTCACTGAAGCCTTCGAGCAGCGAGGGATCGGAGGAGGTGAGAGCGGCCCACGCGCTCTGGTAGTCATCGATGATCTGCGCAGAGAGCGTCAGCGGCGCCGGCTCGTTCGACAGATTCGCCTCGTTGAGCTCGCCCATGCCGACGATCCGCTGGCGCCGGCCGGGCAAGCCTTCGTACAGACGCAGGGAGATGCGATCGGGATCGATATCCTGTTCGTCGGCCAGATGCAGCAGCAGGGCGATGAACAACTGCTCGGTGACCCCGGTTGCCGCCCAGATGTGGATGCGCTCGGCGTCCTTGAGACGCGTCGCATTGTCGACGAGATTCATCGGCGAATGGACGTGGTCGCCGATGGTGTCTGGGACCAGCGCGTTCCACCAGTTGAAGCGCATGCGTTGCCACTCGGTCCAGCTTGCACAGCTACGTGTCGGCCCGACGGAAAGGACGTCCTGATCGATGAGGAGTAGTTCGCGTGCGCCGTCGAACACGCGCGTGAAAATGCCGGCGGCGCTGTCTCCAAGGATTGCGTGGATTCCCGGCGGAAGGGGTTTCATGGCAGATTCATCGCCGGCTCCCTGAAGCGGCGCGACGCTTCGCCGGCTCGTCCGGCTGTCGCAGCGGAATGTTCAGGCCGCGCTTGATCGGTTCGAAGATGAACAGCGTCTCGTAGCGCTTCACGTTCGGCGCATCGAGAAACAGATCATCGATCACAGTGCGACAGCGGGGCATGCCGTTGGCGGCGACCATCACGAGATAGTCCCACGTGCCTGCGAGGTCATAGCACTGCTGCACCTCGCTGGCTGCGAGCAGCCGCTGGCGGAAATCCGCATGCAGACGCTTCGACTCGCGCTCCAGCGTCACCAGCACGCAAGCGAGGACGGTACCCGCGACCGCGTCCGGGTCGAGCACGGCGATCTGCTTGGCGATGACGCCGCTCGAGCGATAGCGAGAGAGGCGGCGTTGCACGGCACTCGCCGACAGGCCCACGAGATCGCCCAGCTCATAGAGCGGGCGCGCGGCATCGTTCTGCAGCAGGTCGAGGAGCTTGCGGTCGAGCTCGTCGAGCTGAAAAGCGTGTTTGCGCGGCACGCAATATTGTTGCGTCGGCACGCGTCAAGAATCAATCGCGTCGCGGGGCAGCGCCGTAGACTTTGCGGCCATGAAGCATCGCCTGTCGCTCCAGAACATCGTCGCAGCCTCTGCCGCAATCGATCCGGCGTTTCGCGACACGCCACAGTACGAAGCCGAGACGCTGCAGGCCGAGCTCGGCTGCAGGCTGGTCGTCAAGGTGGAGACGCTCAACCCGATTCGCTCTTTCAAGGCGCGTGGCGCGCAGTTCCTGCTGTCGCAGATGTCCGGCTCGCCGCATCTCGTCTGCGCCACCGCGGGGAATTTCGGCCAGGGCATGGCGTACGCGGCGCGCAAGCGCGGGTGGCCGATCACGATCTTCGTCGGCGCGCACGCGAATCCGATGAAGGTCGCACGCATGCGGGGACTAGGTGCGGCGGTGCGAGAGGGCAGTGACGATCCGGATGAATTGCACGCGGAGGCAGAAGCCTTTGCGCGCAAGAACGGCTTCCAGCTCATCCAGGATGGTCGCGAAGCCGCGATCGCCGAAGGCGCTGGCACGATCGCTGTCGAGTTGCTGCGCTGGCCGAAGTGCTTCGACGACATCGTGGTGCCGTTGGGCGACGGCGCGTTGCTGGGTGGCATGGCGCGCTGGATCAAAGCGCAGTGCCCGACAACGCGCGTCATCGGAGTGTGCGCGACGGCATCACCTGCGATGGAACGCTCGTGGCGCAGTCAGAAAGTCGTGAGCGCGCCGTGCTCAGACACGATCGCCTCGGGGATCGCGGTAGGGACGCCGTTCGAAGAAGCGGTGACCGATCTGACAGGCCTCATCGACGACGTGCTGCTGGTCCCCGACAGCTCATTGATCACGGCCATGCGCCTCGCACACAAGGAACTCGGCCTCGTGCTGGAACCCGCCGGCGCAGCCGGCCTCGCTGGCATCCTCGATCATCGCGAGCAATTTCGCGGCCGCCTCGTCGCAACGGTGCTGACCGGCGGCAATGTTGAGCCGAGCAATCTGCCGCAATGGTTAGGAATGGCCTGAGCCGGCCGCCATAAATGGCCCTTCTCGGTGCCTCGCGCTGGAGGCACTTTGCGCTCGTTCAATTCTCTGCGAGCGCTCATGGCCTCTCTTACACGCAAGCACCTTTTGCACATGCGCGCCGCGCTGGTCGCGCTCGCTCTCGTTGCTTACTCGGTCGTCGCCCAAGATCGCAGCGGCAGGCACGATTTCGATTTCCTGTTCGGCGACTGGCAAGTGCATCACCAGCGCTTGAAGGCGCGGCTCGCCGGCAGCACCGAGTGGATCGAGTTCGACGGCAGGCAAAGCACGCGCCCGGCGCTCGGCGGCGCAGGCAACGTGAGCGAGAACTGGTTCGACATGCCGGGCGGCGCCTATCGCGGCGTCAGCGTCCGTTCGTTCGACGCAGAGTCCGGGCAATGGGCAATCTGGTGGCTCGACGGCCGCGATCCCGCGCACGCGCTCGATCCACCGATGAAAGGCCGATTCGAGAGCGCCGGCACGTTCTACGCCGACGATACGTTCAACGGCCGGCCGATCCGCGTCCGCTACATCTGGTCGCAGATCACGCCGACGAGCGCGCATTGGGAACAGGCTTTTTCGCCCGACGGTGGCAAGACCTGGGAGACGAACTGGATGAGCGATTTCAAACGGGCCGCGACGGAACCTGCACAAGATCCGCCACACACTGCGGACACCGACCTGAGCGGCGTACACGATTTCGATTTCCTGGTCGGGGAATGGCGCGTGCACCACCGGCGTCTCAAGGAGCGGCTGGCGAACAATCGCGAGTGGGTCGAGTTCCAAGGCACGTGCAGTGCCCGCTTGCTGATGGGCGGCTTGAGCAACGTCGACGACAACCGCCTCGATCTGCCCGGCGACGCTTATCACGGCGTCACTCTGCGTGCCTACGACCCCAAGAGCGGGCAGTGGGCCATCTGGTGGGTCGATTCGCGCTCGCCGCACAATGCGCTCGATCCGCCGGTCAGAGGCAAGTTCGCGAATGGAGTCGGCACGTTCTACGCCAACGATACCCTGCGAGGTAAGCCGATCCGAATCCGCTTCATCTGGTCGCAGATCACGCCGACCAGCGCGCGTTGGGAGCAGGCGTTCTCACCCGACGGCGGCAAAACCTGGGAAGTGAACTGGACCATGGAGTTCCAGCGCGTGTCGTGAGCGCGTGACGCGTTACCATACGCGCCGATGACCAAACACGCGCGCTCCGTCTTCTCCGTCGACGTGACCGGCCTCGAAGCAGGCCGGGATCAGCCGGCGTACATGCGCATCTGCGATCGCCTGCGTGCCGCGATCACGAGCGGAGCGCTGGCGCCGAACGCGCGGCTGCCGTCGAGCCGCACGCTAGCCAAGGATCTCAGCGTCGCACGCAACACAGTCGATTGGGCGTTGGGTCAACTCGTCGCCGACGGCTACATCGTTCGTCGTCGCGGGGCCGGAACGTTCGTCGTGCCGCAACTTCCCGAACGCGATGCGCCGCCGCTTGCACCACCGCGTGCAGCGAAGTCGAAGCCTCGAGCTGTGCCGCTACGCCTTTCGGAGCGCGCTGAAGCGCTGCGCAGCTATCCCGGCAGCTACCAAGCCGAGACGATTGCACCGTTCAAGCCTTCATTGCCTCCCGGCGATCTCTTCCCGCGCAAGGTTTGGAACCGATTGCTGAGTCGCGAAGCGGGACGTGCTGGCAACGAGTACTGGGGCTACGGTGCGAGCAACGGTTTACCGGCGTTGCGCGAAGCAATTGCCGAGCACGCAGCCGCGATGCGCGCGACTCGCTGTTCGCCGGATCAAGTGATCGTCGTGACGAGCACGCAGCAGGCAGTCGAGCTCGCTGGCAAAGTCATCGCCGATCCGGGCGATCGGGCGTGGGCGGAGATGCCTGGATATCAGCCGGTGCAGCATTGTCTGCGAGCGGCCGGTTTGCGCATCGTGCACGTGCCTGTGGACGATCAGGGCCTCGATGTCAGTGCAGGTCGACTTATCGAGCCTCATGCGCGCGTCGCGTACGTTACGCCGGCGCATCAGTATCCGCTCGGTTACGAGATGTCGCTCGAGCGTCGCAAAGCATTGCTGGACTGGGCGGTCGAGCAGGAGGCCTTCGTTCTCGAAGACGACTACGACGGCGACTATCGCTACGAAGGTCGTCCGATCGCATCGCTGCAGGGCATGGATGCGAACGGACGTGTCATTTATATAGGCAGCTTCAACAAGATCCTGTTTCCGGCATTGCGCATTGCTTATGCAATCGTGCCCGAGCCGCTCGTCGGCGCATTTGTCGATGCGAAGCACATTGCGGACGGTCACACCGCGCTGCTGGCTCAGGGCGTGCTTGCAGCATTCATTCGCGACGGTCACCTGGCGCGCCACATCCGCAAGACGCGCACGATCTACGACGAGCGCCGCCAGGCGTTCCTCGAAGAAGCGAAGGTGCTCGAAGACTTCATCGACTTCGGCCCGGCCCGCGGCGGCATGCATGTCACCGGCATCTTCAAAGACCAGCGCACGCTGCGTCTCGACGATCGCGCAGTCGCGGCCGAATGCGCGCGTTCGGGGATAGAAGTGCATCCGCTTTCCAAGTACGGTGCGACGGGTCGCGGCGGGCTGGTGTTCGGGTTTGCTGTCGCATCGCGCGCCGCTGCCCGATCAGGCCTGCGCATCGTGCGACGTGCAATCGTTGCCATCGGCGGTTTGGCTGCATGAGCGATTCGATATTCATGGCGCGGGCGCTGGAGCTGGCGCGAGAAGCGGAGCGCGCTGGCGAAGTGCCGGTGGGCGCCGTGATCGTCAAAGACGGAGCGATCGTCGGCGAAGGCTGGAACCGGCCGATCAGCACCAACGACCCGACCGCGCACGCCGAAATCGTCGCGATGCGTGCGGCTGCGCAGAATCTCAGCACGTATCGACTGCTCGACACGATTCTCTACGTCACGCTGGAACCCTGTGCGATGTGTGCTGGCGCGATGGTGCATGCACGAGTGAAACGCCTCGTGTACGCCGCGACCGATCCGCGCGCAGGCGCGGCGGGCACGATTTTCAACATCGTTCAGCATCCGTCGTTGAATCACCGCGTCGAGTGTGAGGCGGGACTGATGGGCGAGGAGTGCGGCACGATGCTGCGCGCGTTTTTCCAGGGTCGGAGGTAATGGCTCACTGACCGGCAACAGAATGGTTCTAGGAAAGCACCCGGCTGCCTCGCATAGTTCGCGCGAAGGAGGCAGCGATGAACGCACTCAAGCTCATGCCGATTTTCGCCCTGCTGCCCGTGCTCGTGCACGGCGCCGACACGCCCGCACCCCGCGACGGCCAGCACGATTTCGATTGGGAAATCGGCACGTGGCAGACGCATCTGAAACGCCTGCAGCATCCGCTCACCGGCTCGACGAGCTGGGTCGAGTACCAGGGCACGACGGTCGTCCGCAAAGTCTGGGACGGTCGCGCGAATCTCGTCGAGCTCGATGTCAAAGGCTCGGCGGGCCCGATCGAGGCGTTGTCACTGCGTCTCTACAACCCCGACTCGCGGCAATGGAGCCTGAACTTCTCGAACAGCCGGGGCGGCACGATGACGCTCCCGGCGATCGGCGGGTTCAAGAACGGCCGCGGCGAGTTCTACAACCAGGACACGCTGGACGGCCGCTCGATCTTCGTGAAGTTCATCATCCAGTGCGAGTCGGCGGACGTTTGCCGGTTCGAGCAGTCGTTTTCCGGCGACGGCGGCCAGACCTGGGAAGTGAACTGGATCGCAACGGATACAAGAGTTAAGTAAAGAGTTAAATTGGCCGGGCCGAGGCCCGACCTGCAAGGTATGATCGCGCCCCGCTGGATCACCACAGCAGGGAGCCATTCATGAACCTGACGGTTACAGAGATCCGATTTCTATCGAGCGGTGCCGTTTCCGTCGAAGTCAGCGCGGCTGCTTCGATCGACCGCCCGTCGACCACCACCGGCGTCGACGCGGTGCGATTTCAGGTGCATATCCCGAAGGGCGAAGTGCAGAACGATGTGGAAGCGCTGAAGGCGTTGGCGCTGAAGGCGGTGAGGGGATTCAAGATCGGATAGGGTCGTGGGGTGCAGGCGCGGGTAGGATATTGCGCCGCACTGGCGTTACGCTCGACGGCGTGACTGATGACACCAACAACTTTCAGAAGGCGCTGAACGCCTGCAATGGCAGGCTGTACATCCCGAAGGGCACGATCAAGACGACCGCGCAGGTCGACGTTCCTGCGGGCACGGAGATCGTCTGCGACGCTGGCGCGACGATCTCGGCAGGCGCGAACTATCACGCGCTGAACTGCAAGGGCTCGGTGACGATTACCGGCCTCAAGATGACACGCGCGGACGCTGCGCAAAATTCCTCCTGGAAGGCGATCAACGTCGACAACGCAGTGCAGGCCTTGCCGGCGAACTCGCGCGTCATTGTCCGGGATTGCGTCATCACCGGCTTCGATATCGGCGTATATGTCGACGGCGGCGCGGCGCCGAATGTCGACTTCTTCGAGCTGTCGAGTTCGCGCATCGTCATCAACAATCTCGGCACCGGCGGCGGCGCATCGGTACGGCCGACGGTCGCGGGCAACAATTGCGCGCAAGTGGTGATCCGCGACAACAGACTGGATGCCTCGGCAACCGGCGCTGTGAACAACATCTACGCGATCGGATCGAGCAAGGTGGATGTCATCCAGAATTGGATCCGCCGCGGCCATGCGGTCAAGGTTCTCTCGAATGCCGCGCACCCCGTCGAGCAACTCCGCGTCATCGGCAACCAGATGCCGGATGTCAACATCGCGCTCATCTGCCAAGCCGACGCCACGCCGATCCGACTGGTCGAGATCCACGACAACCTGGTCGACACACCGACGACTGCCGTCTCCGATGTGGGGTGCGTATACCTGGGAATCCTGAACGCCGTCGCGGGCGCTAAGGCCTACGAGGTCGTCATGGCCAGCGGCAACGTCTTCAAGAACGTGCCGTACTCGGTCTGGTATCCGGTGATGACGGTCGGCAACGCGTTCGGCACGCTCGTGCTGGGCGGCAACTACTACTTCGACACATCGACCGCAGACGTCGGCAACTACTCGATCGTCAATCACGGCAGCTTGGGCACCTACGATCGGCTGATCACGGCGAACGAGGCCATTGTCGGCAACGCGCACACGCGTTCTTACCTGCAGGATCGCGGCGGCTTCACGACATTCGACATCGGCCCGAACATCCGCGAGCGACATCGACTGGAACCGCGGCACAGCCGAGATTCGACGCACGCAGCGGGGCGGGCGGTTCGACGATACGAAGCCCAGGGCGAGTCGAAGAACGATCGAACTTCCGACCGTGCTGCTGTCGGAGTTGAAACGCTGGCGCCTGCGCAGCGCGAAAAGCGAGCACGACCTGGTCTGTTCTTCAGTGAGAGGCAAGCCAATGCAAGGTAGTGCGCTGCTCACGCGCGGCCTGCACCCGGCGCTGCGGCGGGCCGGCATTCGGCAGGTTCGCTTTCATGATCCGCGACATTCCTATGCCTCAGTTCAACTAGCGAAAGGCGAGCCGATTGCGGCGGTGTCGAAGGCACTCGGCCACGCGAACCCACACATCACGATGACGACCTACGCACACGCATTGCCCGAGGAGCGGCACGGAGCCAACGATCGCATGGCGGCGCTGATGGGCTACATTGGAAACAAATTGGAAACAGGCTGCTCTGGGATCGTTGTCGCTGGTCTGTCGCCGGCTTCGCAAGTCACTGATCTGGCGGAGAGGGTGGGATTCGAACCCACGTACACCGGTGAAGATGTAACTGGAATTCCAGTCCAGCGCCTTCGACCACTCGGCCACCTCTCCGCATGAGGCCGCGCAGGTTACCTGCCCGGCGCCCGCCAGGCAATTGATCAGGCAAACCCGATGCCTGCCGACTGAATTGCCTCCATCACCTGCCCGTGGAACTGCTTCGAGAGCGGCACCAGCGGCAGGCGGATGCCGTCCTGGATGAGGCCGAGGCGGGCGACTGCCCACTTGGCCGGAATCGGGTTCGTTTCGACAAACATCGCCCTGTGCAGCCGCTGCATCTGCGCATCGAGCTTGCGCGCCAGCTCGCGATTTCCGTCGAGCGCAGCGGCGATGACGTTCCGCACCTGCCGGGGCGCCACGTTGGCGCTCACCGACACCACGCCCTGGTAACCAGCCAGCACACACTCGCAGGCGAGATCGTCGTCGCCGCTTAGCAACGCCAGGCGACCGCCGACCCGGGCGAAGTGCTCGCGATTGCGCTCGAGCGACGCCGCTTCCTTGATGCCGACGATGTTCGGCACGGCCATCGCCAGCCGCTCGACCGTCTCCGGCTTCATGTCGACGCTGGTCCGGCTCGGCACGTTGTACAGGATGATCGGAATCGAGACGCGCTCGGCGACCGTCTTGTAGTGCTGGAACAGGCCTTCCTGCGTGGGCTTGTTGTAGTAGGGCGTGACCATCAAGCAGGCGTCTGCGCCCGCTTCCTTGGCCAGCTCCGTCAGCTCGATCGCCTCGCGCGTCGAGTTTGCGCCGGTGCCGGCGATGACGGGGATCCGCTTGGCAGCGCGCCGTACCACTGTGCGCACGACGCCGATGTGCTCTTCGACGCTCAGCGTCGGCGACTCGCCGGTCGTGCCGACCGCGACGATGCCGCTGGTGCCGTTGGCGATGTGGAATTCGACCAGGCGCTCGAGCGCTTCGTCATCGACCGCGCCGTCGACCTTCATGGGCGTGACGAGCGCCACGATGCTGCCGCTGAACATGCCCAGGATCCTACTGGCCTGCAGCCTCGCGGTGCAAGGCAAGGCCGGCAAAAAAATCCGCCGTTTTCACCCCCGGGCCGAGCCTGTAAACTTGCGCCCCGCCCACCTTTTCCCGCTCTCCCATTCGATGCAATTCATCGTCATCAGCGCACTCGGCAGCGACCGGACTGGCCTCGTCTACGACCTCACCCGCATCGTTCTCGACTGCAACGGCAACATCGTCGACAGTCGCATGACGGCGCTCGGCAGCGAGTTTGCAATGCTGCTGCTCGTCTCGGGTAACTGGCACACGCTCGCCAAGCTGGAGACCGAGCTCAAGAAGCTCGGCGACGCTGGCGGCTTCACGATCAGCGTTCGTCGCACCGAGCCGCGCGCTGCGCGCAAAGACGTCGTGACGTATTCCGTCGACGTGGTCTGTCTCGACCAGCCCGGCATCGTGCACAACCTGGCGGGGTTCTTCAGCTCGCGCGGCATCGACATCGCGGAGCTGAGCACACGCAGCTATTCGGCTGCGCACACGGGCGCGCCGATGTTCTCCGTGCAGATGGTGGTGCACATTCCCGCCAAGATCCACATCGCGGCCCTGCGCGAGGAATTCATGGATCTGTGCGACCAGCTGAATCTCGATGCAATCCTCGAACCGGTGAAGGCATGACTGTTTCATTGAACAAGAAAGTCCCGGCATTCAGCAGCGCCATGACGGGCGGCAAGAGCTGGAAGTTGTCCGATGCGGCCGGCAAGAAGCTGGTCCTGTATTTCTATCCGAAGGACAACACGACCGGTTGCACGTTGGAAGGTCAGGCCTTCCGCGACCTGCACGCGTCGTTCAAGAAGGCCGGCACGATCGTGCTCGGCGTTTCGCCGGACAGCGTCAAGTCGCACGACAAGTTCAAGGACAAGATGGAATTCCCGTTCGAGCTGCTGTCGGACGAAGACAAGAAGGTGTGCGAGTTGTTCGACGTGTGGAAAGAGAAGAGCATGTACGGTCGCAAGTACATGGGCGTCGAGCGCAGCACGTTCCTGATCGACGGCGGCGGCGTGCTGCGGCAGGAGTGGCGCAAGGTGAAAGTCCCCGGCCACGCGGACGCAGTGCTCGAAGCAGCGAAGGCGCTCTGACGTCATGCCCAGAGGCGAACTTCCCGAGACCAAGCGCGGGCGCGCAACTTCGCGCGGCCGTCAGCAGCGACGCATCTTCGTGCTCGACACCAACGTGTTGATGCACGATCCGACGGCGATCTTCCGTTTCGACGAGCACGACATCTATATCCCGATGATCGTGCTCGAAGAACTCGACGCCGGTAAGAAAGGCCTGTCGGAGGCGGCGCGCAACGTGCGACAGGTCAGTCGCTTCCTCGACGAGCTGATGGCCAGCGCCACGAAGACGCAGATCGACAAGGGCCTGGAGCTGCCAAACGCGAAGTACTCGAACGGCGGCAGCAAGAAGCAGCCCACGAGCGGACGGCTGTTCTTCCAGACCAAGGCGCTGGTCGGCGGCTTGCCCGATACGCTGCCGGGTCACGGTGCGGACAACGCGATCCTCGGCCAGACGCTGGCGCTGCGGGACGAGTTCAAGGATGCGCGCATCACGCTGGTGTCGAAGGACATCAATCTGCGCATCAAGGCGGCGATCATCGGCGTGCACGCCGAGGACTACTACAGCGACAAGACGATCGAAGACGCGGACCTGCTGTACACGGGCGTGCAGGAGCTGCCGACGAATTTCTGGGAACGCCACGGCAAGAACATCAACTCCTGGCAGGAGCACTCGCGCACGTTCTATCGCGTGCAGGGCCCGATGGTCCGCGAGTGGCACGTCAATCAGTTCCTGTATCAGAAGGATTCGAACGGGCTGGAAGCGCTGGTGCGCAGCATCGACGGCAACGGCGCCGTGATGGAGCTGGTGCGCGACTTTCGCAACGAGCGGCACAGCACCTGGGGCATCACTGCACGCAATCGCGAGCAGAACTTCGCGCTCAACCTGCTGCTCGACCCGGAGATCGACTTCGTGACGATCCTCGGTCCGGCGGGCACCGGCAAGACACTGCTGACGCTCGCGGCGGGCCTGGCGCAGACGCTGGAGAGCAATCGCTACAGCGAGATCATCATGACGCGCGTCACGATCCCGCTCGGCGAGGACATCGGCTTCCTGCCCGGCACCGAGGAAGAAAAGATGGAGCCGTGGATGGGCGCGCTGATGGACAACCTGGAAGTGCTGACGCAGAGCCAGGAAGGCGGCAACTGGGGCCGCGCTGCGACCAACGACTTGCTGCGCAATCGCATCAAGATCCGCTCGCTGAACTTCATGCGCGGCCGGACCTTCCTCAACCGCTTCCTGATCCTGGACGAGGCGCAGAACCTCACGCCGAAGCAGATGAAGGCCCTGGTGACGCGCGCCGGCCCGGGCACGAAGCTCGTGTGCCTCGGCAACATCGCCCAGATCGACACCCCGTATCTGACGGAGACGACCTCGGGCCTGACGTACGTCGTCAATCGATTCCGCGGCTGGGCGCATTCCGGCCACATCACGCTCGTCCGCGGCGAACGTTCTCGCCTCGCCGACTACGCGTCGGACATCCTGTAATGCCGAAGCGCCGGGAACCGCTCACGCAGCTCGGGCAGCGCGTCGCCTGGCCCGAATCGCCGGACGAGGCCGAGCTGGAGCGCGTTCCCAATCCGCATCCCGACAAGGTGTACCTGGCGCGCTTCACGGCCCCGGAGTTCACCTCGCTGTGCCCAGTCACCGGGCAGCCTGACTTCGCGCATCTGGTCATCGACTATGTGCCGCGCCGCTGGCTGGTCGAGAGCAAGTCGTTGAAGCTGTATCTGGGCTCGTTCCGCAATCACGGCGCGTTCCACGAGGACTGCACGCTGGCGATCGCGGGTCGGCTGGTGGATTTTCTCAAGCCGCGCTGGCTGCGCATCGGCGGCTACTGGTATCCGCGCGGCGGCATGCCGATCGACGTCTTCTGGCAAACCGGCCGGCCACCGGCGGACCTGTGGATCCCCGACCAGGGTGTCGCGGCCTACAGAGGGCGGGGCTGAGCGCTTCCTGTTAATATCGCCCGCCTTTCAATCGATCCGCGACGCCCCATTTGAACCCACTATGGCGGCTCGCGTCGGTTTCTCCGCGACGAGCAGCCGCGAACCCCGCCAGGCCCGGAAGGGAGCAACGGTAACGGTGATATCGGGCGCCGGAGAGGTGCCGGCGCGGGCCGCCTCCAATTAGATAGACTTCGCTGCATGTCCTATCTCGCTCTTGCACGCAAATGGCGGCCTCGCAATTTCAGCGAGCTTGCCGGTCAGGAACACGTCATGCGCGCGCTCGTCAACGCGCTCGAGACTGGCCGGGTTCACCACGCGTTCCTGTTCACGGGCACGCGCGGTGTAGGCAAAACGACCATCGCGCGCATTCTGGCGAAGTCGCTGAACTGCGAGACCGGTGTGACTCCCACGCCCTGCGGTAAATGCAGCGCGTGCCGCGAGATCGACGAAGGTCGCTTCGTGGATCTGATGGAAGTCGACGCCGCATCGCGCACGAAGGTGGACGACACGCGCGAGCTGCTCGACAACGTGCAGTACTCGCCGGCGCGCGGCCGCTACAAGATCTATCTCATCGACGAAGTGCACATGCTGTCGACGCACTCCTTCAACGCCTTGCTCAAGACGCTGGAGGAGCCGCCGCCGCACGTGAAGTTCCTGCTCGCCACCACGGATCCGCAGAAGCTGCCGGTGACGGTGCTGTCGCGCTGCCTGCAGTTCAATCTCAAGCGCTTTCCGCCGGGCTTGATCTACAAGCGTCTGACCGAGATCGCGCAGGCCGAGAAGCTGGAGTTCGAGCCGGATGCGTTGCGTCTCGTGGCGCGGGCCGCCGAGGGCAGCATGCGCGACGCGCTGAGTCTGCTCGATCAGGTCATCGCGTTCGGCGGCACGAAGCTGACCGCGGCCGACACGCGCATGATGCTCGGGACGCTGGATCGCACGCAGGTGTTCGAGATCGTCGAGGCACTGATCGCGCGCGATGCGAAGAAGGTGCTGGCGTGCGTCGAGGCGCTCGACGAGCGGGCACCGGACTATCGCGAAGTGCTCGCCGACCTAGCCGCTCTATTGCAGAAACTGGCGCTGCTGCAGGCGGTGCCGGATTTGCAGCTCGATGAGGCTGAAGACAGCGAGACGTACCAGCGACTCGCCGGCGCGCTGAGTCCGGAAGATGCGCAACTGTTCTATCAGATCGCGATCGTAGGCCGTCGCGATCTCGAACTCGCGCCCGATGTGCGCGGTGGATTCGAGATGGTGCTCCTGCGCATGCTCGCGTTCGGCATGGCCGAGGGTGCGCAGCTTCTGGTGTCCGCTACCGCGGCCCCAGTGAAGGCCGCCGCCGCCGCTGCGCTTCCGAAGGCGTCCGCTGCGCCGCCGAAGCCCGCTGCAGCCGCCCCCGCGACTGCAAACGATTGGCCTGCGATGGTCGCGCAGATGAACCTGCAAGGCATGGTGAAAGAGCTTGCCGCCCACACCACGCTGACCGGCAGACAGGGCAACAAGGTACAGCTCGTACTCGACGCAGACGGCGAGCACTTTCGGCGACCGCAGCTCGAAGAGAAGCTGGCGCAAGCATTGAGCGCTTACTTTGGCGAGCCAGTGCGACTGGAGCTTTCGGTCGCAGATCGCGCACTGGATACGCTGGCCCGTCAACAGAAGGCTGCCGCGGACGATCGCGTGCAGCAGGCGCGCGCTGCGATCGAGAACGACCCCAACGTGCGTGCGATGCGCGACATGTTCGGCGCCACGCTCACGCCCGATTCTGTCCGCCCCACCGAATGATCTCGGAGCTTCAATGAAAGGCAACATCGGCAACATGATGAAACAGGCGCAACAGATGCAGGCGAATCTGCAGCGCGCGCAGGCGGAGATCGCCGCGCTAGAGGTGACCGGCGAGGCGGGCGGCGGCATGGCGAAGGTGACGATGACGGGCAAGCATGAAGTGCGCCGCGTGGTGCTCGATCCTTCGATCGTAAGCCCCGACGACAAGGAAATGCTCGAAGACCTGGTTGCCGCTGCCGTCAACGATGCTGTGCAGAGGGTCGAGCGTGTTACGCAGGAAAAGATGTCGAGCGTGATGGGTGGCATGCAGCTGCCGCCCGGCATGAAAATGCCTTTCTAGTCGACCGTTGTTCGATGATCTATCCGCCGTCCCTGGTCCGTCTCATCGAAGCGTTGCGCTGCCTGCCCGGCGTCGGGCCGAAGTCCGCGCAGCGCATGGCGTTCCATCTGCTGGAGAAGGATCGCAACGGTGCCGGCTTTCTTGCCGAAGCGCTGCAGAAGGCGCTGGATGGCGTCGGTCGCTGCAATCGCTGTCGAATGTTCGCTGATGCGGAGCTGTGTCCGATCTGCTCTGCGTCTTCGCGAGATCAGTCGTTGCTGTGTGTGGTCGAATCGCCCGCGGACGTGGCGGCGATCGAGCAGTCCGGTAGCTATCGCGGTACTTACTTCGTGTTGATGGGCCATCTGTCGCCGCTCGATGGCATCGGTCCCGATCAGCTCGGATTCGCACAGCTCGAAGCGTTGCTGGCCGAGGGCAGCGTGAAGGAAGCGATTCTGGCAACGAATACGACTGTAGAGGGCGATGCGACTGCGCACGTGATCGCAGAGCTCGCGCATCGTCACAAAATAAAATCGAGTCGCATCGCGCACGGCGTTCCGGTCGGTGGCGAACTCGAGTACGTCGACGGTGGTACGCTCGCGCACGCGCTCGCTGGTCGACATCTGTTGTCAGGCTGAAGCCTGACCCACATGCAATCGAATCTGTGGATCAGGCTTTAGCCTGATTCATCTGCGCCGCTCGTACTGCGGCGGCAGTCCGCGAATGATGTTGATGAGCCTTTTGTAGCTCTCGTAGCGCCGCGGCGGAATGCGGTTGGCAGCAACTGCATCCGTCACGGCGCAGCCGGGCTCGCGCAGATGCAGGCAATTGTTGAAGCGGCAGTGTGGTGCAAGCGCGAGAATTTCCGGCCAGCCGACTTGCACCTGAGAGTCCTCGACTGGCGGTGGCGCGTAGTCGCGCACACCTGGCGAATCGATCAGCTCGCCGCTGCCGGGAATACGGAACAACGCAGTCGAAACTGTCGTGTGACGACCTTCGCCGGTCGACTCTGAGATCGTGCGCGTCGGACGCGACGACTCGGGTGCGAGCGCGTTGGTGAGCGTCGACTTGCCCATGCCGGATTGGCCGACAAGCATTGCGACGGCTCCCTCCAGGCGCGACTTCAGCGGCGCCACCGTGTCGGTGACGTGGGCGGATAGACGCAGCACTTCGTAGCCGGCAGCTTCGTATTCGCTGACGCACGCCTGAAACTCCGCGCCAGCAGCGCTCGGCAGCTCCGTCTTGTTGACGACCACGATGCCCGAGATACCAGCGAGTGCCGCGCCGGCCAGGTAGCGGTCCGCGATATAGGGATCGGGCACCGGCTCGGGCGCGACGATCACGGCGAGCAGCGAGAGATTCGCAGCGAGGGGCTCGGTGCGTCCGCGACTGTCGGTGCGTGCAAAGGTCGAGCGACGCGGCGCCACCGTCACGACCTTCGCGACGTCGCCGCTCGCACGCGAAGGCGGGCGGATCGTGACTTCGTCGCCGCAGACGCACGTCAGACGCTTGCCGAATAACTCTGCGGGTAAGGTCGCGCCATCTGTGGTCTCCACCGTGACCCGACGACCAAACGACTCGATGACGCGCGCCGCGACTTCGGCAGCGTCGTCGCTCATGGGCGGGCGGCGAGTTGCTGGAGTCGCGTGATCCGCACGAGTGCCGGTGGATGAGAGTCGTAGAAGGCCGAGTGCAGACTATCCGGCGTGAGCGTCGTGGCGTTATCGCGATACAGCTTCACGAGAGCTTCGGCGAGCTGGCGCGCGTCGGCGAACTTGGCGGCGAACTCGTCTGCCTCGAACTCGTGCTTGCGCGACCACCAGGCGCTGATCGGCGTCGTGAAGTAGGTGAAGACCGGCAGCACGAAGACGAAGAGCAGCAAGGCGGTGTGGGAGGAGGGCGTCGTAACGCCGAAGGCTGCGTAGAAGTCCGACCATTGCGCGAGGAAGCCGAGCACTGCAAGGCCGACGAGACCCAGGCCGAGCGAGAGCACCAGCCGCCAGCGGACATGATGCAGGCTGAAATGGCCAAGCTCATGCGCGAGCACGGCTTCCACTTCGGCGATCTGCAGCCGCTCCAGCAACGTGTCGAAGAACACGATCCGCTTGTTGCGCCCGACTCCGGTGAAGTAGGCATTGCCGTGCACCGAGCGGCGCGAGCCGTCCATCACGAAGACGCCGCGCGAGGAGAACCCGCAACGCTGCAGCAAGGCTTCGGTGCGCTCCTTGAGCGCTGCGTCGTGCAGCGGTGTGAACTTGTTGAACAACGGCGCGATGAAGCTCGGATACGCCCAGGTAATCAGCACGGTGAACCCGACCCACACGAACCACGCATACAGCCACCACAGCGTGCCCGCCCGCTGCATCAGGAGCAGGATCACGAACACGAGCGGTCCGCCGAGCACCAGCCCGAGCAGCAGGCCTTTGAACAGATCGGCGATGAACAGCCCGACCGTCGTGCGGTTGAAGCCGAAGCGTGCCTCGACACCGAAGGTGCGCCAGATCGAAAGCGGCAGGCCGACGAGCGAGACGATCAGGAATGTGGAGAGGACGACGGCAGTGCCGTGCCACACTGCAGACAGGTGCGCTGCCTGCCATGCGTGATCGATCGAGCTCAGTCCGCCGCCAAGCGTGAGCACGAGCGCGATCGCCGCGTCCAACAGCGTATCCCAGCGGCCGATTCGCGCGCTTGCGACGGTGTAGTCGGCGGCCTTCTGATGAGACGCGAGGTCGATTTGAGTGCGGAACGCTGCCGGCACCTCGTCGCGGTGGCGCTGAACGGCCGCGACCTGGCGCTGATTGAGCCAGCTGCGCGTCAACGTCGACGCGGCGAGCAGCAGCACGAACAATCCTGCGAACCAATGCATTGCGGGTCTCCCGCGGCACTTTAGCTTCTGCTGGTATGATGCCGCAATGAGCGACAGAGATCCGTTGCGCCTGATCTGGATCGACCTGGAAATGACGGGTCTCAAGCCCGACAGCGATCACATCATCGAGATCGCCACCATCGTCACGGACAAGCACCTGAACACGCTGGCCGAGGGGCCGGTCCTCGCCATCCACCAGTCCGATGCCGTGCTCGATGCGATGGACGACTGGAATCGACGCCAGCACGGCACGTCGGGGCTGGCGGCGCGGGTGCGCGCGAGCACTATCACGGCAGCGCAGGCCGAGCGCGAGACCGTGGATTTCCTGGCGCGCTGGATCGAGCCGGGCGTTTCGCCGATGTGCGGCAACAGCATCTGCCAGGACCGGCGCTTTCTCGCGCGCGAGATGCCGGAGCTGGAGCGGTACTTTCACTATCGCAATCTCGACGTGAGCACGCTCAAGGAGCTGGCACGGCGCTGGTCGCCGGAAGCCTTCGCCGGCTTCCAGAAGAGCTCCACGCACCTGGCACTCGACGACATCCGTGACTCGATTCGCGAGATGCAGCACTATCGACAGACCTTCCTGCGCGTACCGTGAAGCCCCGTTCGGAGGCTTGCGAGCGCAATCGCGAGCCCATCCTCCAGGTATTGCGCCAGTGGTTCACCAAGCCCGGTGCTGCGCTCGAGATCGGCGCGGGAACCGGACAGCACGCGGTGCATTTCGCGACCCACCTGCCGCATCTGCAATGGCAGCCGACGGACTGCGAAGCGAATCTCGAAGGGATCGGTCTATGGGTCGCCGAGGCGGCGCTGCCCAACCTGCGTGCGCCGATCAAGCTCGACGTGCGCGATGGTCAGTGGCCAGTCGAGACGGTCGACTACGTCTTCAGCGCGAACACGTCGCACATCATGGGTTGGCCGGAAGTGGAGCTGATGTTCGCCGGCGTCGCGCGCGTGCTGCGCCCACGAGGGATGTTCGCGTTGTACGGGCCGTTCAATCGCGATGGCCGGTTCACCAGCGAGTCGAATCAGGCGTTCGACGCATCGCTGCGTGAACGCGACCCGAAGATGGGACTGCGCGACGACAAGGCGCTGAAGACGCTCGGCCGCCAGCATGGGCTCGCCTTCACGGCCGAGCACGCGATGCCGGCGAACAACCGTTTGCTGATCTGGTCGAGATAGCTACTTGATCTGATTCCCGGCGAGGAACAGCCAGGTTTCCACGACCGTGTCCGGGTTGAGCGAGATGCTCTCGATACCCTGTTCGAGCAACCAGCGCGCGAAGTCGGGATGGTCGGACGGGCCTTGCCCGCAGATGCCGATGTACTTGCCCTGCTTGCGGCAGGCATCGATCGCCATCTTGAGCAGCGCCTTGACGGCGTCGTCGCGCTCGTCGAAGAGCTTGGCGATGATAGCCGAGTCGCGATCCAGGCCCAGCGTGAGCTGCGTCATGTCGTTCGAGCCGATCGACATGCCGTCGAAGTATTCGAGGTAACGCTCGGCCAGCAGCGCGTTGGTCGGCAGCTCGCACATCATGATGATCTTGAGGTCGTTCTCGCCGCGCTTCAGCCCGTTGGCTGCCAGTAGCTGCGTCACCTGCTCAGCTTCCTTCACGGTGCGCACGAACGGCACCATGATCTGCACGTTCTTGAGTCCCATCTGCTCGCGCACGCGCTTGAGCGCGCGACACTCGAGCTCGAAACAGGGACGGAACGCCTCGTCGACGTAGCGCGCAGCCCCGCGGAAACCGATCATCGGATTCTCTTCGTGCGGCTCGTACTGCCGTCCGCCGATCAGGTTCGCGTACTCGTTCGACTTGAAGTCGGACAAGCGCACGATCACCGGCTCCGGTGCGAACGCGGCAGCGATCGTGCCAACGCCTTCGCACAGCTTGTCTATATAGAAGGACACCGGATCGCCGTAGCCGCTCATCTGGCGCCGGATCGTCTGCTGCAGGTCCGAGGGCAGCTGGTCGAACTCCAGCAGTGCGCGCGGATGCACGCCGATCATGCGATTGATGATGAATTCCAGGCGCGCGAGGCCGACGCCCCGATGCGGAATGCTCGCGAAGTCGAACGCACGGTCGGGATTGCCGACGTTCATCATGATCTTGGTCGTGATCGGCGGCAGCGAGTCCAGCTCCAGGTTTTTCTGCTCGAACGGCAAGGCGCCGTCGTAGACGAAGCCCGTGTCGCCCTCGGCGCACGACACCGTGATCGGCTGGCCCTCGCGAATCGTCTCGGTTGCGTCACTGCAGCCGACGACAGCCGGAATGCCGAGCTCACGCGCGATGATCGCCGCGTGACAGGTGCGGCCGCCGCGATTGGTGACGATCGCCGCAGCGCGCTTCATCACCGGTTCCCAATCCGGGTCGGTCATGTCGGCGACGAGCACGTCACCGCTCTGCACGCGCGTCATTTCCTTCACGTCGCGGATGATGCGAGCCGGACCCGCGCCGATACGCTGGCCGATCGAACGGCCGCTCGCCAGCACCTTCGACTTCTTGCCCTTGAGCGCGAAGCGCTGCACCGTCCTGCCGGCGCGGCTCTGTACCGTCTCGGGGCGTGCCTGCAGGATGTAGATCTTGCCGGTCTCGCCATCCTTGCCCCACTCGATGTCCATCGGGCAGCCGTAGTGCTCCTCGATGATGAGTGCCTGCTTCGAGAGCTCGATGAGGTCGGCGTCGCTGATCGAGAAGCGCCGGCGATCCTCCTGTGCGACGTCCACTGTTGACACGCGTGTTGCAGCACCCGGTGCGCTATAGACCATCTTGATGGCTTTCGCGCCGAGCGTGCGCCGCAGAATCGGCGCATGTCCCGAACGCAGCGCTGCTTTGTAGACGTAGAACTCGTCCGGGTTCACCGCGCCTTGCACGACCGTTTCGCCAAGACCGTATGAAGATGTGACGAAGACGACGTTGCGGAAGCCCGAGTCCGTGTCGAGCGTGAACATGACACCGCTCGCGCCAAGATCGGAACGCACCATGTACTGAATGCCCGCCGACAGCGCGACCTGGTCGTGCGCGAACCCCTGGTGCACGCGATACGCGATCGCGCGATCGTTGAACAGCGAAGCGAACACTTCGTGCACGCACTTGAGCAGCGCGTCGCGTCCACGCACGTTGAGGAACGTTTCCTGCTGGCCGGCGAACGATGCATCCGGCAGATCTTCTGCGGTCGCCGATGAGCGCACTGCGACGGCGATGTCGCGTCCGCCGCTCATGCGCTCGAACGATTCGAGGATCTCGCGTTCGAGGCGCGGCGGGAACGGCGTCGCCAGGATCCACTGACGGATGCGCGCACCGACGGTCGTGAGCGTCTCGACATCGTCGACGTTCAGCGTCGCCAGCTCCTTCGAGATGCGCGCTGCCAGGTCTTCGTGCTGCAGGAAGTCGCGATAAGCCTGCGCTGTCGTCGCGAAGCCGTCGGGCACCGCGACGCCGGCTTTCGCCAGGTGACTGATCATCTCGCCAAGCGAGGAGTTTTTACCGCCAACGGTCTCGACGTCGTGACGGCCGAGCTGGGCGAAGGGGATGGTGTAGGCGCTGCTCATGCTCATACTCATGGGGCGCGCATTCTAACTCTTGATCCGCGCGGTGGTCAGGTGCGACAGTCAGGAGATGGACAGAAGAACGGTTTTTTTCGTATCCGACCAGACCGGCGTGACCGCGGAGACGATGGGTCACAGTCTGCTGACGCAGTTCGACGGGCAAGCGTTCAGACAGGTGACTCTGCCATTTATATCTACGGTTGACAAGGCGGAAGAGGCCGTGCGCAGGATCAATGCGACCGGTGCAGCAGAGGGCGTGCGGCCCGTGATTTTCAGCACGCTCGTGCAAGAGGACATGCGCGAGATCATCAAGCGCGCCAATGGCCTGTTCCTCGATTTCTTCGACGCCTTCCTCGGCCCGCTGGAGCAGGAGCTCAAGGTGAAGTCGTCGCGCGCGCAGGGCAGGGCGCACGGCATGTCCGACATCGGCGCGTACACGTTGCGCATCAACGCGACCAACTTCGCGCTCGCCAACGACGACGGCGCGATCACACGCGACTACGACCGTGCCGACCTGGTGCTGGTCGGCGTGTCGCGCTCGGGTAAGACGCCGACGTGTTTGTACATGGCCCTGCAGTACGGCATTTTTGCCGCGAATTTTCCGTTCGCCGACGAGGAATTCGAGTCCGGCGCGTTGCCGGCGTCGCTGGTGAAATGCCAGCGCAAGCTGTACGGATTGACGATTGCGCCTGAGCGCCTGCAACAGATCCGCAACGAGCGGCGCCCGAACACCAAGTATTCCTCGCCGTCGCAAGTCGAATACGAAGTGCGCACGGCCGAATCGATCTTCCGACGCTACGACATTCCCTGCATCAACACAACCGAGTGTTCCATCGAAGAGATCGCGAGTCGCATTCTCGACAAGACCGGGCTCGAACGACGTCTTCGACCGTGACGCAAGTCTCATGCCGCTGGCCGAAGGCGAAAATCGCTGTGCTATATTCGGCCCATGTTGGCGACACTGGAACACGACACGAATTGTGCAGTCAGCTGGCGCGCCCGGCCGGGCAGCTTCGTCAGCTTGATGTCGCTGTACGAGAGCAACTACATCCGCCTTGCACGGCTCGTGCCTGATCTGCACGAAGTGGAGGGTTCGCACGTCTCGCGCGTCGCTGGCGACTGCGCGTTGCATCTCGCGGTAGATGAGCGTGCGCGCTACACGACTACTTTCCGGCTCACGTATGTCTTCGACGACGCCGGCACGCCGCTCGCGGATCCGGATCTGCAGATTCGCGTTTATCACGATGCACGTCTCGCCGAAGTGCAGGCTTGTGCACGCTGGCATCGGCATTCGATGCTCGAAGCACTGCGCTCGCAGCTCGCACGCGAGCTGGGCGATCGCTGGCTGCGCAACGTGATGCTGAACAAGTGGCTCGACTATTGCGTCGAGCGCGGTCACCGCTTCCCAGGCCCGTCGCGCTGAACGACACCCAGGGCCGCCATCGCGTCCTGCGCCCGCGAACATGGCCATCTCCCGACTGAGCAACATTCGTCAGCTGCTGCCTGGGGCTCGTCAGCCCGAGCAGGACGAGCGGCTGCTGCAACTGTTCTGGAATCGCGCCGAGCTCAAGAAGGAGCTGACGCGGTTGCAGGACGAGCGCTTGAAGCTGCTCGAGCAGGTTCGCAATCAGGAAACAGCGACCGCGCGGGCCAAGGAACACGTACAGGTCCTCGAAGAGTACCTAGGCAATCCTGAGATCGCTGTACACGCACTCGTCTACTTCCAGTTGCGAGCTGTATGGCGTGCAGCAGGCGCGCGACTCGGGCGCTTCGCGGAGCAACTCAGGCAGCAACAGACAGATCGCGAACAGCGCCGCCAGGTGATCGAGTTCGACCAGACTCGTCGCCGCGAGCTCGCGGATTTCGATCGTCGCATTCACGACGCGCGTTCGCGCGCCGACATGCTCGAAGCGCAGATCAAGCTGATGGATGCGAAGCTGGCAGCGATGCGCGGTTTCTGGAACTACTTCCGTCGCCGGCGCCTGGCCGAGGAAATCGAAACCGAGCGCACGCAGTGGGACGAGGCAGTCACGTTGGTGACGGACCTGTCCGATGATCGTACGAATCTCGAAGAGACGCCGCCGCCGGAGTTTCCGGGCATCACCGTCGACGGTCGTCGCGTCGTCAACACTGCAGTCATCGCGTACGCGCAGCAGCTCGTGGCCGCACTCGCGGCTGGCGGTCTTGCAATGCTGGCGAAGGAGACGACGTCGAAGCGACTGTTCGACGTTCGTTACGGCAGCCCCACGGATTGCGCACGCCTCATGACACTGCTTCGCGATGGCCTCGCGATGCTCAAGGACGAAAGCGAGAATCTCGGGGGATTGAAGGAACGTACCGATGCTGTGCGGGCGACGGCGAGTTACCGCAGCGATGCGGACACGGTGCCGCTGACCGATTCGATCGGCACGTTGCCGATGCCGACGGCGCCGGTGTCAGGCCTGGAAACGGCGAATCGCGCCGGCGTCAACGTGCTGGTTGACGACTACTGGGATCTGTACCAGTCGCTGCTGCAGTAGACCGGTCAGTCCGGTTCCCCACGTTGCGCGTCCAGCGCGCTGCATTGTCCAGCCACACGTACATCGACGGTACGATCAGCAGCGACACGATCGTCGAGAAGCCGAGGCCGCCGATGATCGCGCGCGCCATCGGGTAATACGCCGGGCCTCCGTTGCTGCCGCCGCCAACCTGCGCATCGCCGATTGCGAGCGGCAGCATCGCCAGCAGCGTGGTGAGAGTAGTCATGAGAATCGGTCGCAGGCGATCGCGACCTGCCTGAATGATCGCCGCCGTGCGCTCCATGCCTGTTGCGCGCAGCTGTGCGATGTGCGCGACCAGCACGATGCCGTTGTTCACGACGACACCCATCAGGATCAGGATGCCGATCATCGCCATGAACGTCAGCGGCGTTACCGTCGCAAACAGGAACCAGAACACGCCGACGATCGCGAACAGGATCGAACTCAGGATGGAGACCGGGAGCAGCGTCGATTCGAACAACGCAGCCATGACCAGATAGATCATGACGAACGCCAGCGCGATGTTGATCATCATGGTCTGCACGGTCTCGTCGCTCTGCTCGGCGCCGCGTCCGAACTTCCAGGTGTAGCCCGGCGGCAGCGGGAAGCCCTTCATCAGCGGCTCGATGACCTTCTTGACTTCGTCGAGCGTCGTGCCGGCCGCGAGATTGCCCGCGACGACCACTGATGTGAGACGGTTGATGCGCTCGATGGCGCGATCGCCAGGTTCGACACGGAATGTCGCGACGGTGCCGAGTCCGACGGTCGAGCCATCGGGCAGCGTGAGCGGCAGCGATGCGAGATCCTCGATTGCTTGTCGATCGGTGGCGCGGAACAGCAGCCGCATCGTGACCTCGCGTTCAGCCGTGCGCAGTTCGCGCAATCGGTCGCCGCGCATCGCGGCCGCGACGGTCGCGGCGACCATCTCTGAGGTCAAATTGAGTTGCGCCGCGCGGTCACGGTCGACCACGATCTGCACTTGCTCGTCGCCGCTGCGCGCTTCGGAGTGCACGCCCTCGAGACCTGGAATCGCAGCTAGCTGTCGCGACACTTCGAACGACAGATCGTAGAGCCGCTCGGTGGAGTCGCCCGAGAGTTGCAGGCTGAAGCCCTTGCCCGGTCCTTGCTGGTCGAACTGGAAGCTCGGCTCGCCGATGAGGATCTCCGGCATCTCGTCCGCGATCCATTGCATGACGTCCTTGGCGCGAACGCGGGCCTCGTCCTTCGGCGTCAGTTGCAGCAAGCTCTGGGCGCTGACGCTGTCGTAGCGCGAATAGACGCTCTTGATATCGAAGCGTTCCTTGTTCGCTATCAGGAAGGCTTCGATCCGATCGACGGCCTGCTCCACCTGCGCAAGCGGATGCGTACCCTTGATGTGATAGTCGAGGTACAGGCCACGGCCGGCGTCCTGCGGAAACGGATCGACCTTGAGCGCCTTCGTCGCGAACAATGCTGCCGGCGAGGCAATGATGATGAGCAGCGCAATCCCGGTCTTGCCTGGATTGCTCAGCACCGACCGCAAGGCGACTGCGTAACGGTCCTGCAAGCGCCCGAGGAAAGACGCGCTCGTAATCTCCAGCGGCGCGCGGATGCGCACGCTCAGCATCGGAATAATTGTCTGTGCGACGAGCAGCGAAGCGACCATCGCGATCACGATCGGGATCGCGACGTGTTTCATGAGAATCGTGATCTCGCTCGGCGAGCCGAATACCAGCGGCACGAACACGATGATCGTCGCCAGCGTGCCGGCGAGTGTCGCGACGCCAACGTCGCGAACCCCGCGCAGCGTAGCGGCACGCGGATTGTCCGGATCTAGCTGGCGATGTCGGAATACGCTCTCAGTGATCACGACCGCGTTGTCCACGAGCATGCCAATCGCCAACATCATGCCCATCATCGAGAAGATGTTGAGCGTCAAGCGGAGGAAGTAGAGCGACGCCAGCGTAATCAGCAGCGAGCCCGGGACCGCAAGCGCGACGATCGCGGTCATCGACCAGTCGCGCAGGAAGAAGAACAGCACCGCGATCGCGAGCACCAGGCCGATCAGTCCGGCATCGCGCAGGCTGCCCAGAGAGTTGCGGATGCTCTCGGCCTGGTTGCCGATGACGATGATGTTGATCCCCTGCAGCTGCGGCAGCGTCTTGGCACGCTCAATCTCCTTGAGTGCTGCATCGACCACTTCGACGACGTTTGCCTGCGTCGTTTTGAATATATCGAGGCCGACGGCCGGTCGGTTGTCGAGATGCCGGCCCATCTCCAGCTCGGGAGCGACCATCTCGACCTCCGCGATGTCGGCGAGCCGGACCGCGGAAGTCACGCGCAGGTTGCGGATGTCATCCAGCGTGCGGAATTCGCCGATCGGCCGGATGCTGAAGCGCTGACCCTGCTCGGTGATCTCGCCGGCGCTGACGGAGAAGTTGCTCTTCTGCAGCAGCGTCGCGAGTTGCTGCACGTCGATGCTGTGCGCTGCCATCCGCCCTGCGTTAATCAGGATGCGCACCTCGCGCGGCGCGACGCCTTGCAGCTCTACACGAGCGACGCCGGGGACGCGTTCCAGCGGTCGCTTCAAATAGCGCTCGAGGGAGTCGTACTGATCGGTGAGGTCTTGATCGGCCGAGATACGGACGACGACCACCGGCTGATCCGACGCATTGAAAGAGAATGCCAGGATGCGATCGGCACCGGCCGGCAGCTCCGCGCGGATCGAATCGAGCTTGGTGCGTACGTCGAATGCAGCCGCGTCGATGTCGCGGCCCCAGTCGAACTGGATCTGGAACGTCGCCTGTTCGGCTTCGGAGCGCGAGCGCAGCTCTTCGATACCTGCGAGGGTGGACAGTGCTTCTTCGACTGGCCTCGTGATCAGCTGCTCGACTTCTTCGGGCGTCGAGCCGGGGTAGGGGATGATCACCTGCATGCCCGGGAACGTGACGTCGGGGAACTCTTCGAGCGGCAACAGGTGCAGCGCAATCAGGCCGACGAGCACCAATGCAATGAACGTCATCGCTGTCGTGACGGGTCGCTGCAGCGCTGTGCTCGTGTGGAGCATGCTCAGGATCCCGTCGACGCGGGTGCCGGGACTGTTGTCGCTGCGTACGTCTTGCGATCCATCACCGAGTAGACGACGGGAATCACGAGCAGCGTCAGGAATGTCGTGAGCGTGACGCCGCCGATCACCGTGATCGCCATCGGCGCCCGCAACTCCGCACCCTCGCCAACGCCGATCGCCATCGGTACCAGGCCCAGAATCGTCGTCAGCTTGGTGATCAGGATCGGCCGCAGGCGCGCGCGACCCGCGGCGACGATCGCTTCCACTTTATCCAGCCCGCGCTCGCGTGCCTGGTTCACTGCGTCGATCAATACGATCGACTGGTTGACGACGATGCCCGCCAGCATGATCAGACCGATATAGGCGACGACGTTCACCGTCGTGCCGGTCAACCACAGTGCCCACACCGCGCCGATCACCGCGAGCGGGATCGTGAGCAGGATGACGAACGGATGGACCAGCGACTCGAACTGCGAAGCCATGACGAGGTAGACGAGAAACACTGCGAGCACCAGCGTGAGCTGTAGCGACGCGAAGGAATCGCGCATCTCCTCGCTCTGACCCGAGATGTACGCAGTCGCGCCCGCAGGCATTTCGGTGGCCTTGAGAATCCCCTGCAACGCGACCACGCCCGTGCCGAGGTCGGTACCGACCACATCGGCGGAGACGATCGCCACACGTTCCTGGCCGATGCGGCGGATTTCCGCCGGGCCGCTGGCGAGTGTCACGTCAGCAACGGCCGTGAGCGGTACGGGGCGCTCGCTGCCTGGGTTGACGATCAGACGGCGGATCTCTTCGATCGACGCGGAATGCGTGTCGACGCTGCGCACGAGCACGTCGATCTTCTTGTCGTTCAAGCGGTAGCGAGTTGCGACCTCGCCGCGCACGCTCTGCACGACGCGGTCGGCGATGTCGCGAACTGCGAGCCCGAGCTGCGTTGCGCGCTCCTGGTCGAACACGATCTGGATTTCCGGATTGCCGGCCTCGACGGTCGAACGCACGTCGCGGAACAACGCAGTCGCGAGCATGCGTGTGTGCACGCGTTCCGCGGCCTGCGCGAGGCGATCGAGGTCATATCCGGTGATGACGACTTCGAGTGGCGTCGACAGCGCGAACAGGCTTGGGCGACTGAACTGATGCTGCACGCCGGGCATCTGCTGCAGCGACTTGCGAAGCTGATCGATCGCGTGCTCTTCGTCCGCGCGCGTCGCGCCGCTGCCGAGCGTGACGCTGACTCGACCGGTGTTCTCGCCGGAATCCACCGGGTTCGCGTCCAGGCGGTTGCCCGTGCCTGCGACGGCATACGAAAGACCCAGGTTCGGCAGCTGCTGACTCGCAAGCTGCACACGCGACACGGCCTGGTCGGTGACTTCCAGCGGCGTGCCGGCCGCCAGGCGCAAATCGATGTTGAACTCGCCTTGCGAAATCTGCGGCACGAGTTCGCTGCCGAGTTGCGGCACTATCAGCATCGTGACGAGGAACAGCGCCAGCGCGCCGCCGAGCACTTTGATTCGATGCGCCAGCGCCCAGCGGATCGCAGGCGGGTACATACGCTCGCACCAGGAGTAGAGCGACTGCGTTGCGTTCACGGCCGGGCGGAACAATCGCTCCATCGTGCGCGAGATCGCGCCCGCAACGCGACGCAGAGCTGACAGGGCACTTGATATCGCGGCGGAGACTCTGCCGAGGGGCTTGGCCGGCTCAGCACCTTCGTCGGACTGATCAGCGGCGTCGCCGCCGGCAGCGAGCATCGGAACCAGCGTCAGTGCTACGGCGAGCGACAAGAGCAGCGAGTAAGTGACCGTCAGTGCCTGATCTTTGAACAACTGGCCGGCAATGCCGGAAATGAACACCAT
>Ga0070675_100000317_pt1 | contig 32361 bp, 26 predicted proteins | sample KBSM43metaG_FD_65343 | JGI IMG/M metagenome (GOLD analysis project Ga0070675, IMG submission 65343) | Miscanthus rhizosphere microbial communities from Kellogg Biological Station, Michigan, USA - KBS M4-3 metaG | ecosystem: Host-associated > Plants > Roots > Rhizosphere > Soil ... | reverse complement strand
TGAGGACGGCGACGTCTTCGCGTTCTACCTGCCGGGCAAGGACGCCAACGCCAAGCCGGTGCTCGGCGCCGGTGAGTTCGTGACGGCGTTCACCGACCGGCCCGAGGTCAAGGCGTTCCTGACCTACATGTCGAGCGACACCTGGGCCAACATCAAGTCCAAGCTCGGCGGCACCGTGGTCAGCGCCAACAAGGGCCTGAAGGTCGACGAGTGCAAGTGCTCGGAGGTCGACAAGCTGGCGCTGAAGGTCCTGCAGGACCCGAACTCGGTGTTCCGCTTCGACGGCTCCGACCTGATGCCGGCGGCCGTGGGCTCCAACTCGTTCTGGAAGCAGATCACCAGTTGGGTCACCGGTCAGAGCACCCAGCAGACGCTCGACAACATCGAAGCGAGCTGGCCCAAGTAGTAGTAGTGGTCCGACCGCACTAGCTCAAACCTTGACTGGACGGCCGGGTTCGCCGAGTATGGCGACCCCGGCCGTCTGGTCCGCTGAGGGCGGGGTTGGGAGCGGTCCTCATCGAGGGAGGTGACGGTCTGAGTGACCACCGCTGAGAAGTTTCTCAACATGTTCCTCGCGCTCGTGGTCTTCGCCGCGATCATCGGGGTGATCCTGTTCATCGCGTCGCGCTTCGGCGGGAAGCGCGGCGACTACATGGTCGCGTTCCTGTTCCTGCTGCCCGTGGTGTTCATGCTCGGCGTCGGCTTGCTCTATCCGGGGATCAAGACGATCATCAACTCGTTCTTCGACGCCCCGGGAACGTCGTTCATCGGCTTCGACAACTACCAGAAGATCTTCACGTCGGGGGACGAGATCGTCGTCCTCCGGAACACGGTCATCTGGGTCATCATCACGCCGTTCGTGGCCACCGGTGTCGGCCTGCTGTACGCGATCCTCGTGGACAAGGCGCGTATCGAGGCGCTTGCCAAGGCGTTCATCTTCCTGCCGATGGCGATCTCGTTCGTGGGCGCGTCGATCATCTGGCGGTTCGTCTACGAGTACCGGCCCGACCAGCCCGGCGTGAAGCAGATCGGCATCCTCAACCAGATCCTGGTGTGGTTGGGACTCGAGCCGAGGAACTGGCTGGTCGAGTCGCCGCTGAACACGCTGTTGCTCGTCATCGTGATGATCTGGATCCAGGCCGGCTTCGCGATGACAGTGCTGTCCGCGGCCATCAAGGCGATCCCGGACGACGTGATCGAGGCGGCCCGGCTCGACGGCGTGACGTCGTTCGGCATGTTCCGGTTCGTGACGCTGCCCAGCATCCGCCCGGCCGTGGTGGTCGTGCTCACCACGATCGGCATCGGCACCCTGAAGGTGTTCGACATCGTGCGAACCATGACCGGCGGCAACTTCGACACCAACGTCGTGGCCAACGAGTTCTACAGCCAGAGCTTCCGCGCCGACAACCAGGGCCTGGGCGCCGCGCTCGCGGTGCTGCTGTTCATCCTGGTCATTCCGATCGTCGTCTACAACGTCCGCCAGTTGCGTGCATCGGAGGCCCGATGAGCACCACGAGCGTCCCGACCACGACGACGCCGCCGGTCGCACCGCCGGTCACCGCTGCGGCGAAGGCCAAGAAGAGGCTCACCAGCCCGGCTGCGTCGATCACTGCGTTGATCATCGCAATCCTGTGGACGCTTCCGACCTTCGGCCTGGGCATCACGTCGATCCGGCCGGAGGCCGACATCAAGTCCAGCGGGTGGTGGACATTCTTCACCAATCCGACGATCTCCATGAAGAACTACGAGACGGTGCTCGCCGCCCAGGGCCAGTCCGCGCTCGGCCCCTACATCATCAACACGTTCGTCATCGTCATCCCCTCGGTGATCATCCCGCTCGTCCTGGCCACGCTGGCGGCGTACATCTTCGCCTGGGTGAAGTTCCCCGGCCGGGACATCCTGTTCATCGCCGTGTTCGCGCTGCAGATCGTGCCTCTCCAGGTCACGCTGCTGCCGCTGCTGAAGCTGTACGTCGACGTCGGCATCGCGGGCAAGTTCGCGGCGGTGTGGCTCTCGCACGCCACGTTCGCGCTGCCGCTGGCGATCTTCCTGCTGCACAACTTCATGAAGGAGATTCCGGCCGGGCTGCTGGAGGCCGCCCGGGTCGACGGGGCGGGCCACGTCTCGATCTTCACAAGGGTGCTGCTGCCGCTGCTCACCCCGGCGCTGGCGGCATTCGGCATCTTCCAGTTCCTGTGGGTGTGGAACGACCTGCTCGTCGCCCTGACGTTCGCCGGTAACGAGTCGGCACCGATGACGCTGGCGCTGGCCAACCTCAGCGGCACCCGGGGCACGGCCTGGCACCTGCTGTCGGCGGGCGCGTTCGTGTCGATCGTCATCCCGGTGGTCGTGTTCCTGTCGTTGCAGCGCTACTTCGTCCGCGGCCTGCTGGCCGGTGGTCTGAAGGGCTAAGCGCTCGAGGACGGCTGGATCTGCGAGTGTGGGCGGGCGATGCCCGCCCACACTCCGTACGGGTCATGGACGCCGCCCTCACCCGCCGTTGCGCGTGGGGGCGTCCAGTATCCAGAGCATCGACGGGGACGCCGGCACGCGCGGACGCCACCAGACGTGCTGCTCGACCTTCAGGCCCCGGCCGCGCTGCGCCGGGGTCAGCGTGTAGAGCGACACGCCGTCCTCGACCACCCGCAGGCCGTAGACGGTGTACGAGAAGCGCTGGACCACCGAGGCCCGGGGGGTGGCGCCGCCCGTGATCATCACGCGGCCGCGGGTTTCGAGCGTGACGTCCGCACCGAACAGGGCAGTGAGCGTGCGGTCCAGTTCGGGACCCCACGGGGCGACGAGCATCGGCTCGTGCGTGAGGTTGTCGCTGGCCGCGAACGTGCCGGTGCCCGGGTCCATGGCGGCGCGCACGGCGGCCACGTCGTGCGCGTTCCAGGCGGCCGTGTAGCGCTCGATCGCCGCCGTGATGTCGCGCTCGTCGTCGCTTTGCCGCTGGGTCAGGTAGAGCGCGCCGGCCAGCGCGAGCGCCACGGCGACGGTGAGCGCCAGTGCCACCTTGAGGCCGTTGATCCGGCCGAAGCGGGTCGACCAGCCGGTCTCGGGGCCGGAGTCCAATTCGTCCAGCTGCTCGCGCTCGTCGCGGTCGTCGCGTTCCTCCGGCTGGTCGGGTTCGGGCCGCGCCGCCGGCGCTGTCCGCCCGCTCCCGGCGGCGGTTGCGCGCCCGCTCTCCGGCGCGGCAACCAGCGCCGACGCCGGCACGGCTGTCACTTCCAGGTGCCGTTCGTCGTCCATGTTCGACACCCCTCACACGGCGGTCTGCCGCCAACCTACGACGCCGTGACGTCCGGGAACAGCATGAGTCTTCAACCGGCCAGGAGTCTTCAACCGGCCAGGAGTCTCAACCGGCCACGACGGCGCTGAACAGGTTCACCGGCGCGACCACGCCGGCCTCGGCCGACTCGACCACCAGGCGCGGGCTGAGCGGTGCCACGCCGGCCTGGTCGGTGACGTCGATCTGGCGGCCCTTGCCCGCCGAGGCTTGGATCCGCACAGCGTTCCCGTTGGGCGTGCACACCATCGCGACGGGTGTGGCCGTGGTCTGCGGGCTCGGCGACGTCGAGGCCTTCGGTTTGCCCGCGGCCGCCAGCCGGGCCCGGCCGGCGGCGGACTGCTTGACCACGGTGAGCACGCCGTCGCCGCCGACCGTCGCGTAGTAGCCGGTGGCCGCGTCGGCGCCGAGGCAGGCCACGCCCACCCGGCCGCCCCCCGCGCCCTTGCCCACGGCCCCGAACTCCGCGTCGATGGCGACGGGCGCCGCGCTGACCGTCGTCACCGCCGTGCCCGGTGCCACGCAGACCAGGCCGGGCTGGTCGGCGATGATCCGCAGCCCGGGTTCGCTCCGGCAGCCGGGGCCGGGACGCGAAGCCGGCGTCCAGTCGAGGTTCTGCTGCAGGGCCGCCACCGTGCGCGTCCCCTTGAGCGGCCACGGCCCGACCGCCCCGAACAGGCACGCGACGAGCGGCCGGGGCGTCCAGTCGCCGCCGGCCAGCAGCGGCGCCTCCATCGGCAGGTAGGACGTGCCGTACGGCGCGCCGAGGTACCCGCCGTAGGCCTTCTCGCAGATGCCGCGCGCGGCCGCCGTGCGCACGCCCGCGCCGGGATCGGTGACGAACGGCAGGTGGCCGACGTAGAACACCTCGCCGGTGTGCTCGCCGTTGCAGGGCACGCTGTAGCGGAAGTTCGAGGTGCCGCCGACGAAGCTGAAGCACTCGCCGGTGCGCAGCACCAGCCCGGAGTCCTGAAAGCCGTCGGCGGCCGCCTTGGCCGGGTCGACGAGGGCGGCGGCGATCCGCAGCCCGTCGCCCTTGCCGGCGACCCTGAGCCCCTTCCGCAGCACGGGGCGCATGGGTGCGGGCACGTCGGCGAGGGCCACGGCCGCGTCGAACACCTCGTGCCGGTGGTTCGGTGAGAGCCCGGCGAACACGACGACCCGTTCGCCGCGCACGCCGAGGTAGAAGTCGTAGCCGAGCTTGTTGGCCAGGCCGGCGGCCGTGACCGGCACGGCGACGACGAGCGCGAGGGCCGCGATCGCGGGGTACCGGCCGGCCCGGGCGTGCAGGTGTCCGGCGGTCACCACAGCGACGCTGACCAGCACCGCGAGCGCCAGCCCGAACGCCCCGGCGGCGGAGAACGCGCCGGTCAGCGGGGTCGCGGTGAGCATGCCGAGCAGGCCGCCGGCGAGCTTGTAGGCGCCGGCCTCGACGCCGGGCGCGCCGCGGGTGAGGTGGAACAGCGTGACGGCGGCCAGCACGAGGCCGGCGGCCCGGCCGAGCACGGCGTCGCGGGTCGCGCTGGCGAGCGCCGCGGCCAGGGCGAGCAGCCCGGCGCGGTCGCGCTGCCGCAGCGCCGACCACGGGACGGGTGCGCGCCGGCTCGCCGGCACCGGCACGAGTGCGAGCAGCGGGATCAGCGGCAGCGCGTACACCAACAGGCCGACGGCGTCCCTGGCCAGCCCGTACAGGACGCGACCCGGTTCACCCGGACGCACCCAGCACACGAGCACCAGGACCAGCACGGTTCCGGTGACGACGGCGAGGCGCAGCAGCGAGGGCGGCGCCGCCTCCGTCACGCCTCGTTGCGCGTCGGCTCGTTGCGTGCCGGCGCGGGCCGGCACCGGCGGTGGGCGACGGCGGTGCCGGCTGTTCGCGCGCGGGCCTTGTGGTTCGCGCGGGCCTTGTGGTTCGCGCGGGCCTTGTGGTTCGCGCGAGCCCGGCGGCTCGGCGAGGCGCGTGCTCCGGGTGACGACGGCGTGGGCGCCGGTGCGCTCGGGCGCGACATCGTGCACCGGGATGCGCGGCAGGCTGCCCGTGCGGTCGTGCGGGCGGTCACCGGTGCCGACCCAGGGGAGGTCGTCGGGGCTCTTGTCGCCGCTGTCCGGCGGGTCGGCGGTGGAGCCCACCGCCGCCGCGTAGGACACGCGCACCAGCGGCGCCGCCGCGATCCCGAGGAAGACGGCCGCTGCCAGGCTGACCGCGATCCGGCCCGCGCTCCCCGCCGGGACGAACCCGACCACCCCGGCGATCAGCGCACCGAGACCGGTGACGAAGGCCAGCGGCGCGGCGACCGGCGCCACGGCGAGTAAGCGCTGCCCTACCCAGGACATGGGAGCACCTCGCTCCGCGGTCGTGACGCGAAAGTCAGTTGGCCGACCGGCGGTGAGCCGGTCGGCCTTGGCTGCGTGACGCGACGACGCCGGCCGGGACGCCCCGTACCCGGCCGGCGGTATCGCCTACTGGTCGCGGAGGATGCGGCCCTGCGCGTCGGTTCCGCCCTTGACCAGGATCATGATGCCGTCGATGAAGGGCCAGATGCCACCGAGGCCACACGTCAGCCACGTGGCCGCGATCTGCCCGATCGCGAGGCCGGTGTGGCCCGTGTAGAAGCGGCCGGCGCCAACCCAGCCGAGGAGGATCTGAAGCAGCCCGGCGACGAGCTTGCTCTTGTCGGAAACTTGCCCGGCATACCCGCCGGCAGGTGGATAACTGCTCACGGCCGCAAACCCTAGCAATTGCCGGTTGTCGCCGCGGCCCCTCCTGCCTGCGCCTTCATCACAAATTTGACACCGCTGCCCGGCGCCGTCGGCCCTTTCGGGCGCCCGGCGCCGGGCAGCGGCGGCGGTTTCAGCTCGGGGCCGACAGGTCGCTCGGTTCGGTGTCGCGGTCGAACGACGGCAGGCCCGGCGCCCGGCCGATCGCGGCTGCCGCCACCCAGCCCACGGCCGCCCCGGCGGCGACTGCCGCGAACAGCAGCGCCCACGGCTTGCCCGGCCGGCGTCCGGCCAACGCGTCCAGCGCGGCTCCCGCTCGTCGCCACGCCTCGTCCTTCGCCGAGCCGACCCGGTCCGTGGTGTCCTCCATCAGGTCACCGGTGCGGTCGCGGGCCGATTCCCAGGTCGAGACCAGTGCGTCCCAGGCGTCCTCGGCAAGCTGCTGAGCCTTGGCGGATCTGCTGGTGCGTCCGAACATCGCCCACCTCCATGCCTCGTGTTCAGTCGTCCCCGCAAGCCTATGGGTGCGGGCCGATGCGCGCCGACCAAAACCTACCCACCTGCCGTGAATCCCAACCGACGGGTCGGGCGTGCGTCCGCGCGGCGGCCCGCACAGTGAACGTCCACTATGGACCGGCCGGGACGCCCGGATCAGCCGGCGGCGAGGGCGGCGCGGGCGGCGCCCAGGGCGTCCGACAGGGCCGCGATGCCCGGGCGCAGCGCCGGCGCGGCGGCGAGCGCGGCGGCGATCACGCCCTCGGATCCGGCCGGGAAGCCGGCGACCGCGGCCCGCACCGGCGGGTTCGGGGCCGGGCCGGGGCGGCGTCCGGTCAGCGTGTGGTAGATCAGCGCGGCCGTCTGGTAGACGTCGGTGGCCGGGCCCGGTAGGCGGCTCGATCCCGATCCGGGCTCCGCGGCCCGGTACTGCTCCGGCGCCCGGTAGATGCCCGGCCCCTCGCCGGCGGTCGGGGTGAACCCGGCGAGGCCCAGGTCGCGGGGCACGGCGCGGCGGTAGCGGTCGAGCAGCAGCACGGTGTCCGGGCCGAGGGCGCGGTGCGCCTGGCCGTGCCTGTGCAGCTCGGCGAGCGCGGCGCACAGCGTGCCGGCCGCAGCGAGCGTCGCGGCGGCGGTCAGCCGGTCGAGCGGCGCCGATCTGCCCCCGGGGCCGAAGCCGTCGCGCCACGACGGGGCCGCGGGCAGCTCGGTGACCAGCGTCGTGCGGCCCGCCTCGTCGTGCCGGCCGACGAGCCGGGGCAGCCCGCGGTCGCCGGCCACGATGGACAGGAGATCGGCCTGCACGCCCAGGCCGTCGCGTAGCTGTGCGCCGCGCCGGCCGAGCCGGCGCAGCGCCACCTGGCGCAACCGCACGCGGCGGCCGCCGGAGACCTCGGCGGTCGCCTCGCGCCAGACCCACGACCGGTCGGCGGCCGTCCGCTCGTCGACGGGCGCCCGCAGCAGGAACGGGTGCGGGCCGAGCCGGACCTCCGCACCGGCGGCCCACCTGGGTTCGGCGGTCGTGTGCAGCTGCATCGTCATGAGCCACCTCCTGCCGGTCCAGGAAGCTTGCCAGAACGCCCGACCGGACGGAACGTGGCGTGCGTGAGTGAATACGCAGCGTTCTTCTCACCCAGGTAGAGGTCACGCCTGGCGGACGCACTCCGTCTGCAGCGCGGCGCGGGCGGTCTCGAGATCGGTCATCAGCCGCGGGTCGTAGGTCTTGCCGGTGCGGATGCGCACGAACCCGATCGCGGCGAGCACGTCGTTCATGCGCTCCTGCACCGTCGCGTCGGCCCGGTCGCGCACGGCGAGCAGCTTCTCGCCCTGCTCGACGAGGAACGGGTAGTCCCCGGCGGGCAGCGTCTTGCGGCCGGCCCGGTCGTAGGTGAGCCTGCCGAGGGCGAGGATCGGGTCGGCGGCGTCGCGGCACGCGCCGGCGCGGAAGCTGTCGGCCGCCGGCAGCGTCAGCTTCGGCCGGGCGGGGTTGTCGGCGCCGCAGCCGGCGAGCAGGCTCGCCGGCGCGAGCGCCGCGATGGTCAGGGAGACGGCGAAAGCGCGCGCCTTCATGTCGGGAACTCCTTTGTGGACGGTCGGACGGGTCCAGCGGGCCGTGGCGCCCCTGCCACGGCCCGCTGGAGCTTCAGGCGGTCAGCTCTGGTTCACGGCCTTCGTGTTCGGCAGAGCGACGTACGGGAACATCTGGCGGAACGGGACGTTGTTGGCGTCCACGCCGTCGCCCAGCCCGTCGACGGCGGCCGGGTGGCCCGGCAGGAGCACGCCCTCGGCGGCCTGCAGGGTCACGTCGAGAGCGTCGTCGGCCAGCCGGCGACCGTTCGGGAAGCCGGCCAGGTCCTTGCCCACCACGCCGAGCCGGTTCGGGTTGGCGGACGGCGGGATCGACATGTTCAGCCGCAGCTGCTCGCTGGACTTGAAGTTGTTCGGGTCGACGTCCTTGTTGATCTTCTGCGAGTTGAGGTCGACCGCGAGCGGCCCGCACTTGTTGGCGCACACACCGTTCAGGAAGACCTCGACGAGGTCGTCGCGCGGCGTCTTCGGCTGCGGGATCCAGTAGATGTCCTGGATCCGCTTCGGAACCTCCGGCTTGCGGACGAAGTCGAGGAACTTGGCGTCGTCCTGCGGCTTCGTCGCGTTGAACTCGTCCTTGCGGCCGACCGGGATCACCACCTCGTTGACCAGCGGCATGCCCAGCCGGGACACCTGCTGGAAGCCGCCGGACTGCAGGCGGGTGTTGTCGGGCAGCACGACGTCGATGCGCTGCCGCGACGTGGTGCTCCACACGCCGATGACGGGGTTGCGGGTCGCGTCGCCCTTGAGCGCGACCTCCTTCTTCGGCACCTGCAGCACGATCGTGTTCACGTTGTAGCCGCTGACGGTGTCCTGCCCGACCTCGCTGAAGTTCTTGCCGTAGAACAGGTCGAACACCCGCAGGTCCAGGAAGAACGGGTCGTCGGCCTGGCCGACGAAGCTCTTGCCGCCGCCCTTGGAGATCGGGGTGATGGCGGCGTCGGCGACCGCGCCGTAGTTCGGGAACGACGCGGGGCCGGTGAACGACGGCGCCGCCGGCGCGTCGTTCAGCAGCTTGGTCGTGCCCGACGGCGTGATCTTCTCCAGGTCGTAGAACTGGCGGAAGTTCAGGTCCTTGTCGTCCAGGCTGGTGACGACGTCGGTGTTGTACAGGAACGTGTTCCGGTCCCGGTACCTGTCCTTGAACGTCCACCGGTAGGTGATGTCGGGCTTGGCGTCACCGTCGCTGTCGATGTTGATGTCGTACGCGGTGTTGGTGGCCCAGGCGTAGAAGTTCGGGCCACCGTTGGGCTCCTGCAGCGGAACCCAGTTCGCCACGAGCGTCACCGAGTCGGTGGCGTCCGGGCTCACGAACGCGTAGACGTCGGTGTTGTCGAGCCTCGGCTCCCCGGCCACCAGCGGCGCCTCGCGGTGCGAGGAGGCGCTGCCGATGCCCGGGCCGAGTGCCGTGAGGCCGGCGCCGGTGACCGCCACCGCGAACGCGGCGGCGATCACACGTCGGCGGTCCGGCCGACGGAATGCTTTCATGGGACTCCCATCCGGTCGTTCAACGGCGCTCCAATGCACCGTTCACCGCTGCCTTCGTGGCAGCCCCTGGTTCCGGACTGCGGGATCACCCGAAGGTGGCACGTTGGTGCCGAAGTCTTCGATCGGACCCATCCGCGGGCCCCCGCGCACCGAACCTCCTCGAAACCGGTGCGTCCGTGGGGAGTGGGTCATGCGCAGGTTGTTGATCATCGTCGGGCTGGCGGTGGCGCTGCTCGCCGTCGGCGGCGTGGTGCTTCGCCCGCGCGGCGACGCCGGATCCCGGCCGGCTGCCGTCGAGGCGGGTGCCGCCGATGCGTCGTCCACTGTGGACGGCGTGGCCCGCGCGATCGACACGGCGCGCAAGCGGCTGGAGCGGGTGCCCGGCGACTGGACGACGTGGGCCGAGCTCGGCGCCGCCTACGTCCAGCAGGCGCGGATCACCGGCGATCCGTCGAACTACCCGCGGGCGGAGGAGGCGCTGAACCGGTCGCTTTCGGTCCGCCCGGACGACAACGCGCTGGCGCTGACCGGGCTCGGCGCGCTCGCCGCGGCCCGGCACGACTTCGCCGCCGCGCTCGACTTCGGCAACCGGTCGCTCGTCATTGACCCGTACAAGGCCGCGACGCACGGCGTCGTCGCCGACGCGTTGGTGGAGCTCGGCCGCTATCCGGAGTCGCTGGCGGCGATCCAGCGGATGGTCGACCTGCGCCCGGACACGTCGTCGTACGCACGCGCGTCGTACTCGTTCGAACTGCGCGGCGACGTCCCGAACGCGCGCGACCTGATGCAGCGCGCGCTGGAGGCCGCGACCGGACCCGCTGACGCGGCGTTCGCCCTGGAACACCTCGCCGGCCTGGCGTTCGACAACGGCGACCTGGCGACCGCGAGGTCGCATGTGGACGATGGGCTGCGCCGCTTCCGTGACCACCCGCCGCTGCTCGCCCTGCGCGGCAGGATAGCGGCGGCCGGCGGGGACACCGCGGCGGCCGTCGCCGACTATCGGGCCGCGCTTGCGAAGCTGCCGCAACCGACGTACGCCGCCGAACTCGGCGACCTGCTGGCCGCCGCGGGCGACACCGCGGGCGCCGAGCAGCAGTACGCCCTGGTCCGGGCGTCCGCCGCGCTGCTGCGCGAGCAGGGCGTCGACGTCGACGCGGAGCTGTCCGTGTTCGCGGCCGACCACGGCGACCCGGCCGGGGCCGTTGCGGCCGCACAGGCCGTCTACGCGCGCCGGCCGTCCATCTTCGTGGCCGACGCGCTGGCGTGGGCGCTGCACGTGTCCGGCCGGGACGCCGAGGCGCTGCCGTACGCCGATCAGGCGCTGAAACTGGGCACCCGCAGCGCGTCGTTGCTGTTCCACCGTGGCGCGATCAAGGCCGCACTGGGCGACAAGGCGGGCGCGTCGGCGGACCTGTCCGCAGCGCTGGCACAGAACCCGCACTTCTCCGTGCGCTACGCGCCCGAGGCGAGCCGATTGCTCGCCTCAACCCGGTGATTCGGAGCCGACCCATCGACGGATGGCTCGAAGAGACACATCCGACAGCGACCAAGCACCGCCGGCACCTGGCCCGAATGACGGACGCAAGCAGCTGATATCTGGGAGGAAATCCAATGACAGCGCAGAAGATCCGCCGGTTGCCGGCGGCGCTCGGCGCACTCGGCCTCGTGGTGGCCGGCGCGCTGACCGCCCTCGGCCCCGGCATCTCGGTCGCGTCGAGCCACCGGGAGGCGCCGATGATCGCCGCCGACCCGGCCGTCGACAACACCGACCTGTACGCGTTCGTGAGCCCCGAGCGCCCGGACTACGTCTCGTTCATCATGAACTGGCAGCCGTTCGAGGAGCCCAACGGCGGCCCGAACTTCTACCCGTTCGCGACCGACGCGGCCTACCTGCTCAACGTCGACAACGACGGCGACGCCAAGGCCGACGCGGTCTTCCGGTGGACCTTCAAGAACATCGACAAGCGCGGCGGCAACACGTTCCTGTACAACAACGGCCCGGTCACCACGATCGACGACGAGAACCTGCTGTTCCGCCAGACGTACACGCTGGAGTCGTCGTTCAACGGCGAGCCGTTCAAGACCCGGGTCACCGACGCGCCGGTGGCGCCGTCGCGGGTCGGCGCGAAGTCGATGCCCGACTACGGCGCGCTGCGCCAGGCGGCCACCCGCACCCTGCCCGGTGGCTGGAACGTCTTCGCCGGCCAGGCGGACGACCCGTTCTTCCTGGACCTGCGGGTGTTCGACCTGCTGTACGGCGGCGACCTGAGCGAGACCGGTCAGGACACGCTGGCCGGCTACAACGTCAACTCGATCGCGCTGCAGGTGCCGTTCAAGGACGTGGCGCTGAAGGGCGACGCCAAGCGCAACCCGGTCGTCGGCGTGTGGACAACGACCGAACGCAGCAAGGTGCGCGTCACCGGCCAGGAGGCGAACGGCGTCACCGGCGAGCGGGTGCAGGTGTCCCGGCTGGGCAACCCGCTCGTCAACGAGGTGGTCGTGCCGGCCAACCTGAAGGACGCGTTCAACGCGACCGCGCCCGACGGCGACGCGAAGATCCCCGCGCTGGTGCAGCGGGTCACCGACCCGGAACTGCCCAAGCTGCTCCAGGCCATCTACGGCCTCGAGCCGCCGGCAACCCCGCGCAACGACCTGGTCGAGATCTTCCTGACCGGCATCACGACCAAGGCGAACGGGCCGATCCAGGCCGACCTCAACTCGCAGCTGAACAACATGGACGTCCAGGCGGGGTCGTTCGTCCCGTCGGAGATGCTGCGGCTGAACCTGGGCGTGCCGGTGACGGCGCAGCCGGACCGGCTCGGCGTCCTGGCGAAGGACCTGCAGGGCTTCCCGAACGGCCGTCGCCTGACCGACGACGTGGTCGACATCTCGCTGCAGGCGGTCGCCGGCGCGGCGCAGACCGGCCAACTGGTGCAGGCCCTCGCGGCCGGTGACAAGGTCGACGCCAACGACAACGCCTTCAGCGGGACGTTCCCGTACCTGGCGCTGCCGAACGTCGGCGCGGTGAACAAGGGTGGCGGCACCGGGGTGACCGGGGCCGGCGCCACCGGCGCTCCGGCGGCCGGTGACCCGTCCGCGTCGGCCGCGCCCGCCGCGGCCAGCGACTCCGACCCCGGACAGCTGACCAACGTCGCGGCCGTGACCACCGGTGGCATCGGGGTGTTCGCCGTGATCGCCGCCCTCGGGTTCTTCATGTGGTACCGGCGCCGGGCCCGCCCGGCCGCGCTGACCGCACCACCCGCCGCGGGCGCACCGCCAGCCCGCAACCCCGAAGACACGCTCCAGATCTGATCCGTTGACGCCGGTGGCGCCCCGTCCGGGCGCCACCGGCCATGCTCTTAGGAGAGGGCGATGAAGCGCTTCCTCGCGGTCGCGGTGGCGGGTCTGGGCTTGGGTGCCGGGCTGGCCTTGCTCGCGCCGGCCGGGCCGGCGGCGGCCCACCCGCTCGGCAACTTCTCGGTCAACCAGCTCGAGTCGCTGGCCCTGTACCCGGACCGGGTCGAGGTGGCGGCGATCGTCGACACCGCCGAACTGCCGACGGTGCAGGAACGGTCCACAGTGGACAGGTCGGGCGACGGCGTGGCGAGCGACGAGGAGCGCGCGGCTTTCGCGGCAAGCACCTGTGCGGATCTCGCCGGCAAGTTCGCCGTCTCGGTGCGCGGCGACCGTCTGAAGTGGACGGTGGGCGCCTCGTCGTACTCCTATGCGCCGGGCGCGGCGGGGCTTTCCACCAGCCGCCTGGACTGCGCGCTGACCGCCCCGGCCCGCCTCGACAGCACGGCCGAGGTGCGGGTGGACAACCACTACCTCGTCGACCGGGTGGGCTGGCGGGAGATCACGGCAGCCGGGAACGGCGTCCGGATCGTCGACTCGCCGCTGCCCACGCAGAGCCGCAGCGGCGGCGACCTGCGCTCGTACCCGGTGGACCTGCTGTCGAACCCGCCGGACGTCCGGTCGGCCACGCTGCGCTCGGAACCGGGTGACGGCGGCGCCGCGGTCGCCCCGTCCACTGTGGACCGTGATGCGTCGTGGACTACCCGGGTGGTGAGCGCCGGGGAGCGCAAGCTCAACGCGCTGGTGGGGGAGCGCGGCCAGGGCCCGCTGGTGGGCCTGCTCGCGGTGCTGCTGGCGCTGACGCTCGGCGCGGCCCACGCGGCGCTGCCGGGTCACGGCAAGACCATCATGGCGGCGTACCTCGCCGGCAAGCGCGGCCGCGCGCGCGACGCGGTCGCCGTCGGCGGCGTGGTCACGCTGACGCACACCGGCGGCGTGCTCGTCGTCGGGCTGCTGCTGACGACGTTCGCCGGGCTTGTCGGTCAGGCGGTGCTGGGCTGGCTCGGCGTGGTGAGCGGGGTGCTCGTCGTCGGGGTCGGCGCGGCGATGCTGATCGGGCTGCGGCGCAAGGGCGCAGCGGCGGGTCATCACCACGGCTGGCTGGGCGGCCACGGCCACTCGCACGGCCACTCGCACGGCCGCGGCCACGGCCACTCGCACGGCCACGGCGACTCGCACGAACACCACTCGCACGACCACGGCCACTCGCACGACCACGGCCACTCGCACGACCACGACCACGACCATTCGCACGAGCACGCGGAGCAACGGCGCCCCAGCCGGCTCGGCATCGCGGGCATCGGGATCGCGGGCGGCCTGGTGCCCAGCCCGTCGGCGCTGATCGTGCTGCTCGGCGCCGTCGGCCTCGGCCGGACGCTCTTCGGCGTGCTCCTCGTGCTCGCCTACGGCGTCGGCATGGCGGGGACGCTGACCGCCGCCGGCCTGACGCTCGTCGGCCTGCAGCGGCGCTGGGCCCGTCGCAAGCAACCGCCCAACCGCCGATGGCTGGCGTTGTCCGCGCGGCTCGGCCGGCTCATGCCGACGGCCACGGGCTCGTTGGTGCTGCTCGTGGGCCTGGGACTGGTGGGACGGGCGGCGGCGACCCTGTTCTAGGGAGACGCCCGGCACACGGTCGCGTTCCCGACCGCGGCGCAGCGGGTTGCGGCGTACGGTCTGGCAGTTACGCACCAGCACCGCACGGAATGGAACCACAATGGACGACGCGTCCACCGCACTCGCCGAACGGTTCGTGAACGCCGGCCTGGCCACGATGGAGTTGTTCACCGTCCACCTGGGACTACGCCACGGGCTGTACCGGGCGCTGCACGACCTCGGCCGAGCCACCCCGCGCGACGTCGCGTCGGCGGCGAACGTCCACCCGCGGTACGCCCGCGAGTGGTTGGAGCAGCAGGCGGTCGCGGGCCTCATCGCCACGGTGGCCGTCGCCGACGACCCGTACGCCACAACGTACGAGTTACCGGCGGCCCACGGGCCGGTGCTGCTCGACGAGGACAGCCCGTACTTCACCGCGCCGATGGCGCGCTTCATGGCCGGCATCGCCGGCACGCTGCCCGCCCTGGAAAGCGCATTCCGGACCGGCGACGGGGTGCCGTACGCCGCGTACGGCGCCGACACCCGCGAGGCGATCGCGGGCCTGAACCGGCCGATGTACCAGGCCGACCTGGCCAAGGAGTGGCTCGCCGCGCTGCCCGACGTCCAGGCGCGCCTCGCCGCCGGCGACGGCCGGGTGCTCGATCTCGGCTGCGGCGAGGGCTGGTCCAGCATCGCGCTGGCCGAGGCCTTCCCGGATGTGCGGGTCGACGGCGTCGACCTGGACGAGCCGTCGCTGGTGCGGGCCCGCCGCCACGCGATGCGCGCCGGCGTCGCCGACCGGGTCACCTTCACCACCGCCGACGCGAGTGCCGCGTCACCCGGAGCGTACGACCTGATCTGCGTCTTCGAGGCGCTGCACGACATGGCCGACCCGGTCGCGGTGCTGTCCACGGCCCGCACGCGCCTCGCCGACGGCGGCACGGTGCTCATCGCCGACGAGAAGGTGGCCGAGACGTTCACCGCGCCCGGCGACGACGTCGAGCGGCTCAACTACGCGTTCAGCGTCCTGCACTGCCTGCCGGCGACGCGGGCCGAGGGCGCGGTCGAGGAGGCCGGCACGGTGCTGCGGCCGCACGTGGTGCGCCGGTACGCGGAGCGGGCCGGGTTCACGAGCGTCGAGGTGCTGCCCGTGGCCCACGACTTCTGGCGCTTCTACCGGCTCGGTGCGCGATGACCGCGGTGCTGACCGACACTGTCCCGGACATCGGGATCCGGGTATCCGGCTTCTACTCCGGGCCGCCCGGCAGCGTGAACGGCGGCTGGGCCGCCGGCCTCGCGGCCGGCCTGCTGACCGGCCCGGACACCGCGGCCGGCACGCCCGTCGAGGTGACGCTGCGGGCACCCGTGCCCGTCGGCGCACCGATCACGGGGCGGCGTGCCGGGGAATGCGCTTTCCTCGTCGACGCGGCCGGTGCGACGCTCGCGAAGGCGGCATTCGCTACCGGGATCGCACCGGCGCCGGCGTTCGTGCCCGTCGAGGTCGCGGCGCGCGCCGGTGCACCCCGCAACCGCGTGGCCACCCCGTTCCCGGGCTGTTTCGGATGCGGCCCCGATCGCCGCGGCGGGCTGCACGTCGGGGTCGGCCCGATCGACGACACGATCAGCCGCGACACGTTCGCCGGCGTCTGGACGCCACCCGCCGCGGCCGGCGACCTGCCGGCCCGCTACGTCTGGGCGGCCCTGGACTGCCCGACCGGCCTGGTGCACCTCGCCGCCGGCGGAACCGCGCTGCTCGGGCGCATCACGCTCGCGCAGCACCGGGCCGCCGACGCGGGGGAGCCGCACGTGATCGTCGCGCGGGCCACCGGCAGCGAGCGGCGCAAGCGGTTCTCCGTCGCGGCGCTGTACACGGCCGGCGGCGACCTGGTGGCCCACGCGGCGGCCGTCTGGATCACGCTCCGGGAGGCGTGACCCCGGCATCGGCCATAGCATCGGCCCAATGGAATCGAACGCCGCCGCCCGGCCGTGGTCCCAGTTGTCCGCCACGACACTCGACGCGCCCGACCCGCGCGCCCTCGCCCGGTTCTACTGCGCGCTGCTCGGTTACGAGATCGGCACTGACGAACCGGGATGGGTCACGATCGGGCCGCCCGGTGCGGGCCCGCGGCTGTCGTTCCAGGACGAGCCGGTGTACCGGCGCCCGACCTGGCCGTCGCAGGCCGACCGGCAGCAGATGATGATGCACCTTGACATCGAGGTCCGCGACCTCGAGGAGGCCGGCGCGTACGTCGCGAACCTGGGCGCCACGCTGGCCGAGTTCCAGCCGCAGAAGGACGTCCGGGTCTGGCTCGACCCGGCCGGCCACCCGTTCTGCCTCTGGGTGCAGGACTAGCGCCGCGCACGGGCAGGCATGGTCCTGCGCCACGCATCGCGTCGATCTTGCATCTGTGGTGCCAGTCTGTATGGTGGTTCGCCCCGCTTTGGGGGCCATCACAACTGCAAGATCGACGTATAGCTGATGCGGGTGTCGGCCCGCCCGGGTAGCCGGCCCGAATCGCGGGTCGGGGCTGCACTTGATCAAGTTGATCTTGCACTGTGGCGGAGCAAATCCGGGCAAAGCTGGGCGGGAAATCGTACACAACTGCAAGATCGGCGCGGACTTCGTCGGGGTCAGGCGATCGTCTGCCACCAGCCGTCGACGGCCGGCGGGTCGGCCACGTCGACGCGCTCGCCGGGCCGGGGCACCACGAGGCGCACCTCGCGCGCCTTGGCCTCCCGCCACACCCGGTCGGCCGGCTCGGCCCAGTCGTGCAGGGCGAGGTTGAACGTCGCCCAGTGCAGCGGGATCAGCACCGCCCCGCCGACGGCGACGTGCGCGGCGACGCCCTCCTCCGGCGTCATGTGGATGTCCGGCCAGGCCTCGCCGTAGGCGCCGATCTGCATCAGCGTCGCGTCGAACGGGCCGTGCTCGGCGCCGATCGCCGCGTAGCCCTCGAAGTAGCCGGAGTCGCCGGTGTAGAAGATGCGCCGGTTCCGGCCGATCAGCACCCAGGACGCCCACAGCGTCCGGTTGCGGGCGAACGAGCGTCCGGAGAAGTGCCGCGCGGCCGTCGCGACCAGGGTCAGCCCGGCGACCTCGGCGCGCTCGTCCCAGTCGAGTTCGATCACGCGGTCGTGCGGGACGCCCCAGCGCCGCAGGTGCGCCCCGACCCCGAGCGGTACCAGGAACGGCGCGTCGTGTTCCAGGGCCAGCGCGCGCACCGTCGGCAGGTCGAGGTGGTCGTAGTGGTCGTGCGAGATCACGATCGCGTCGAGAGTGGGCAGCATGCCCAGCGGCACCGGCGGCGGGTGCAACCGGCGCGGACCGACCAGACGGGACGGCGAGCACCGCTCCCCCCAGACCGGGTCGAACAGGACGCGCTTGCCGTCGATCTCGACGAGCGCGCTGGAGTGCCCGTACCAGGTGACGTAGAGGCCATCGGGATCGGGCGCCGGAGGGTCGCCGACGACCAGCGGCACCGGGGCGGACGGCCGCCGCTTCTGGTCGCCGAACAGCATCTGCCGCATGATCCTGGGCAGCGAGCCGGGCGGCACGATCGAGGCGGGCACGGCGTTGTGGAAGACGCCGTCACTGAACTGCGGCGAGCGGACCACCCGGTCGTCATCTTCGAGGGTGCCGCGCTCGCCGAACGACTCGAGCACCTCGCGCAGCGCCCACGCCGTCGCCGCCGCGAGGGCGCCTCCGGCCGCCACCCCCGCGACCCACCGCCACCTAGCCATGCCGTGCTCCCTCGCCGTCCGACCGCCACGCACCGGATCCCAGTGTGCCCGACCGGACGGCGAGGAAGCCCCGGGCTAGAGCTGAATCGCCTTCACGTGGGTGAACTCGAGGATCCCGAACGGGCCGAGCTCGCGACCGTGGCCGGACTGCTTGTAGCCGCCGAACGGGGCCAGCGGGTTGAACGCCGCCCCGTTGATCTCGACCTGGCCGGTACGCAGCCGGCGGGCCACCCGCAGCGCGCGGTCCCGGTCGCCCGACCAGACCCCGCCGGCCAGGCCGTAGTCGGTGTCGTTGGCGATGCGGACGGCGTCGTCCTCGTCCTCGTAGGCCATGATCGTCAGGACCGGACCGAAGATCTCCTCGCGGGCGATCGTCATGTCCGGTGTGACCTCCGAGAACACCGTCGGCTGCACGAAGTAGCCGCGCTCGTGGCCGGCCGGGGCCTCGGCGCCGCCGCACACCAGCTTGGCGCCCTCGGCGACGCCGCGCTGGATGTAGTCGCGCACCCGCTCCAGCTGCACCTGCGAGACGAGCGGGCCGAGGATCGTGTCCGGCGCGAACGGGTCGCCGACCTTGATCTGCGCCGCGACCGCGGCCGCGACCGCCTCGGCGTGCGGCAGCGCGGCCCGCGGCACCAGCATCCGGGTCAGCGCGGAACAGGTCTGTCCCGAGTTCAGGTAACACTTGATCATGCCGTCGCTGACGGCGCGCTGCAGGTCGGCGTCGTCGAGGATGATGTTCGCCGACTTGCCGCCGAGCTCCAGCGCGACCTTCTTGACGGTGGCCGCCGCCACCTCGCTGACCCGCCGGCCGGCCCGCGTCGAGCCGGTGAACGAGACCATGTCGACGCCGGGATGCCCGGCCAGCGCCTCGCCGGCGACCGGCCCGTACCCCGTCACCAGGTTGAACACTCCCGCCGGCAGCCCGACCTCGGCGAGGATCTCGGCCAGCACGAACGCGCTCAGCGGCGCCACCTCGCTGGGCTTGACCACGACAGTGCAGCCGGTGACCAGCGCCGGCGCCACCTTCGCGGCCACCTGGTGCAGCGGGTAGTTCCACGGCGTGATCGCGCCCACCACGCCGACCGGCTCGCGCACGATCATCGAGTTGCCGAGCCGCTCCTCCCACGGCAGGTCCTCGACGAGCCGGGCCATCGACGCGAACGTCGCCGACGGCAGGCCGGTCTGCACGCCGATCGAGAACTGGATCGGCGAGCCCATCTCGCGGGCGATCAGCTCGGCCAGTTCGCCCTGCCGCTCCTGCAGGCGTAGCGAGACGGCCGTGCACAGCGCCACCCGGTCGGCCAGCGGGGTGGCGGCCCAGCCGTCGAAGGCGGCCCGGGCGGCGGCGACGGCCCTGTCGACGTCGGCCTCGCTGCCGGCCGGGACGCGCGCCATGACCTCCTCGGTCGTCGCGTTGACGACCTCGATGGTCTCGCTGGTCGCCGGCTCCACCCATTCGCCGCCGATGAACAGCCGGTCCCTGTCGATGAGGGTCTGCGTCGAGGTCATGCCACGCTCTCCTTCGCAGCGGCGCCAACGGACACGCCCATCGACTCGCCGATGTTCTCGGCGGTGCGGGACGCCAGCGCCATGATGGTGATCATCGGGTTGGTTCCGGACGGCGTGGGGAACGCCGAGGCGTCGCCGATCCACACCCCGGGGGTGTCGTGCAGTTCGCCGCGTGGGTCGGCGACGCTGGTCGCCGGGTCGCTGCCCATCCGGCAGGTGCCCATCTGGTGCGCGGAGAACAGGGTCGCGCCACCGGCCCGCAGCGGCAGCCGCCTGGCGCGGGCGACGAACGCCTCCAGGTCGTCGCCGTAGCGCCAGGACGGCCGGCCCTGCGCGAGGATCTGGATGCCGCGGGCGCCGGCCGCGTGGTGCGCCCGGATCTGCGCCGAAAGGGCCCGCTGCGTGTTGCGGACGTCCAGCTCGTCGGTGAGCGAGTACCACGGCACGGTGCCGCCGTTGGCGTCGAGGGTGACCCGGCCGTGCCCCCGGTCGCGCACCAGGCCGATGAACGAGGCGGAGTTGCGCAGGTCGACCATCGCCTGCTTGTGCTCCTCGCCGGTGGTGAACGGCACCGACGACGCGCCGAGGCCGGTCGTGTACTGCACCGACTCGATGAGGAAGCCGTAGCCGTCCTCGACGTTGGCGAACTCGTTGATGAGGCCGGCGTGCGGGGCGCCCCACCAGGCCTGCATGTCGGTGCCGTAGTCGCCGGTGGCGATGGTCACGGGGTGCAACCGCAGGTAGTCGCCGGCCGCCGGGCCGCCGATGCCGCTGCGCAGCAGCACGCCCGGCGACTCCAGCGAGCCGGCCGCGACCACCACCACCGGCGCGCGCACGGTGACGGCCGCCGACGCGCTGCCGTCCTCGGCCGTCCAGCGCCCGGTGACGCCGGCCGCGCGGCCGTCGTCGAGAAGAATCTTCTCGACGAAGCAGCCGTCGACGACGCGCAGGCCGTGCTCCGCCACGGCGGGCTCGATGTAGACCTTGAGCGTGGAGCGCTTGGCCCCGGACTGGTCGCCGAAGCCGAGGTAGCCGGCCATCGCCGGGTCGTGCCGCGCCACGTCCCAGTTGCGGGTGATTCCGGTGAACGACCAGCCGAGCCGCTCGGCGCCGCGCTTCATCGCCTCGTGCACCCGGTTCAGCTCGGAGCACTTGTCGGTGACGGACAGTTCGCGCCACACGGCGTCGAGATGGCGGTCGAACGAGTCGGTGGCGATGTCGGTGAGGCCGTGTTCGGAGGCCCACTGCTCGCGCACCCACGGCTTGGTCTTCAGGCAGTTCGTCCAGTTGATGACGGTGCCGCCGCCGAGCCCGCTGCCGGCGAGCAATGAGACGTTGAGGTCGCCGGTCCACACCGGGCCGGAGCGCCAGTACGAGTTCTGGTAGGCGAGCAGTTCGAGCTGGTGGAAGTCGGCCTCGTTGCGGTAGCGGCCCATCTCCAGCACGACGACGCGCGCGCCGGTCGCGGCGAGCCGGCCGGCGATGAGACCGCCGCCGGCGCCGGAGCCGACGACCACCACGTCGGCGTCGAGCTCCAGGTCGCCGCCGTCGGGCCGCAGCGGCGTGAACGCCTTCGGCGCGTCGGGCACCGGCGAGATCGGGCCGGGGTAGCCGAACGTGCTCCAGTTCGGGTTGCGGCCGGCCGCGTCCGGCATGCCGTAGGCCATGAACAGGATCAGGCTCACCACCGAACGGATGCCGGCGCCGGCAGCCGCGGAGGCGAGCGAGAGCGTCGTCAAGATCTGCTCGCGCGACTCCTGCGACGCGCCGAGGAAGCCCTGCGACCCGATGACGTCGAGCAGCCCGCCGACGAGCAGCCGCTGCTCAGGCGGCATCGTCGAGAGCACCATCAGGGCGCCCTGGTCGGCGCCGACGTCGGTGCCGGTGCGGGCCCAGAAGCCGTCCGGGTCGTCGGGCCGGGCGATCCTGGGCACCACGGTGTCGCACAGCGCGCGCAGCACCTGGAGTTGGTTTTCGGAGAGGATGTCGGTCACGGTGGCGGTCCTCCTTCGGGTTGATGACCCGGACGGCACCGCGGTGGGATGCGGCTCCGCGACGGTGAGGCGCAGTTTAGGACCGCCCGGGCCGTTTCAACACCCTCAGTGCAAGTTGACCGCAAGATCGCGTGGTCAGGCGGGGAGGCCGGTCAGGCGGGGAGGCCGGTCAGCCGGCGCGGCGGGCGACCACGTGCAGGGCGTACAGGGTTACGCCCAGTACCAGGGGAGCGGTGGCGGGCACCAACCAGGCCAGCACCACCGCGAGGGCCAGCACGCCGGCCGTCGCCACCGCGGTTCCGGGCCGCTGCTTCGCCGTGCCCGCAGCCCAATGGGCGGCGCACATCCAGCCGGTGTCGGCGTCGCGGCCCAGCCGCACCACGGTGAGCGCGGCCACGGCGGCCAGGCCGGCCGCCACGCAGCCGGTCAACGCGATCGCGACCGGGCCGCCCGGCACCCGTCGGCTCGTCAGCGCCGCCAGATCGACGACCAGCAGGCCCGCGACGGCCAGCACCACGGCGGTGGCCGCCGCCCCCGGCAGCACCGCGCGCCGGAAGACGCGCCACAGCTCGGCCGGCGGCGGCACGCGGTCACCGGCAAGGACGCGGTGCGCGGCGACCGAACCGGTGCGCACGGCGGCGCCGGCGGTCACCACGGGCAGCGCCGCGACGGTGACGGCGATGCCGACGAGCGCGAGGTCGGCCGCCGTGGACAGGCCGTCGCGCCAGTCGGTGCGCGCCGCGTTCGCCGCCATCGGTGTCAGCCCTTCAGGCCGGTGGTGTTGATGCCCTGCACGAGCAGCCGCTGGAAGGCGACGAAGAAGAGGAACACGGGCAGCAGCGACAGCACCGCCATCGCGAACATCGGCCCGATCTGGTTCTCGCCGCCGGAGTCCTGGAACATCCGCAGCCCGACCGGGATCGTGTAGTTCTCCACGCCCGACAGGTAGACGAGCTGGGTGAGGAAGTCGTTCCAGGTCCAGATGAACGAGAAGATCGCCGTGGTGACGAGGGCCGGGCGGGACAGCGGCAGGATCACGTGCCAGAAGATGCCGTACGCGCTGCAGCCGTCGATCTTCGCTGCCTCGTCGAGCTCGCGCGGGATGCCGCGCATGAACTGCACCATGAGGAAGATGAAGAACGCCTCGGTGGCCAGCAGCTTCGGGACGATGAGCGGCAGCGGCGTGTTGATCCACCCGAAGTAGTTGAACAGCACGTACTGCGGCACCAGCAGCACGTGGCTCGGCAGCAGCAACGTCGCGATCATGATGGCGAACCACATGCCGCGCAGCGGGAACCGCAGCCGGGCGAACGCGTACGCGGCCACCAGGCAGGAGAAGCAGTTCGCGACGACCGTTGCCAGTGCGATCACCGCACTGTTGACGAAGAACCGCCCGAACGTGACGCTGGGCAGCGCGGTCCAGCCGTCGGGGTAGTTGGCCGGCCAGAACTGTTCGGGGATCAGCCCGCGGTTGCTGTTCACCTCGTCCGGCGCCTTGAACGACGTGCCGACCATCCACAGGGCGGGGTACAGCACGACGGCCAGGATCGCCAGGATCACGACGAGCCGCACGACGCTGCGCACCGCGGCGGCGCGGCGGCGCCTGCGGCGGGCGTGCGCGATCGCTTGCTCCCGCACGGTTCTCCGCGGCGGCGGCCCGGCCTCTGCCGGTGCCGGCGGGCTGGAAAGCGCTTGCCCGGCCATCCTTATGCGCCCTCCTCGTCGGCGTAGTGCACCCAGAGCCGGCCGGTGCTGAACAGGAGCACCGTCAGCAGGCCGATGGCGAGCAGGAACACCCACGCCATCGCCGAGGCGTAGGCCATCTTGTACTCCGTGAACGCCTGGTCGTAGAGCCGCAGCGAGTACATCAGCGTCGAGTCGGTCGGGCCGCCCGTGCCGTCGCTGAGCACGAACGCCGACGTGAAGCCCTGGAAGCCGTTGATCGTCTCCAGCACCAGGTTGAAGAAGATGACGGGGGAGAGCATCGGCAGCGTGATGTTGCGGAAGCGCCGCCACGGCCCGGCGCCGTCGACCGCGGCCGCCTCGTACAGCTCGGTCGGCACCTGCTTGAGCCCGGCCAGGAAGATGACCATCGGGGCGCCGAACTGCCAGATCGCCAGCAGCATCAACGTTTCCAGCGCCCAGTCGGGGTCGTTGACCCACGGCTTGCCCTCGACGCCGAACACGGCGAGCAGGCTGTTGAACGCGCCGGTTCGGTCGAACATCGCGCGCCAGATGATGGCAACGGCGACGCTGCCGCCGATCAGCGACGGCAGGTAGAACAGGCCGCGCAGCACGCCGGTGCCGCGCCGTTCGCGGTTGAGCAGCATCGCGACACCCAGCGCCGCGGCCAGTTTCAACGGGACGGCGACGAACGCGAACAGCACGGTCACCTGGACCGCGTGCCAGAACTGCGGATCGTTGGTGAACAGGTCGCGGTAGTTCCGCAGCCCGACCCAGTCGTAGGTCTGGCCGAGCAGTTCATAGTTGGTGAAGCTCAGGTACAGCGAATACAACATGGGAATCGCGGTGATTCCCATGAATCCCAGCAGGAACGGGCTCAGGAAGACGTACCCCGCCGGCCCTTCGCGCCAGCGCGCGCGGCGCGCCTTGCCGGTGCTGCCGGCGCGGCCGGGTCCTACTGCGGCGCTGACGGCCACTCGTGCTCCCTCGTGGGTCGTTCCGGGGGCGGTGACCCGGGATCCGGGCCACCGCCCCGGCCTGCTAACCGGAGACCGCGGCCTTCGCCTTGGCGAGGAAGTCCTCCGCGGCCTGCTGTGGGGTGGCCTTGCCGTACTGCACCGTCTCCGCGGCGGTGATGAGCTCGGACCGCAGCTTCACGTGGCCCTTCGGCGGCACCGGCGGCGCCTTGCCGAACTTGGAGTTGAGCTCGCTCTCCAACGCGACCGTCGCCTTCTCCGGCGCCGACAGCGTCGGCGCGACGATCTCGCGGTTCTTCAGGTTCGACGGCAGCCCGCGCTCGACGCCCTGGATCTTCGCCGCGTCCGGGTCGTTGACGATGAAGTTGATGACGTCGGCGACGGTGTCGGGTTCCTTCGTGGTGCGCGAGCCCGCCCAGTACAGCGACGCGCGGGCGAACTGGCCCTTCGGGTCGCCCGGGTACGCCGAGACGCCGAGCGTGTTCTTCGTGCTCTTCTGCAGCTCGGCCAGCTGGTTGGACCACAGGAACGAGGCACCGGCCTGCTTGGTCACCACGAGTTGCTTGCTGACGTCACCGGTATTGGCCGTGTGGATGAGGTCGGCGGTGGGGGTCGCCTTGCGCTTGCGGGCGTCGACCCACAGCTCGAACCAGCGCGTCACGTCCTCTGTGGACACCGCGACCTTGCCGTCGGGCGTGTACAGCTCCTTGTCCTGCTGGCGCAGCCACAGCCACAGCGCCTTGTAGTCGGCGCTCGGGTCCATGATGCCCTGCACCTGACCGCCGCTCTTCTGGCTCAGCTGCTCGCCCCAGGCGATCATCTGCTCCCAGGACCAGCCGACCTTCGGCTCCTCGAGGCCGTACTGCTGGGCCACCGTCTTGTCGTAGATCATGCCCGGTGTGTTCTGCGCGGCCGCGATCCCGGCGTTCTTCCCGTCGACGATGCCGTAGTCGATGAGGCCCTTCGGGATGTCCTTCGTGTCGATCTTGTTGTTCTTGACGTACTTGGTGAGGTCGAGCGTGACGTTGCGCTTGGCGTACTCGGCCAGCGAGCCGTCGTCGAGCTGGAAGATGTCGGGCGCGTTGCCTCCGGCCGCGCGGGTGGCGAGCTTGTCGAAGTACCCGGCGTTCGGCTGCTGCTCGATCTTGAACGTGACGTTCGGGTGCTTCTGGGTGTACAGGTCGAGCACCTTCTGGGTGTTCTCGGCGCGGGCCGGGCCGCCCCACCAGAAGACCTGCAGCTCGATCTTCCGGTTCGGATCGGCCGACTGTTTGTCGTCGTCGCCGCCGCAGGCGGTCAATCCGAGCGGCAGGGCGACGGCGGCGGCGGTAAGGAGTGCCAGGTAGCGGGTACGGTGTCTGTGCGCAGGGCGCGCGGGATCGGCGTGGGGTGTTCCGGGTGACATGGGATCTACTCCTTGAGGTGGCCAGCGACCGCATAGGCGGCGGTCGCGCCGGGCCGGGCCGCAGGGCGATGCGGACCCGGGCCGGTTGAGTCGCGTACGACCAGTTCGGTTCGCAGCGTGACCTGTGCGGTGGTACGGCGGTCGTCGCCATGGCGTAGCAGCATGTCGACGGCCGCCCGGCCCGCGGCCGCCGCAGGGGTGGCGACCGTGGTCAGTCTGGGGCGGGCGAAGCGGGCGAGCGTGTCGTCGATGCCGACGACGCTGAGCTCGGCCGGTACCCGGACCTTCAGCCGTTCCAGGCCCTCCAGGAGGCCGATGGCGAGCAGGTCGTTGTATGCCAGCACAGCGGTGGCACCGGTGCGCCGGACCGGATCGGCCGCCGCGGCGCCGGCGTCCTCGGTCGGCTGGTTCGGGCCGAGCACGGTGAGTGCCGCGCCGGCGGCACGGGCCGTCGCGGCCGCGGAGCGCCGGATCTCCCGGCTGGTCCAGGACCCGCGCGGACCGGCGAGCAGCGCCAGGTCGCGGTGGCCCAGCGCGACGAGGTGCTCGACGGCGAGCCTGGCCCCGTGGTGGACGTCCATGAGGACGGCGGGGAGGTTCTCGACGAGCCGGTTGATGACGACGAGCGGCACGACCCGGCGCATCTGCTCGATGAGGTCGTTGCTCATGCGCGGGCTGCACAGCAGGATGCCGTCGACCTGTTTCGCCAGTGCCTGAACGAGTTCGGCCTCGACGGCCGGGTCCTCGTTGGTGTCGGCGATGAACACGTGGTAGTCCCGGAGCCGGGCCTGGCTCTCCGCGGCCTTGATGAGCGGTGGGAAGAAGGGGTTCGCGATGTCGGCCACGATCAGGCCGACGTTGTGGGTGCGGCCGGTGATGAGCGCCCGGGCCGCGCGGTTGGGCCGGTAGCCGAGTTCCTCCGCGGAGGCGAGCACCCTGTCGCGCGTGTCGGGGTTGACCAGATGGGGCGCGGAGAACGTGCGCGACACCGTGGACACGTGCACGCCGGAAGCGCGGGCAACATCTCGGATGGTGACTGGCACCGCAGCCTCCCTCGGGCCTGGGTGGAGCCAATTAATGCAAACGTTTGTGTCGGTGTCAATCGGTCGGAGCATGCCTTTCTCCGCCGTGATCTTGGGCGGGAACCCCTGAGGAAAGCGGTTTCCCAGGTAGAGTGACCGAAATCGTTGACGCCCGGTGCGGGGTGGTCGATAGTTCGCTGCAAACGTTTGTCGTCGATGCCGGGTTAGTGAGGAGGGCTGCCAATGTCGGTCGATGCGTCGGGGCGTCGGCGCTACGCGATCGTCGGCACCGGCGCCCGGGCCGAGCTGTATACCCGGGCGCTGGCGACCGAGCACGCCGACGTGGCCGAACTGGCCGCGCTCGCCGACGTCAACCCGGTACGGCTGGCCGCCCACAACCGGCGGCTCGCCGATCTCGGCGCGGCATCCGTGCCCGCCTACGCGGCCGACGACTTCACCGCGATGCTCGCGAAGGAGCGCGTCGACACGGTGATCGTGTCCACAGTGGACGCCACCCACGACGGCTACATCGTGGCGGCGCTGGACGCCGGCTGCGACGTGATCACCGAGAAGCCGATGACCACCGACGAGGAGCGCTGCCGCCGCGTGCTGGCCGCCGCCCGCCGGGGACCGGGCTCGGTGACGGTGACCTTCAACTACCGGTACAACCCGGTGCACGAGAAGGTGCGCGAGCTGCTGGCCGGCGGCGCGATCGGCGAGGTGGCGTCGGTGCATTTCGAGTGGCTGCTCGACGTACGGCACGGAGCCGACTACTTCCGCCGCTGGCACCGCGACAAGGGCAGCTCCGGCGGGCTGCTGGTGCACAAGGCGAGCCACCACTTCGACCTGGTGAACTGGTGGCTGGGCGCGGAACCCGTCGAGGTGTCGGCGATCGGCCGGTTGTTCTTCTACGGTGCCGAGGCCGGGCACCGGCACGGCTATGCCCGCGACTACGAGCGGGCGCACGGGTCGCCGGCCGCGCGCGACGACCCGTTCGCGCTGCACCTGGCCGACAACCCGGGCCTGCGGGCGCTCTACCTCGAGGCGGAGGACGCCGACGGGTACCACCGCGACCGGAACGTGTTCGCGCCGGGAGTGTCCATTGAGGACGACATGGCGGTGCTGGTGCGCTACTCGTCGGGGGCGGGCATGACCTACCACCTCACCGCGTACGCGCCGTGGGAGGGTTACCGGATCGCGTTCAACGGCGGCAAGGGCCGGCTGGAGGTCGACGTGGTGGAGAACGACCACGTGGCGCCGACGGTCGCCGGCGCGGTCAAGGGCCACTCCGCGGCGCTGCACGGGGTCGAGGCGGCGGCCGAGCGGGGCTCCGTGCGGATCCTGCTGCGGCCGTTCTGGGAACCGCCGACCGAGGTCGCCGTCGAGGGGCTGTCCCGGCGCGGCCACGGCGGCGCCGACGCGCGGATGCTCGCCGCGCTGCTGCGCCCCGACCCGCCGCCGGATCCGTTGGACCGCCGGGCCACCCACGTCGAGGGCGCCCGGGCGCTGCTGGTGGGGCTCGCCGCCAACCGTTCCATCGCCACCGGCGAACGGGTCCGGGTGGCCGATCTGGGGGTGGGGTTGTGACCGACGTGCTCCTCCCCGCCGACGTGCTCTTCCCCGCCGACGTGCTCTTCCCTGCCGACGCGGCGCGGCGGGCGGTGGCGCGCGAGTTGTACGCGCACGCGGCGGGGCTGCCGCTGATCTGCCCGCACGGCCACGTCGATCCGGCGATCCTGGCCGACGACGTCCCGTTCGCCGATCCGGCCCGGCTGATCGTCGTGCCCGACCACTACGTCACCAGAATGCTGTTGAGCCAGGGGATCCCGCCCGCGCGGCTCGGCGTGCCGCTCGCGCCGGACGCGCCCGCGGCCGAATCGCCGGAGGCCGACGGCCGGGAGATCTGGCGGCGCTTCGCGACGCACTGGCACCTGTTCCGGGGTACGCCGTCGCGGCTGTGGTTGGAGCGGGTGTTCAGCGAGGTGTTCGACGTGCCGCCGCTGCGCGCCGGGGGCGCCCTCGGTGCGGGCAACGCCGACGCCGTCTACGACGCGATCGCCGAACGGTTGGCCAAACCCGACTTCCGGCCGCGGGCGCTGTTCGAGCGCTTCAACATCGAGGTGCTCGCCACCACCGAGTACCCGCTGGATCCGCTGGCCGCGCACGCACGGCTCGCCGAGGACGGCTGGGCGGGCCGGGTCGTCACCACGTTCCGCCCGGACGACCTCGTCGACATGGAATGGCCGGGCTGGGCCGGCCGGGTCGCCGCGCTCGGCGAGCTCACCGGTGAGGACACGGCGACCTATCCGGGGTTTCTGGCTGCGCTGCGGTCTCGGCGCGCCGCGTTCATCGCCGCCGGCGCCACCTCGTCGGACCACGGCCATCCCACCGCGGCGACGCTCGCGCTGTCGCCGGGCGAGGCCGCCGCGCTGTTCGAGCGCGGGCTGCGCGGAACCGCCGACGCCGCCGACGCGGAGGCCTTCCGGGCCCATATGCTCGTCGCGTTCGCGGAGATGTCCATCGTGGACGGTCTGGTCATGCAGCTGCACCCGGGCGCGGTGCGTAACCACAACCGGTGGCTCTACGCCAGCCACGGCCGCGACACCGGCGGCGACATCCCGCAGCCGACCGACTACGTGCGCGGCCTGGCGCCATTGCTCGACCGGTTCGGCACCGACCCCCGGCTGCGGTTGGTGCTGTACACGCTCGACGAGACCACCTACACGCGCGAACTGGCGCCGCTCGCCGGCGGGTATCCTGCCGTGTATCTCGGCGCGCCGTGGTGGTTCCTCGACTCGCCCGAGGGGCTGCGTCGCTTCCGCGAGGCGGTCACCGAGACGGCCGGGTTCTACAACACGGCCGGGTTCGTCGACGACACCCGGGCGTTCTGCTCGATCCCGGTCCGCCACGATGTGGCCAGGCGCGTCGACGCGGCGTTCCTGGCCCGCCTGGTCACCGAGGGCCGGCTGCCGCTGGACGAGGCCGCCGAGACCATCGCGGACCTCGCGTACCACCTGCCCAGACACGTGTTCCGGTTGGAGGACCGAGACTGATGCCCGTTGTGATCACGGACGTCGACGTGCACGACATCCGCTTCCCGACCGCGCTGGCCGGCGACGGGTCCGACGCCATCAACCGCGGGGACTACTCGGCGACGTATGTGGAGCTGCGCAGTTCGGCGGGGCCGGTCGGGTCCGGGCTGACGTTCACCAACGGGCGCGGCAACGAGATCACCTGCGCGGCGGTCCGGGCGTTGGCGCCGCTCGTCGCCGGGCGCTCCCTGGACGACCTCGCCGCCGACCAGGTCGGGTTCTGGCGCTCCCTCACGGCCGATCCGCAACTGCGCTGGATCGGCCCGGAGAAGGGCGCCATCCACATGGCGGCCGGCGCGCTCGTCAACGCCGTCTGGGACCTGCGGGCCCGGCTCGCCGGCAGGCCGATGTGGCGGTTCCTCGCCGAGCAGGACACCGACGACCTGGTGGCCGCGATCGACTTCCGGCACATCAGCGACGCGCTGACCCCGGACGAGGCGCGCTCCATACTGGACAAGGGCCGCGACGGGTACGCCGAGCGGCTCGCGACCCTCGAGGAAAGCGGATTCCCGGCGTACACGACGTCGGTCGGCTGGCTCGGTTACCCCGACGACAAGGTCCGCGCCCTGACCCGCGCCGCGTACGCCGAGGGCTGGCGGGCGATGAAGATGAAGGTCGGCGGCCCGGTCGACGACGACGTGCGGCGGGCCGGCCTGATCCGCGCCGAGATCGGGCCGGACGCGCTGCTGATGATGGACGCCAACCAGATCTGGGACGTCGACGAGGCGATCGCGAACATGGCCAGGCTGATCGAGTTCGACCCGTACTGGATCGAGGAGCCCACCCACGCCGATGACGTGCTCGGCCACGCCCGCGTCGCGCAGGCCTTGTCCGGCACCGCGTGCCGGGTCGCCACCGGCGAGGTCGCGGCGAACCGGGTCATCTTCAAGCAACTGCTGCAGGCCGGCGCGGTGGGCGTCTGCCAGGTCGACGCGTGCCGCGTCGGCGGCGTCAACGAGGTGCTGTCGATCCTGTTGATGGCGGCCAAGTTCGGCGTTCCGGTGTGCCCGCACGCGGGCGGCGTGGGGCTGTGCGAGTACGTGCAGCACCTGGCGATCTTCGACTACCTGCGGGTGGGCACCGCGTTGGAGGGCCGGATGGTGGAGTACGTCGACCACCTGCACGAGCACTTCACCGACCCGGTCACCGTCGTCGGCGGGCGGTACCGGCTGCCGACGGCGCCGGGCTACAGCGTCGAGATGAAGCCGGAGTCGGTGGCCGAGTTCTCGTTCCCGGCCGGTCCGGCGTGGCGGTGAGTCAGGCGGTGCGGTTGGCCCGGTCCACAGTGGACCGGCTGCCGCTCGCCGCGCGGCCGCGGCTCGAACCGGGCGTCGGGGCGGGGATGCTGCACCTCGGGCTCGGCGCCTTCCACCGGGCACACCAGGCCGTCTACACCGAGGACGCGATCGCGGCGGCCGGCGGCGACTGGGGGATCGTCGGGGTGGCGCCGCGCTCGTACGCGGTGATCGGCGCGCTGTCCGGCCAGGACCGGCTCTACAGCGTGCTCAGCGTCGGCGCCGGGTGCGTGGAGCCGCGCGTCGTCGGGGTGCACACCCACCTGCTGCACGCGGCCGCGAACCCGATGAACGTCGTCGGGTGGATCGCCGATCCCGCGATCCGGGTGGTCACGCTGACCGTCACCGAGAAGGCGTACCGGCTCGATCCGGCCGGCCGGCCCCGCGTGGACGACGAGGTACGCGCCGACGTGACCACCGACCGGCCGCCGCTCACCGTGCCGGGCTGGCTCGCCCGCGGCCTGGTCCGCCGGTCGGCCGTCGACGCGCCGCTGGCGCTGGTCAGCTGCGACAACCTGCCCGCCAACGGATCCCGGCTCGCGGCGGTCGTCGAGGCCGCGTTGGAGTTGCTGCCGGAACCGTTGCGCGGCCGCACGCTCGGCTACGTGCACCGGTCGGTGACGTTCCCGGGCACCACCGTCGACCGCATCGTGCCGGCCACGACGGCGCGTACCGTCGAACTGGCCCGCGAGCGCCTCGGCGTCGCCGACGCCGTACCGGTGATGGCCGAGCCGTTCAGCCAGTGGGTGATCGAGGACGAGTTCCCGGGCGGCCGCCCGGCGTGGGACCTCGCCGGGGCGGTGCTCACCTCCGACGCCCGGCCGTGGGAGCGGCTCAAGCTGCGCACGCTCAACGGGGTGCACAGCGCGATCGCGTACCTCGGCGCGCTCGCCGGGCGGCGCACCATCGACGAGGCGTTGCGCCTGCCCGGGATCGACGCTTTCCTCGACCGGTTCATCGCCGACGACATCGCGCCGACGCTCGTGCCGCCGCCGGGCGAGACCGTCGAGGGCTACGGCCGGACGGTGCGCGAGCGCTTCGCCAACCCGGAACTCGGCTACACCACCCTGCAGGTCGCGACGGACGGCTCGCAGAAGCTGCCGCAGCGGCTGCTGG
>Ga0070675_100000315_pt1 | contig 32531 bp, 29 predicted proteins | sample KBSM43metaG_FD_65343 | JGI IMG/M metagenome (GOLD analysis project Ga0070675, IMG submission 65343) | Miscanthus rhizosphere microbial communities from Kellogg Biological Station, Michigan, USA - KBS M4-3 metaG | ecosystem: Host-associated > Plants > Roots > Rhizosphere > Soil ... | reverse complement strand
ATTGAAACACGGAGACCACGGAGACCACGGAGACCACTGATCGTCCGATGCCAAAGTTCCGCGCAGGTGCCAATTTCGACCACAGAATTTCAGTGTTCTCCGTGGTCTCCGTGTTTCAGGCTTGAACGATCCGCGCAGCATCGAGCGGTTGAAGTGGCGCAGCCGAAGGGGATTGCTGGAGCTGGACCTGGTGTTCGAGCGCTTCTGGAAGGGGGAGGGAGCGCGGTTGTCCGAGGCCGACGTGGCGGCGCTGGAGAAACTGCTCGCCATGCCGGACAACGACTTGCTGGACCTGGTGATGGGCAAGGCGCACGCGGGCGGCAGCGAGGTCGCCGCCCTGGTGGAAAAACTTAAGGCCGCATAGGCCACGGAGCCGAACGATGGATGCGAAAGGCAAGGCGGTATTCAACTTCGACGGCGGCAAGTCCCTCGAGATGCCGGTTTACGGCGGCACGATCGGCCCGGACGTGGTCGACATCCGCGCCCTCTACGGCAAGACCGGGATGTTCACCTACGACCCGGGCTTCCTCTCCACGGCGGCCTGCGCCTCCAAGATCACCTACATCGACGGCGACCAGGGCGTGCTGCTCTACCGCGGCTACCCGATCGAGCAGCTGGCCACGAACTGCGACTTCCTCGAGGTCTGCTACCTGCTGCTGAACGGGGAGCTGCCCAACAAGGCCGACAAGGACAAGTTCGACTGGACCGTCACGCGGCACACGATGGTGCACGAGCAGCTGGCGCGCCTCTACCAGGGCTTCCGCCGCGACTCGCACCCGATGGCGGTGATGGTGGGCGTGGTGGGCGCGCTCTCGGCCTTCTATCACGACTCGCTCGACATCAATAACCCGGAGCACCGCGAGATCTCGGCCTTCCGCCTGATCGCGAAGCTGCCGACCATCGTGGCGATGGCCTACAAGTACAACATGGGCCAGCCGTTCATGTACCCGCAGAACAGCCTCGGCTACACGGCGAACTTCATGCGCATGATGTTCGGCGTGCCGGCCGAGGAATACGAAGTGAACGACGTGCTGGTGCGCGCGCTGGACCGCATCTTCATCCTGCACGCCGACCACGAGCAGAACGCGTCGACTTCGACCGTGCGTCTGGCCGGCTCCTCCGGCGCCAACCCGTTCGCGTGCATCGCCTCGGGCATCGCGTGCCTGTGGGGACCCGCGCACGGCGGCGCCAACGAGGCGGCGCTCCAGATGCTGATGGACCTGCAACGCGAGGGCGGCGTCGCCAAGATCGGCGAATTCGTGAAGAAGGTGAAGGACAAGAATTCCGGCGTGAAGCTGATGGGCTTCGGCCACCGCGTCTACAAGAACTACGACCCGCGCGCGAAGCTCATGCAGGAGACCACGCGAGAGGTGCTGGACACGCTCGACAAGCACGACGAGCCGCTCCTCAAGCTCGCGATGGCCCTGGAGAAGATCGCCCTCGAGGACGAGTATTTCGTGTCGCGCAAGCTCTATCCCAACGTGGACTTCTACTCGGGGATCGTGCAAAGCGCGCTGGGCATCCCCACGTCCATGTTCACGTGCATCTTCGCGCTGGCGCGCACCGTGGGCTGGATAGCGCAATGGAACGAGATGATCTCGGACCCCGAGCAGAAGATCGGGCGCCCGCGTCAGCTCTATACGGGACCGGTGAAGCGCGAGGTGGTCCCGATCGCGAAAAGGAAATAGGCGATGGCAAGCATCATGAAGGACTTCGAAGGATCCTCGAACCTGTACGGGGCCAATGCGCCCTACGTCGAGGAGCTCTACGAGCAGTACCTCGCGGACCCCGCATCCGTGGATGCGTCGTGGCGCAAGGTCTTCGACGCGTGGCAGAAGGACAACGCCGCCAGGAAGGACGTGGCGCATTCGCCCGTGATCGCGGCGTTCGAAAGCCTCGCGCGCAACCCGCAGGCCGCGCGCGCCGCGGCCGCGCCCGTGTCGAGCGACGAGAAGTCGCTGAAGGTCCTGCAGTACATCCGCGCGCACCGCGTGATGGGCTCGCGCTACTCGCAGCTCGATCCGCTGAAGCGCCTGGAGCGCACGCCGGTGCCGGAGCTGGAGCTCTCGTACTACGGCCTCACGGATGCCGACATGGAGCGCGAGTTCTCGCCGGGCTCCTGGCAGGGCCTCAAGGGGCCCATGAAGCTGCGCGACATCGTGGCCGCGGTGAAGAAGACCTACTGCGGCACGATCGGCATCGAGTACATGTACGTCTCGGGCACCGACGAGAAGCGCTGGATCCAGCGCAAGTTCGAGGGCAGCCTCTCGACGCCGAAGTTCTCCGCCGAGCAGAAGCGCTGGATCCTGGAGCGCCTCACCAACTCGGAAACGCTGGAGAGATACCTGCATACGCGCTACGTGGGCCAGAAGCGCTTCTCGGGCGAGGGCGGCGAGAGCCTGATCCCGATGCTGGACACGGTGATCGAGAACACCGGCGCCCACGGCGCCAAGGAAGTCGTGATCGGCATGGCGCACCGCGGGCGCCTGAACGTGCTCGTGAACACGCTGGGCAAGATCCCGGCGGACCTCTTCAGCGAGTTCGAGGGCAAGCACGCCCACGAGCTCTCGTCGGGCGACGTGAAGTACCACCAGGGCTTCTCCTCGGACATCAAGACCGCGGGGGGCACGGTGCACCTCACGCTCGCGTTCAACCCGTCGCACCTCGAGATCGTGAACCCCGTGGTCGAGGGCTCGGTGCGCGCGCGCCAGCATCGCCGCGGCGACCACACCGGCGACCAGGTCCTGCCGCTGCTCATCCACGGTGACGCCGCCTTCGCGGGCCAGGGTGTGGTGATGGAAACGCTGGCGCTTTCGCAGACGCGCGGCTACAAGACCGGCGGCACCGTGCACGTGGTGGTGAACAACCAGATCGGCTTCACGACTTCCGATACGCGCGACGCGCGCTCGTCGCTCTACTGCACCGACATCGCGAAGATGGTCGAGGCGCCGGTCTTTCACGTGAACGGCGACGACCCCGAGGCGTGCGTCTTCGTGGCCACCATCGCCGAGGAATACCGCCACACCTTCCACAAGGACGTGGTGATCGACCTCGTGTGCTTCCGCCGCCTGGGCCACAACGAGCAGGACGAGCCGTTCGTGACGCAGCCGCTGATGTACAAGAAGATCGCGCAGCATCCCGGCACCCGCAAGCTCTACGCGGACAAGCTGGAGAAGGAAGGCGTGGTGAACCAGGGCTTCGGCGACGAGCTCGTCACCAGCGTGCGTGCCGCCCTGGATGCCGGCAAGCCCACGAATCCGAAGATCCTCTACGGATTGAAGAGCGCGCTGCAGATCGACTGGGCGCCGTACATCGGCATCGACTGGCGCCACCCGGCGGAGACCGCGGTCACGCCGGCGAAGCTGAAGGAATTGGCCAAGCGCCTCACCGACGTTCCCGCGAACTTCAAGCTGCATCCCTCGGTGGAGCGCCTGCTGGCGGGACGGCGCGAGATGGCCGAAGGCAGGCAGTCGCTCGACTGGGGCATGGCCGAGAACCTCGCGTACGCGGCGTGCGTCGATGAAGGCCACCCGGTGCGCCTCTCCGGCCAGGATGCGGGGCGCGGCACGTTCGCGCACCGCCACGCGGTGCTGCACGACCAGAACCGCGAGAAGTGGGACGCGGGCGTGTACATCCCGCTGCAGAACATCCGCCAGGGCCAGGCCAACTTCCTCGTGATCGACTCGCTGCTTTCGGAAGAGGCGGTGCTGGGCTTCGAGTACGGCTACGCCACGGCGCAGCCCTACGAGCTCGTCATCTGGGAAGCGCAGTTCGGCGACTTCGCCAACGGCGCGCAGGTCGTGATCGACCAGTTCATCGCGTCGGGCGAATCCAAGTGGGGACGCATGTGCGGCCTCACCATGTTCCTGCCGCACGGCTACGAAGGGCAGGGCCCCGAGCACTCCTCCGCGCGCCTCGAGCGCTACCTCCAGCTTTGCGCCGAGCACAACATCCAGGTGTGCGTGCCGTCCACGGCGGGCCAGTTCTTCCACATGATCCGCCGCCAGGTGAACCGCCCGATGAGGAAGCCGCTCATCGTGATGACGCCCAAGAGCCTGCTGCGCAAGAAGGAAGCGGCCACACCGATCGCCGAGCTCACCAGCGGCGGCTTCCAGGTCGTCATCCCGGAAGTCGAGAAGCTCTCCGCGAAGAAGGTGAAGCGCGTGGTGTTCTGCGCGGGCAAGGTGTACTACGACATCGTCGCCGAGCGCGCCAAGCGCTCCATGGATGAAGTCGCCGTCGTGCGCATCGAGCAGCTCTATCCCTTCCCGCACGAGGAGTTCCAGGCGCAGATCGACGCATACCCGAACGCCAACAGCGTCGTGTGGTGCCAGGAGGAGCCCGGCAACCAGGGCGCGTGGCACCGCATCCAGCACTACCTCGCGCGCCACATGCGGCCCGACCAGCAGCTCGCCTTCGCGGGCCGCAAGTCGTCCGCCTCGCCGGCCGTGGGCTACCTGCAACTGCATAACGAGCAGCAGAAGGAGCTCGTCGATGCCGCGTTGAGCTTCGGCGCTGCGTCCAAAAAGGAAGCGGCATGAGCCAAGTCGAGGTCAAGGTCCCGCAGCTTTCCGAGTCGGTTTCCGAGGCGACGCTGGTCGCATGGCGCAAGAAGGCCGGCGAGCCGGTGAAGCGCGACGAGAACCTGATCGACATCGAGACCGACAAGGTCGTCCTCGAGCTGCCCGCGCCGGTCGACGGCGTGCTCTCGAAGATCGTGAAGAAGGACGGCGACAGCGTGACGAGCGGCGAGGTGATCGCCATGATCGACACGGAAGCGAAGGGCGCCGCGGCTTCTGCTCCCGCGCCGAAGGACGACAAGCGTGCCGCCGCGCCGGTCCCTGCCGCGGGCGCGAAGGATGCACCGGCGCCGCCGGCTGGCTCCGCGTCGCCTTCCGCCGCGAAGATCGCCGCGGAGAAGGGCATCGACACCTCGAGCGTGCAGGGCACGGGCCGTGATGGCCGTGTCACCAAAGGTGACGTGCTGCAGTCGGGCTCCGCTCCCGCGCAAGCGAAGGCGCCGTCGGCGCCGGTGCAGTTGCCCACGGGAAATCGCGCCGAGCAACGCGTGCCGATGTCGCGCCTGCGCCAGCGCGTGGCCGAGAGGCTCGTGCAGTCGCAGTCCACGGCGGCCATCCTCACCACGTTCAACGAAGTGAACATGCAGGCGGTCATCGACCTGCGCAACCGTTACAAGGAAGCCTTCGAGAAGGCGCACGGCGTGAAGCTGGGCTTCATGTCGTTCTTCGTGAAGGCGGCGGTGCACGCGCTGAAGAAATACCCGGTGGTGAACGCCTCCATCGACGGAGCCGACATCGTCTACCACGGCTATTACGACGTCGGCGTCGCGGTGGGCAGCGAGCGCGGCCTGGTGGTGCCGATCATCCGCAACGCGGACCAGCTCTCGCTCGCCCAGATCGAGCTCACCATCGCGGACTTCGGCAAGCGCGCCAAGGACGGCAAGATCACCATCGAGGAGCTCACCGGGGGCACGTTCTCCATTTCCAACGGCGGCGTGTTCGGCTCGATGCTCTCCACGCCGATCATCAACCCGCCGCAAAGCGCGATCCTCGGCGTGCACGCCACCAAGGAGCGCCCGGTGGCCGAGAACGGGCAGGTCGTGATCCGCCCGATGAACTACCTGGCGCTCTCGTACGACCACCGCATCATCGACGGGCGCGAGGCGGTGCTGTCGCTGGTGGCGATGAAGGAAGCCCTCGAGGATCCGGCCCGGCTGGTCCTCGACATCTGAGCGTGGCGCGCCGCCGGCGGCTGAAGCCCGCGGCGCTCGCGCGCCGCGCCTTCTTCTTCGTCGCGGGCTCTCTGCTGGTGGGCTTCCTCGCGGTGTTCCTCGAGGCGATGCTGCGGCTCTACATCCCGCGGCATTTCTCGATCTCGCTGGCGGTGGGCGTATCGGTCGCCTTCACCTTCTGGCTGCTGCGAATGGTCAAGCACCCGCCGATGCTGCTGAAGAACGTGAACCCGCTCGCCGCGGGGTTGTGCGCCGGCCTCGGCGTGCACATCGCGCGGCTCTGGATAAAGTAGAACGGAAGGAACCATGGCACAGGAATTCGACGTCGTCGTCATCGGCGCGGGACCCGGCGGCTATATCGCCGCGATCCGCGCGGCCCAGCTCGGCTTCAGGACCGCGTGCATCGAGGGCTGGAAGAACGCCAAGGGCGAGCTGGCGTTGGGCGGCACCTGCCTCAACGTGGGCTGCATTCCCTCGAAGGCACTCCTCTCCTCGTCGGAGGAATTCGAGAAGGCGCAGCACCACCTCGACGCGCACGGCATCACCGTCTCCGGCGTGAAGGTGGATGTCGCGAAGATGCAGGCGCGCAAGGACTCCATCGTCACGAAGATGACCAAGGGCGTGGAATTCCTCTTCAAGAAGAACAAGATCACGTGGCTGCAGGGCTTCGGCAAGTTCCAGTCCGCCGGCGACACGTACACGATCGAGGTTTCCGGCGGCGAGAGCGTGACCGCGAAGCACGTCATCATCGCCACCGGTTCCCGCGCGCGTCACCTGCCGAACATCCGCGTGGACAACGACCTCGTGTGCGACAACGAAGGCGCGCTCGCCTTCTCCGCGGCGCCGAAGAAGCTCGGCGTGATCGGCGCGGGCGTGATCGGCCTCGAGCTGGGCAGCGTCTGGCGCCGCCTCGGCGCGGAGGTCACCATCCTCGAGGCGCTGCCGAATTTCCTCGGCGCCTGCGACGAGGCCGTCGCCAAGGAGGCGTGGAAGCAATTCACCAAGACGCAGGAGCTCAACATCAAGCTCGGCGTGAAGATCGACAAGGTGACGACGCGCAAGACCGGCGTGCTCGTCGAATACGCCGACGACAAGGGCCTCGCGCAGAAGCTCGAGTGCGACCGGCTCATCGTCTCGGTGGGCCGCGTGCCGAATTCGGACAGCCTCGGGGCGGGCACGGTGGGATTGAAGATCGACGGCCGTGGCTTCGTCGAGGTGGACGACCACTGCCGCACCAACCTTCCGAACGTCTACGCCATCGGCGACGTGGTGCGCGGGCCGATGCTCGCGCACAAGGCGGAGGACGAGGGCGTGATGGTGGCCGAGATCATCGCCGGCCAGAAGCCGCACCTCGACTACGACTGCATCCCGTGGATCATCTACACGTCACCGGAGATCGCGTGGGTCGGCAAGAGCGAGCAGCAGGCGAAGGCCGCGGGGATCGAGGTGAAGACGGGTCAATTCCCGTTCTCGATCAACGGTCGTGCATTGGGGTTGAACGAGCCCAACGGCTTCGTGAAGATCGTCGCGGATGCGAAGACCGACCGCGTGCTGGGCGTGCACATGATCCACGCGCGCGCGTCCGACCTCATCCAGGAAGGCGTCACGACGATGGAGTTCAAGGGAGCGGCGGAGGACATCGCCCGGATCACCCACGGGCATCCCACGCTCTCGGAGGTCGTGCGGGAGGCCGCCCTCAACGTTGAGAAGCGGGCCTTGAATATGTAGGGTTTCGCCCGCGAAGTCAGCCGGGCGCGCGGCGATCCCGGCCGGAACGGCGCTCGGGGCCCTCGTAGGCGAAAAGTCCGCCGCCTTCTTCACGCCTCTCCGGCCCGCGGTGCCACCGGCCGGTTTCCAGGTTGAAGAAAGCATCGTAGTTGCGGGCGTAGTAGGCCCCGCTGTCCGATTTTGTGGTGTTCATGCGCGCCTCGTGAAAGGCCGGGCGCCCAAACGCCCGGTCCTTCCCAGTAGACGACGCGCGCCCGACGGCCAATAGCGGACGGCGGCGGGGCCTCGCGTCAGAGGCCCGCCCCGCGCTGCGTCGGATTTAGCCGATCAGGCGGCCGCGGGCCAGAGCAGGGCGAAGGCGCACGCCGTGACGACCGCGTAGATCGCCGCGTCGAGCAGGTCCTTCACGACGGTGTTCCACGGCCTGCTCCACCAGATGCCGTCGGTGATGCTGCCCATGCCGTATGCCATGAACGCCACGATGCTGGTGGGGCGGCAGACCGCGAGGAAGCCGGCGCCGGCGGGCACGGTGCGCGACGCGAGGTACCCGGCCACCGCAGAGATCACGAGCGAAAGGATGAACCACTGGATGAGGTACGGGCCCATCTTCGGCGGACCGGGACGGCGAATGGTCACGAGCGCGATCGGCCCCTCCACGAACTTGCGCTGGTTCTGCGGATCGCCCATCGTCTTCTTGTCCATGATGTGCGGCACGAAGTACATGGCCGGCGCGTTCGCCGAGGACTTGAGCGCAGCCCGGACTTCGTCCTCGTTGGGAAGCTTGCGGTAATCGGCGTTGTGCCACTTGAGGACCATGTGCACGAGGCTGGAGGCGATGAAGACGCCGACGGCGGCGAGGAGTATCGGCAGCCAGAGTTGCGAGAGCGAGACCATGGAACCCTCCTTGTTGTCGTGGGAGAAAAGGCCGGGTCATTCCGGCAAGCCCGCCATGCGCAAGCCCTCGAGATAGCGGGCCCGGTCCTCTTCGCGCCGGTAGGGCGGGATCACCCGGTCGATGGTGGAAAGGGTGAGCGCCGGGTCGAACGCGCTCATGCGCGCGATGGCGATGCGGGCTTCGTCGAGCTGCCCTCCGTGCGCGCTCGCGATGGCCAGGATGCGCATGGCCGCGAGCACGGGCTTGTCGTGCAACACGCGCTTTGCGCTCTCCACCGCCGCGTCGTATCGCCCCGCGCTGAGGTGTGCCATCGCCGCAAACAGATGGAAGACGTACGTGCGGGGATCCGCGGGGCTCAGCCGCGTCGCGGTGGCGACGTGCTCGAGGGCCGTGTCCGGGTGGCCCAGGCAGACCTGGACCCAGCTGCTCGACGCCCACCCCTCCGCCAGGTTCGGATTCAGCGCGAGCGCGCGGCCGATGAATTCGCCGCCCGCGTCCAGGTCGCCGCCCACATAGGCGAGGACGTATCCCGCCACGGCGAGCGTTGCCGCATCGTCCTTGCCCAGGTCGATGGCGCGGCGCGCGAGGCGGCACGCCTCGGCGGTTTCCGTGTCGCGATCGGCCAGCCAGCCGTTCACCTTGCGCATGTTGATGCAGTAGGCGGCTTTCGCATGAGCGATGGCAAAGCCGGGATCACGCTCGATCGCCTGCATGAAGCTCGCGAATGCCGCCTCGTTGGATGCCCGGGTGAGGTCGTTCGAGTCGCGCAGCCCGCGCAGGTAGCAATCGTATGCGTCGAGGCTCGCGGTGGGCTTGCGCTGCGCGCGCTCGATCTCGGCCTGCTCGAGGCGGGGCACGATCGCGCCGACCACGGCCGCCGTCACCTGGTCCTGCAGGGCGAACACGTCCTCGGCCTCGCCGTCGATGCGCTCCGCCCACAGCTGCGTGCCCGAGACCGCGTCCACGAGCTGCCCGGTGATGCGCACCTTCTGCCCGAGCCTGCGCACGCTGCCCTCGAGCACGTACCGAACGCCCAGCTCCCGGCCAACCTGCCGCACGTCGATGGAGCGGCCCTTGTAGGTGAAGCTGGAATTGCGCGAGATGACGAACAACGACCGGAAGCGCGACAGCGCCGTGGTGATGTCCTCGACGACGCCGTCGGCGAAATATTCCTGCTCGGGGTCCCCGCTCATGTTGTGCAGCGGCAGGATCGCGATGGAGGGCTTTTCCGGCAGCGCCGGATTCTTGCGCGGGGGCTCGGCGGCGCCGGGAACGTGCGCCATGTGCGCGCGCACGGGACGGGCGATGTTCTTCAGCGTGAGCTCGCCCAGCTCGGTGAACCGCGCGTCCACTTTCTCGCGCACGTGGCGCCAGGCGTCGTCGGAGATGCAGACGGCGCCCGCGTCGGCCATGCTCTCGAGGCGCGCCGCGATGTTGACGACGTCGCCGAACACGTCGTCGCCTTCGTGGATGACGTCGCCCAGGTTCACGCCGATGCGAAGCTCGAGCGGGCGCGCGTGACCCACGCGCGCGTTGCGCTCGGCCAGCGCCGCCTGGATCTCGACCGCGCACCGCACCGCGTCGACCACGCTCGCGAACTCGGCCAGCAGTCCGTCCCCGGTCGTCTTGAAGATGCGCCCTGCGCGTGCGGCGATCGCGGGGTCGATCAAATCGCGGCGGTCGCCGCGCAGCCGGGCGAGCGTGCCTTCCTCGTCCTCGCCCATCATCCGGCTGTAGCCCACGACGTCGGCGGCGAGGATTGCCGCCATGCGTCGATCGATGCGCTCCGTGGCCATCGCACCCCTCGAAGGGACAGGATTCGATGTTACGCTGCCACGTTCCGACCCATCCACGCGGAGGGAATCCATGCGAAATGCCTGCATTCTTGCGCTCGTCCTCGCGCTGGGACTGGCGTGCTCCGAGCCCGCGCTCGCACAGGCGCCCGGCGCATCGCTGGTCGGCGTGTGGAAGCTCACGAGCTTCGTCCGCAAGGAAGTCGGCAGCGACAAGGTGGCGAACTCCTTCGGGGAGCATCCGGGGGGCTACCGCGTTCATACGGCGGGCGGGCACGCGTTCTACTTCTTCGTCGACCGCGACCGCAAGGCGCCCGAGGCGGCCGTCACCGACGCCGACCGCGTGCAACTCTACAAGACGATGACCGCGGCGGCCGGCACCTATGTCGTCGAAGCGGACCGCGTGGTGTTCAGCGCCGAGGCGTCGTCGGGCCAGTCGATGACGGGCAAGACACTCACGTATCGTTTCCAGGTCGCGGGAAAGACGCTGACGATGACCACGGATCCCGCGAGGGGGGCGCCCGGCGCGCCCGAGGTGTTCTACGTCAGCACCTATGAAAGAGTCGAGTAACCCAAGCGGGATGCTTCCGGCAGAAGAACGCTCCAGCGCCGACGAGGCGCGCGACGACGAGATCGACGTCGGCGATTTCTCGGGCCCGCTCGAGTGGTACTGGCACTTCAGCCAGCGCAACGACTTCCAGGTCGACAGCGAGCAGCTCAAGGTGCTCGAGCAGCTGGAGCGCCTGTTCCAGGAGCTGGAGGAGTACCGGCAGTACCGCGCCGGCAGGCTGAACCGCCTCGTCACCAACCTGGGCGCGGGGCGCAAGCCGCCGCGGGGCATCTACATCTGGGGCGGGGTAGGGCGCGGCAAGTCGCTCATGATGGATGCGTTCTTCAAGGTGTCGCGCCATCGGCGCAAGCGCCGCGTCCACTTCCACGAGTTCATGCGCGAGATCCACGCGCGCATGCGCGCGCTTTCCGGCACGGAGGATCCGCTGGAGACGATCGCGACCGAGATCGCACGCGACCTGCGCCTTCTCGCGTTCGACGAATTCCACGTGAGCGACATCGCCGACGCGATGATCCTCGCGCGCCTGCTCGAGCTCCTCATCGAGAAAGGGGTCGTGCTGGTGCTGACGTCGAACTACAAGCCCGACGATCTCTATCCCAACGGGCTGCAGCGCACGCGCTTCCTTCCGGCCATCGAGGTGCTGAAGCGCGACCTCGACGTGGTCGAGCTTTCCGGCGCGACCGACCATCGGCGCAGGCTCCTGGACGCGCTCTCGGTCTACTACACGCCGATCGACGCGCACGCGGACGATAACCTCGCGAAGTTCTTCGAGGCGATGACCAAGGCGACCTACAGCGAGAACGGAACGATCGAGATCGGCGGGCGCGCCATCGCCTTCCGGCGCCGCGCGAAGGGCGTCATCTGGTTCGACTTCCACGAGCTCTTCGAGAAGCCGCGCTCGCAGGTGGACTACCTCGAGATCGCGAGCCAGTACCACACGGTCCTGATTTCCGGCGTGCGGCGCATGCTGCCCTCGCAGATCGACGTGGTGCGCCGCTTCACGTGGCTCGTCGACGTGTTCTACGATCAGCGCGTCAAGCTCGCCCTCTCCGCCGAGGTGCCGGCTGAAGACCTGGTGGCGCCCGCGCCCGGGGCCGGCGGCGCCGAGGCGATGGTGCACAAGGAGTTCACCCGAACCGCGAGCCGGCTGCGCGAGATGCAGTCGCGCGACTACTTCGGGCGAAAGCACGCCTCTGCGGCAAATCCATCCGTGATGACGAAATGAAAGCCATATTCCTGTCGAAAGAGATCGACCAGTTTTCCGCGCGCGTCGCCGATGTGGACGAAGCGCAGCTTCCCGAGGGCGACGTCACGCTGAAGGTCGAATACTCGACCATCAACTACAAGGACGCGCTCGCCATCACCAACAAGTCGCCGATCGTGCGCAAGTGGCCGATGGTGGCCGGCATCGACGCGGCGGGAACGGTGGAGAAGAGCACGCACCCGGACTTCAAGCCGGGCGACAAGGCGATCCTCATGGGGTGGGGCGTGGGCGAGAGCCACTGGGGCGGGCTCGCGCAGAAGGTGCGCGTGAAGGGCGACTGGCTGGTGAAGCTGCCGGCGACGATGACCTCGCGCGAGTCCATGGCGATCGGCACGGCCGGCTTCACGGCGATGCTCTGCATCATGGCTCTCGAGGATCGCGGCATCGGCGCGAAGAGCGGCGAGGTGCTGGTGACGGGCGCCACCGGCGGCGTGGGCAGCATCGCGATCGCCATCCTCGCGCACCGCGGCTATCGCGTGGTTGCCTCGACCGGCAAGACCAGCGAGGAGGCATACCTCAAGTCGCTGGGCGCCGCCGAGATCATCGACCGCAACACGCTGGCCCAGCCGGGCAAGCCGCTGCAGAAGCAGCGCTGGGCGGGAACCGTGGACTCGGTCGGCAGCCACACGTTGGCCAACGCGTGCGCGCAGACGATCGACGAGGGCGTGGTGACGGCGTGCGGGCTCGCGCAGGGCATGGACTTTCCGGTCACGGTGGCCCCTTTCATCCTGCGTGGCGTGAAGCTGGACGGGATCAACAGCGTCACCTGCCCGATGGAGCGCAGGCGCCGCGCGTGGCAACGCATGGAGAAGGAGCTGGACGGCTCCAAGCTCGCTTCGATGATCGTCGAAGTCCCGCTTGCCGAAGCGCTTGCGCGCGCGACGGATGTCATCGCGGGAAGGCACCGGGGCCGCATCGTGGTCGACGTCAATCGTTGAAATCGTTCGATTGTCCTAATAACTGAAACAGAATGGGTTCGCGGACGCGTCGTTCCTACCGGAGCAGGTAGGGACGCGCCGACCGTTTTGTGACAGATTTGGTGCCGTGGGGCCATCGCAAGCGTCTGGAGGGGGGGCTTGCAATGATCGGTCGGTCGAGGGAATTCCAACTGGTCGTCGCGCTCATCGAGAAGATGGCGCACTTCGACGCGCCCGTGCTCATCGAAGGGGAGACCGGCACGGGCAAGGAGCTGGCCGCCCGCGCGCTTCATTACGGTGGGCGCCGGAAAGGCGGGCCGTTCGTCCCGGTTAACTGTGGTGCGCTGCCCGACCAATTGATCGAGAACGAATTGTTCGGCCATCGGCGCGGCGCGTTCACCGATGCGCGCGACGATCAGCCTGGACTGGTGGCCCTGGCGGAAGGGGGCACCCTCTTCCTCGACGAGGTCGACGCGCTCTCGCCGAAGGGCCAGGTATCCCTATTGCGTTTCCTGCAGGACCTGCAATTCCGGCCGCTTGGGGGCAGGCGCGAGCATCGGGCGGATGTGCGCATCATCTCCGCGGCCAACCGCGCGCTCGACTCGCAGGTGCAGAACGGTGGGTTCAGGCAGGATCTGCTGTACCGCCTCAAGCTGCTCGATCTGCGCATGCCGCCCCTGCGCGCAAGGCATGGCGACGTACCCCTGCTCGCCGATCACTTCATTGCGGTGGCCAGCGAACGATTCGACAAGCCGGCAATTCCTCTCGATGGCGCAACGCTGGAGTGGTTCGAGCAGTATGAGTGGCCGGGTAACATCCGCGAGCTCGAAAACGTCGTCCAGAGTGGCTTCCTGATGGCGGAGGGCGAATGTGTGTCCCTACCCATGCCATGGCTTGGTGAAGTGCCGCCTGCTGCTGCGAAGAGTTTCAACTACAAGCTGGCCAAGTCCGACGCGATTACCGAGTTCGAGTCGCGCTTCCTGTCGCGCCTCATCACGGAGGCCGGCGGCAACGTATCGGTCGCGGCGCGCATCAGCGGCACGGAACGTCGCCATCTCGGCCGCTTGCTGAAGAAGTACCGAATCTCGCGAACCGCGGAACAAGCGTAGCGGGTTCGTCCGGCCCCACCACGGGGCAATTCACGCACGGGCGGTCATTCACCGCGTAGCTCGCGGCAATCGCATTGCGGTGTGCGCCGCGCGAGTGGGTACGGCGGGACCCAGCCCGTTCGCGCCCCATCACGCTTTCGCCAGGGATAACAGCAGCTTGCGGGCGCCGCTGGTCCAGGCACGTCGCTTGCAACAGGACAGCCGATCCACTCGTCCCGAAGTGGCACGGCTGTGACTGATGACGAAGCGACTCGAAGGCTCGCATTGCGGTACGCGCTCATTGGGCACCTGCGCGCGAACAAGCGTGCCGGCGACACCGTCCGCGGCATCCTCGACAAGTGGCTTCCCCCTCGCGGCTTCGAGGATGCGCCGGAACACATCCGCGCGGTCCTCGCTGATCTCGTTGCCGCCAAGTACCTACGGCCGGAAAACCTGCCCGATGGCGAGACCTTCTACGCGCGCGGTGACGCGCCCGAACTTCAACTGAAAGGAGACCGTTCATGACGCAAGTCTCGTATCCGGGCGTGTACATCGAGGAGGTACCGAGTTCAGTCCATACGATAACGAATGTCGAGACGTCCATCGCTGCATTCGTCGATTTCTTCCAGCAGGGCGAGATGAACAGGCCCATCGACATTTTCGGCATGTCCGACTTCCAACGCGAGTTTGGGACGCTAGACCGCAGGAGCGAGGCGAGCTACGCGATCTCGCAGTTCTTCCTCAACGGGGGATCGCACGCGGTGGTGGTTCGCGTCAATTCCCCGGACGGGACCAATGTCCCCAGGAGGGCCGACGTTGGGGTGCGGGTGACAGCCGCTACGGGAGATCCGACCATGGTGTTCTTCGACGCGCGCAGCGAAGGCGTCTGGGGCAACCGGTTGCGCGTTGAGATCGACCACAGGACCGTAGATCCGACGCGGCTATTCAATCTGACGGTGCTGCGCTATGACAGCGACGACGTCCGCAGGGCGATGCTCGTCGGCGAAGAGCGATTTACCAACCTGTCCCTCGAGGATGGGAGCACCCGCAATGTCGTGAGAATCCTCGAGGAGAACTCCCGGCTGATCCGGGCCCGGGTGCCCATTCCGCCGACGGCGGCTGCTCCGGCCGTCCCGCTCTGCAACGGAACGCGGGGCGGAACATGGACGGCCGCGGCTTTCGCGACCCTGTTCAACGATCTGCGATGCGTACAGCCGCCGCCTGCCGCACCGGCTCCGCTCGTGCCGCGCCGCCTGCGCGTGCAATTCGGCGCCGGGAGCGTGTACCAGGCGACCCTCGATACCTGGGGCGCCAATGAAGTCACTACGTTGTTCGGGCTTGCGGCGCGCCTGGAGCGCGCGATTCGCACGGCCGTGGACACCAGCGCCGCAAACCTGCCCACCCCGCCCTCGTTGACGGGCGCCACCGTCGTGGTCGTCGGCAACGAAAGGCTGGTCGTGAGGGCCGGCGCGGGCGACCCCGATCGCGACATCACCGATGTGTTGACTTTCAGAGATGCGATCGGGCCTGCCGACGACGCCGCGACGCTATTGCGCCTGGTCGTCGGAGGCAGCGCAGCTGCGACTGCGACGCAGAACGTGCAGCAGTATCCCCTTGGATCGGCGCTGCTCGACGTCGCCGCCTACGACCGTGACGTGGCCGGCGCGGATGGCGTCGCACCGAACGCTGATTCGTTGGTGGGCGCGGTCGCCGATGCGACCGATGGCGGCATCTACGCGCTGCGCAAGACCGACCTCTTCAATATCCTCTGTCTGCCGCGGTCGGCCGCCATGACCGACGATGCGCAGATGCGGCTGGTGGTCGAAAGAGGGATCGCCTTTTGCGTCCAGAAGCGGGCCTTCATGCTCGTCGACATACCCGAGTCGGTGAATGACGTCACGCGGGTGAGGGACTGGATCAATTCCCACGGCAACTTTCGAAGCAGGAATTCGGCGCTCTTCTTTCCACGCGTGCGCATGGTGGACCTCACCGACAAATACCAGGATGCGTACCAAGTCAGGTCGTTCCCGAACAGCGGGACCATCGCGGGACTAATGGCTCGCACGGACCAACGCGGTGTGTGGCGCGCCGCGGCGGGCGTCGAGGCAACGCTTCGAGGCGTGAATGACGCGGTGATCGGACCGGTGGGGGACTTCCAACCGCTCACCGACGCGCACAGCGGCGTTCTGAATCCGCAGGCCATCAACTGCATTCGAGTCTTCAATCAGTACGGAATCGTGAGCTGGGGCGCGCGCACACTGGTCGGAGCAGACGAACTCGCAAACGAATGGAAATACATTCCAGTCCGGCGCGTAGCGCTGATGATGGAGGAAACGCTTTTCCGTGCGACAAAGTGGGTTTTGTTCGAGCCGAATGACGAGCTGCTCTGGGCGAAGATCCGGCTGAACATCGGCGCCTACCTCATGTCGCTATTTCGCGCCGGGGCCTTCCAGAACATCACCGGAAATCCGCGCGACTCCTACTACGTCAAGTGCGACAGCGAAACGACCACGCAGGACGACATCAACAAGGGAATCGTGAACATCGAGGTGGGCTTCGCCCCCTTGAAGCCGGCGGAGTTCGTCGTGATCAAGATCCAGCAGATGCCGGGCGACATTCAGGTTTGAACGAACAGGCAAAGGAGATCCCATGGCCAACGGTTTCGTCGTCAACGCGCATCGCCTCGATCCCTACAAGAACTTCAAGTTTCGCGTGAGCTGGGACGGAAAGCCGGTTCTCGGCATCTCGAAGTGCGGAGCTTTGAAGCGCACGACGGAAGTGGTGAAGCACCGCAGCGGCGGCGAGAACAGCCACGATCACAAGTCGCCGGGGCGCACGACCTTCGAGGGACTGTCGATGGAGCGGGGAATCACCCATGACCTGGAATTCGAGAAATGGGCAAACCAGGTCCACAACTTCAATGGCGACGCCACCATGGACCTGGTCCAGTACAAGAAGGACCTCACGCTCGAGGTCATGAACGAGCGGGGCCAGGTGGCGCTGCGCTACTTCCTCATGCGCTGCTGGGTGAGTGAGTTCACGGCTTTGCCGGATCTCGATGCGAACGCGAACGCCGTCGCGATCGAGAGTTTGAAACTTGAGTTGGAGGGCTGGATCCGCGACGTCGATACGACGGAGCCCTCGGAGGCCTGACCCATGGGTTCGCGGGAGATCGATCACACCGCGTGGAGCGTGCGCGCATTCGGTTCGGCGGCCGCCGACGTTGAGCGGCGGATTCATCCGCGAGCGCCCGCGGCGTCGATCGACGCATTGCTCGAAAGCTGCCTTGCCGACGAGGAAGGGCACGCGCCGCTGCCGGGTGTCGTCTCCTCCTGGAGCGTTGCGCGCCGCCTCGATTGGCTCGTGGCCATCCGCATGGCCGGTGGCGCCGCCACCGAGCATGTCGTGATGACCTGCGCAGTGTGTCGTGCTCAATTCGAATTAGAAATCGACCTGGCGCGGTGCCGTCTCGCACAAGATGATGGGCCGGTGGAATTCAGCGTGGCCCACGGCGTGAGCCGCCGCGCGAGGCTGCCAACGGGCACCGACCACTCGCGTTGGCAGAGCGAGCGGACACCCCTCGTCCTCGCCGCGACCGGCTTGCTCGTCGACTCTCGCCCCGATGTCCTCGACGACGAGGCGACTCAGGCGCTCGATGCGGCGCTCGCGCAGCGCGATCCCCTTCGTGAGCTTTCGGTCGAGACGGCGTGCCCCGAGTGCGGCGCATCGGCAAGGCAGCTGGTCAACCTCGAGGAGCAGCTCCTGGGCGCGTTCGCGAGCACGCAACGGCGGTTGCTCGGCGAGATCGAGACGCTGGCGCGCGTCTTCCACTGGCGGGAGGCCGACATTGCCGATATGCCTGCGTGGCGGCGGGCCTTCTACCTCGACCGCGTGTCGCGGGAAGGCGCGTGATGGGCTACCTGCAGACACTGGTGGCGAGTGGTCCGGCGGCAGCTCGCAACATCGAGCCTTCCGCGACGTTGGAGCAGGACGTCACGGTCGTGGTCGATTCGTCGCCAGCAAGCAAGCGGACCCACGAAGCGCCGTCGTCCCTCGATCGTGAGTCGCCGCCGGCTGTGACCGCGCCCGACGTGGCTCGGCCGCGAGCCGAAGGTGCGTCGACGCCGGACATCGGAGGGGTCATCGACGAGGTGACGCGGTGGGTGAGCCAACCGGTGACTGGCGAAGCGATCGAGGAAATGACCAGGGCGCGCGCCGCGCGAACCGAGCCTGTCCGTCCGGATTCACCGACCCTCGATTCTCGCGAGGAGCTGCATGTCGGGAGAACGGAACGGATCGAGACGACCGCGGCCTCGCACCCGGAAACGAATGCGGCGCGGTCACGCGCCTCGAGTGTTCAAGCGGCCGGGTGGTTTCGAGAGCGCGACACGGTGGCTTCAACGCGCGCAAGCGATGCCGTGCAGGACGGGACCGCCATCGAGTCGTCGTCCATCGACCGGCCGTCCACGCCTGAGCGCGAAACAAAACGCGTAACGGGGTCGGAGAGGCCGCGCTCGGTCGACGTGCGCATCGGCTCCATCAGCTTCACCGTGAAGGCGCCTTCCGCGCCTCCCCCCGCGAGCGCGAAGGCGGCGCCATCGCAGCCCGTTCCGGCGAGCCGCGCGCCCCCGCCCGACGGATTTCGTTTTTCGACGAGCCGCCACTACCTGCGGCGGAGCTGAGCGATGGCATCGATCAGCAGCCAGGCCATCGGCGCCGTGAGCGACCTGCTGAAGACGCGACTGTCGCTCTCGCTCAACAACGTGCCCGTCCTGGTCGGGCGCCCGGACAGCGCCGCCACGGGGACCGACGCCGACAAGCGCCGCCTCAACCTTTTCCTGTACCGCGTTGGCATCGACGGGCACCTTCGCAACGAGCCGCTCGACCGCGGACAGCCCGCGCCCATCTGGCTGGTGCTTCATTACCTGCTGACCGCGTTCGACACGGGCCCCGAGAGCGACAACATCGAAGCGCATCGCCTCCTCGGGCAGGGCATGACCGCGCTTCACGAGCTGAACTTCCTGCGCCCGTCGGCCGCGGCGCTCACCCTCGCGAACAATCCGGAGCCGCTGAAGATCACGTTCGAGGAAGCCGACGTCGATCTGCTCTCGAAGGTGATGCAAGGCACCGACGAGAAATTCCGTATCTCGGCGGCCGTGCAGGTTCGGCCCGTGATGATGGCGGTGGAAACGCAAGCCGAATTCGCGCCTCTCGTGCAGACGGTGGGTCCTCCGGCGAGCCCCGGCGTCGTCGTGGTGCCGAGCATGGGCGCGGTGCTTGCGGGAATCGAGCCGCGACGCTTCATTGCCGGCGCGACGGTCACGCTGACAGGTACCGGCCTCGATGGCTACGACCAAGCCGTTTTCGGAAGCGCGCTGCTACCGCTCGCCTCGACCGGCGAGGAGGGAAAGGTCACCTTCGACGTGCCGGCCGTGTTCGCGATGGCGGCGAATTCGTACCCGGTCTCGGTGCGGCGGACGTTGCCGTCGGGGCGCCAGGTGACCAGCAACGCGGTGGTTGCCGACCTCATGCCGCGCATCACGTCCGCGCCAGTCATCGAAGGCGCTCTCACAGTACTGCCGGGGCCCGCCGGACTTCGGCACGGCCGTTTCAGGCTGCAGGGACGCCAGTTCGGCGGCGCGGGCGCCTCGATCTTCGCGGCGCTCTATCGCAACGGCGAGTCTGCCGTCATGTTGGAGGCCGATCCCGGCGCCGGATCGACGATCGCGCGATTTACGGTGCCCCCGGGAAAAGCGATCGCCTCCGCCGACTACCGTGTCGTCCTCCGGGTGAACGGCCAGCAGGCGCCGACGTCGCCGGTGCTCACGTGGGCGTGACATGAACGCTCCCGACGCGCTTCCTGCCCTTTTCCATCCGGCGATCGAGCCCGGCGACGAGAACGTGCGGCGCTGGCTTTCGCAGGTCACGTTGCGCCTGCGGCGCGAGATCGCATGGTGCTGGCACCAACGCGCGGGAATCGAGGGTGGCGCGGGCACGTTGCCGCCGCCCACCGATCCGGCCCAGGACAGCATGGATCTCCTTCGCTTCCACGCCGAGAAGCGCGCCTTCTTCGCGACCGACGCGACGGCGCGCTACCTTTCGGAGTGCATCGCGCGGATCGATCCCACGGCGCAGGTGAAGGCGGGCGGACGATGGCGGCAGATGTCGGAAGCGCTCGGCCTCGATGCCGCGGCGCAGTTCGTCCTCGCGTGCGCCATGGCGGGACGCGCCGACGCGTCGCTCGGCGCGGTCGCGGCCTCGGCGATGAACGACAACTCGCGCTGGTATCCGACCCTCGCCCTCGCGCAACGCCTGTGGGACGACCCCGTGGGAGTCGTCGGATGCGCGGATCCCTCGCACCCGCTCTATCGCTCGGGCCTGATCAAGCGGCCGGGCGCGCGCGATTCGCTCGACTGGCTCGCTCCCCTGGAGATGCCCGCGCCCGTCGCGCAATCGCTCCTGGGATACGAGGAATCGCTGCCCTCTGCGCTTCGCGAGCTGCGCGGCGCGGACGATCGCGGCCTCACCGAGGATGGGAAGTCGCTCTCGCGGTGGCTGGCCGCGACTCCACTGGGCTCGATGCAAGTGGTGCCCGTGCTGGCGCCGAGGGGCGCCGACTGCGCCGCGTGGATCGCGGCGCTCGCGCGCGCAACGGGCCGGCGCGTGGCCGCGCTCGGCGACGATATCGCGCCCGACAGCCCGAGCCTGCCGGGCACCGCGTGCGCGGCCTGGCTTCACGGCATCGACATCGTCGCGCCCGACCATTGGGCGCGTCATTGGGAGGCGCACGAGCATCCCGCGTGGGGCGGGGCCCTCGCGGGCATCGCGGCTCGCTGGTTCGTCCCGATCACCGCGGCGAGCGCGGCGAGTGCGTTCGACGCGGCCACCGTCGCGCCCATTTTCCGCATTCCGAAGATGTCCACCGAGCAGAGAGCCGACCGTTTGTCGCTAGCGGTTTGCGCCCTGCGCGGACGCGGCGCGATCGCTCAGGCGCAGGCCGTCGAGGCCGCGCGCTCTTTCCGCATCGAGGAGAAGCCGCTCGCGCGAGTCGAGCGCGTCATCGCCGCGAGCGCCGGCGCGGGCGCGTTCGGCGAGCGTGAGCTCTCCTGCCTGATGGGCGCCGAAGCGACGATCGACATGGGACACCTCGCCGATCTCATCGAGCCCCGGTTCTCGATGGACGACCTGGTGCTGCCGCCGAAGCAGCGCGACCAGGTGCAAGCCATCCTCGCCGCGGCCCGCACTCTGAAGAAGGTTCACTACGAATGGGGTTGCGCCCGCGTGTGGAACGAGGCGGCGCTCTCGCTGATGCTGTGCGGCCCGCCTGGTGGGGGGAAAGGGGCCACCTGCGAGGCGCTGGCGCATTCCCTGCGGCTTCCGCTGTATCGAATAGACCTTTCGCAGGTCATCAACAAGTACATCGGCGAGACCGAGAAAAACCTGCGGCGCGTATTCGACGCGGCCGAGGCGGCCGACTGTGTCCTCGCGTTCGACGAAGCGGATGTGTTGTTCGGAAAGCGCTCTGAAGTCCGCGATTCCCACGATCGCTTCGCGAATATCGAAATCGGGTATTTGCTCTCCCGCATCGAGTATTTCAAGGGCGGCGGGCTGATCGCGCTTCTGACCAACAGGCGCAAGGACCTGGATGAGGCCTTCGCCCGGCGCCTGAGGTTCATCGTCGAGCTCCCCATTCCGGGTGAGGCGGAGCGTGCGCTGCTGTGGCGCCGGATGTTTCCGCCGCGGGTGAACGTGGAAGGGCTCGACTTCGAGTTCCTCGCGCGGAGCTTCGAAGTCACCGGCGGCTCGATCCGCTCCGCGGCGTTCAACGCGTGCCTGCAAGCCGCAACTCGCGCGGGCCGCGCGCGCGTGAAGATGGCCGATGTCCTCGTCTCGGTGCGCCGTGAGCTCGAGAAGGGCGGCCGCGAGATCTCCGTCGAGCAGTTCGGGCCCTACGCTCACCTCATGCGAGGGCAAGCATGAGCCCGGGCAAATTGAACGTGGCGGTGGATCGCATCGAGCTTTGCCTCGACGGCTTCGCGCTCGACGATGCGCAGTTCGTCGCCGACCGGCTGCGGGCCGCGCTCGCGGCGCGCCTCGAAGGCGCAACCGAGCCAAAGGGCGGCAACGCGCTGGAGCAGGCCACGGTCGCGCCGCCCGACCGGCGGCGAATGTGCGTGGACGCCCTCGCGGGGCAGATCGTCGAGGCGATCGACGCGCGGTGCTCGGAGCTGCCATGGAAATGACACCGGGCCGCAGCTCCCTCTTTCCGATGCGCGGCGCGCTCGTCGAGTACAGCGGCCAGTTCCTCGGTCCGATACCGAATCTCGTGATCTTCCAGTTCAACCCCGAGTCGATCAGCCGGACGATCACCGTTCCCGGATCGTCGACGGAGGACAACAGCGCGGCCAACAGGCCCAGGCGGGAAACGCACGCTACCGCCGCGCCACCCGTGGAGAGCTTCAGCATCACCGCCCAGTTCTCGGCGGCGGACGACCTGGGCGCGGACAACGCCACGAGTGTCGTCCCACGCCTTTTCGGTGTCGGCCCTCAGCTCGCCGCACTGGAGAAGATGGTGTACCCGCCGGCGACACCGGGTGGAGTGATCGGCGCGGCGATCGACGCCATCGGGAGCGCGGTCGGCGGTGGCGGCGCCGCGAGCCAGCCCGTTCCTCGGCAGCAGCTTCCGCGCGTTCTCTTCATCTGGGGCCCGGCTCGCGTGCTGCCAGTGCGGATCACGTCGATGACGATATCGGAGAAGCACTACGACGTGCTGCTCAATCCGATCGAGGCCGAGGTGCAGATCGGGCTCGCGGTCGCGCCGGAACCGCCGGACACCGATCCGATCGGGAGGGGCGCGTTCAAGTACTCGCAGATGGTGAAGGACACGCAAGCCACCGCGAATCTCGCCAAGGTCGCGCAGTTCGCCGTCGACCTCATTCCATTCTGAAAGGCCGCGCCATGTTCCTCAAGAATTCCCGCTACGCGTCGGTGCCGACGGCCGCCGTACCGTCGCCGCGCGACCAGGAGGGACAAGTCACCGTCGTGAAGCTTCGCACGCTTCCGGAGGTCGCGGGCACGGCCTTCGCCGTGCGCGGCCACGACCAGCTCGACGCCATGAGCGAGGCGCGCTACCGAGACGCAACCCGCTATTGGCACATCGCGGATGCGAATTCCGAGATCGACGCCGCGGAGCTCACCGCGACCGCCGGCCGCGCGATCCTGGTGCCGGAAAGCTGAGGCCCCATGCCCGACGCCCGCTATCGCCTCTTCCTCGACAACGCCCCCGCGAGCGACGACGCCCTCGCGCAGTTCTCGGTCGTGCGCGTCGAGCAGGCGATCGGAATGGCCGCGGCAGCGGAGCTCGAGGTATCGCTTGCCACCGATGACGGCGGGGTGTGGAGCGGCTTCGACGAAGGCTACGCGCAGCCATTCACGCGCGTGCGCGTGGAGGTGAAGGTGGGCGAGGGCGACTTCGTCGCGCTCATAGACGGCCCGGTGGTTGGCCATCGGTTCGACCTGGACGCGAGGCCCGACGAGAGCCGCCTCGTCGTGGTGGCGCACGACGACAGCGTGCTGCTCGACCGGGACGAGAGCGTCGCGGTCTTCGAGAACGTCGCTCCCTCCCAGATCATCAGCCAGTTGATCAGCGATGCCCAATTGTCGCCCCGCATATCCGCGCAGCTGCCGGACGCGGGGTCGGCGCTCGATCGCTACATCGTTCAGCGCGGTACGCCGATGAGCCTTCTTCGGATGCTGGCGCGCCGTTTCGGAATGTTCGTATATGTGGAGCCGGGATCCGCCCCCGGTCAATCGGTCGCGGTGTTCGAGGCGCCGGCCGCCGGCGACGACTCCCTCCCCGAGCTCGTGCTGCTGGGGCCGGATCGAAACATCGGCCGCTTCAGCGCCGAGTTCGACGCGCTTCGGCCGCTCGCGCCGAAGACCTCCAACGTCCAGGCGATCGACAAGCAGACCGTGACGGGGCAAGCCGATTCCGACGATGGCGACGCGCTTGGAGACGAGCCTGCGCACTCGCTCCTGCAGGCGCCCGTCACGCTCCTTGCGCATACGCGAGAGGAGCAGAGCGACGTCGACGCGTCGACCGCGGGCGTGGCGCGACTCTCCTCCTGGGCTTACAGCGCGCACGGCGAAGTGGACAACGACCTGTATGGGGGTGTGCTCCGTCCGCACCGCAAGGTGCGTGTGCGCGGGGTCGGCCCGCAACTGTCGGGCGACTACATGATCTCGCGCGTTGCCCACGCCATCGACGACGGCGGCTACCGGCAGCGTTTCTGGCTCTCGCGCAACGCCCGCTCCGCGGGCGGCGCCGGCTCGCTCTCGGGCCTGGCGAGCGGGATCTTCTGATGAACGACAATGGCCTCGAGCAAGTGGTGGTCGGGCTCGCGGAGCAGGCGCGCAGCCGCTTCTACGGCAAGTATCGCGGCGTCGTCGAGCGCACCGACGACCCTGATTCCCTGGGGCGCATCCGGGCCTACGTGCCCGAAGTCCTCGATACGGAGCTCTCGCCCTGGGCGCTGCCCTGCGCCGCCTACGCGGGGCCCAACGTCGGGCTTTACGCGATACCCCCGCGCGGCGCCGGAGTGTTCATCGAGTTCGAGGCCGGGGACCCGGCCCGCCCGATCTGGTGCGGGGGATGGTGGGGCCGCGACGATCCGCCCAAGAACGAACGCAACGCGTCGCCCGGACCGCCGCAGAAGACCCTGCGCACCGAAACCGGCCTCATGCTCGCGCTCGACGACGACGCGCACACGGCCACGCTTTCGGATACCGACGGAAGCAACCTCGTGACGATCAAGGTGGACAACGGCGAGATCCGCATCGTCGCCGCGAGCAAGGTTGTCGTGGAGGCGCCGCAGATCGAGTTGGTCGACGGCGCGCCCCATCCCCTCGTGTTCGGCGACAACCTGCGCACGTACCTCAATCAGCTCGTGCAGATTTTCAACAGCCACCTCCACGTGGGCCAGACCGCGGGCAGCATTCCCGTGGCGCCGATGAAGCCTGCGGTGCCGTTCCCCCAGGCGCAACCGTCGCTCTTGTCGCAAAAAGTGAAGACCGGATAAGGAGCCCTGCATGGCGGCGCTCAAAGCGGGAAGCATCAACGATTTCGCCAACAGCATGGCGGCGACGATGGAAGCGGCCATGCAAGAGGAATGGCGGATCGCGTACGGTCACTCCCTTCCGGGCGTCGGCGATCGCGATCGCAAGGTATTGTTCGCGGCGATCGCGAAGGGCGTGCTTCGTTACCTCTACGAGCATCGCGACGACGTGATCACGGGTCTCGCGGCGCACACGACGTCGAGCCATCGCCACGACATGGCGTTCGACGTGCAGGAGCACCTGTGAGCGGCCGTCACATGGCGTTCCCGTTCCGCATCGGGCCCGACGGCCGGACCGTCGCGCCCACGGACCTTCTCGATCACGTTCGGGGCGAGGTGATCCAGCTGCTGCTCACGGCCCCGGGCGAGAGGCCCTTCCTGCCCTCGTTCGGCGCCGGGTTGAAGCGCCTGGTCTTCGAGCGCAACGATCCCGTCGCCGCGGCCCTTGCGAAGGCCGTGATCAGCCGCAACCTTTCGCGCTGGCTCGGCCACCGCGTCGCGGTCGAGGACCTGAGGGCTCGAGCCGAGGACTCGAAGATGCTCATCGAGCTCCAGTACCGGGTCATCGCGACGGGCGAAGTGCGCGGCATGACGTTGCAGGGATCGGCGACGCAATGAGCTTCGTGCTCGACAGCGAAATCCTCGATGCCCGCGCGGACGGGCTGGTCGGCTTCAACGGCTTCCGCGTCGGCTACGTGACGCTGGAGAGCGCCGACCCTCCCGCGTTCGCGTGGCTCGACGTCGAGTTCCACCACGTCATCGGCCTTTCGCCGTTGCCGGCGAAGGAGGACTTCGCGATCGAGGGCGGCCTGCGCCCCGGGCTGCCACCGGTCACGGTGACGGAAGTCCACGCCGGCGCGAGCTCGAAAGTCCTGCGGCTCAAGGTGGCGCCGGTCGGCGACTACTCGACATACACGCTGACGATCGTGGAGGGCGCCGCGCTGCCGCTCGATCCGCTGCTCGCGCGCCTGCCCTTCAAGTTCAGGCCGGGTTGCTTCAACCTGAGCTGCGCGCCCGAGCCGGACGCGCCAAGGAAATACGACGAGCCGGCGATCGATTATCTCGCCCGCGACTACGATTCGTTCCGCCACGTCCTGATCGCGGCGATGGGCGCGCGCGTGCCGGGCTGGAAGCCCACCAGCGAAGCCGACCTGGACCAGGTGGTGATCGACCTCATCGCGGCGCGCGGCGACGAGCTCGCGGACGCGCACGATCGGGTGATGAGCGAGCGCGCGCTGGCCACCGCGCGCAAGCGCGTCTCCCTCGCGCGCCATGCACGGCTCGTCGACTACCACATACACCAGGGCAACCAGGCGACGACGCAGGTGGTGGTGCAAGTCGCCGCGCAAACGGACCTGCCGGCGGCAGTCACGCCCACGCGATGGGGTTGGATCGTTTTCAGTGGCGCGCGCTCGAGCGACCCCGATTCCTCGATCTTCGCGTTGGTCGAGAAGCCCGGTCCATGGCGCCGGCGCGTGTTCCCTGAAATGAGCGACCTGCGGCTCTACACGTGGGGCGACACGGTGACCGCGTTGGCGAAGGGATCGACGAGCGCGGACCTGGTTGCGGGCACGGTGACCACGCAAGGCTCGGCCGAACGGCTGCGCGATCTCTTCCTCGGCGTGGACGGCGCGCAGACCGGCGCGCCGGCCGACGTCGATCCGGGAGTGGACCGGCTCCTCATCCAGGAGATGCTCAACCCGTCCACGGGGACGGTGAACGGCCGCAACATCGCGCGCCGCAAGCTGCTGCATCTCCTGCCCATTTCGGAGGACCCGACCGCATTGAAACGCGCGGAGGCGAGGCGCGACCCCGTCACCGGCCTCTGGTTCTGCCGCGTGCGCTGGATCGAGGCCGACCGGCTGGACGAGAACTACTGCTTCGTGAGCCGCTGCGCGGGCACGGTGAGGGACGTGAGCAGGTTCTTCGGCAACGTGGTGGATGTCGCCCATGGGCGTCCGAGGCAGACGACATTCCGGGCCGAAGGCGCGCCACTCCAGCAGGTTCCTGGCGCACTGCCGTTTGTCCTGCACGAAGCCCATTGGACGCAGCGAAAGCGTCAGAGCGGCGGTGCGATGGTCGGCGCCGGCGCGCAGGCGGTGTTGCCGAAGGATCCCTCGATCGGCCCGCTCGCCTACCGCAGCACGCAGCCGGGTGGCGATGAGGAACCCGTCTCGACGCTCGCCGTGAGGGTGGATGGCGCCGTCCGTTACTGGAGGGAACGCATCGACCTGATCGAGAGCAACGGCGCGGCGAAGCATTACGTCGTCGAGACCGACGAGCGTCAATCGAGCCTGTTGAGATTCGGCGACGGCAACAATGGCGCTCCCCTGCCCCTGGACGCGGTAGTGCAATGCCGATACCAGACAGGACAGGGCGTGGCAGGGAACGTCGGCGCCGATCGGCTGGTCTCGTCGGACCCGCCCGTCGACTTCCTATGGAATCCGTTCGACGTGACGAGCGGGCGCGATCCCGAGACGCGCGACGACATCGTGCGGCGAGCCCCCGAGCACTACCGCGTCCGCCAGCTGCGGGCGATCACGCTCGGGGACTACGCGCGCGAGGCCGAGGCCGTCGCCGGCGTCGCGCATGCGCGCGCGCGCTACACCTGGTGCGGATCGTGGCGCGCCGTGCGGGTCGTGATCGATCCGGCCGGCGCGATCGGCCTTTCCCCCGAGCTGGCGGCCGACATCTCGCGGCGCCTCGACGCCGTGCGCCTCATCGGCGACGACGTCGAAATCCGGCCGGCATCCTACGTGCCGCTCGACATCAGGATGGTCCTTTGCGCGCATCCGTCGTACTGGATCGAGGACGTGCGCGCGGTGCTCGAGCGCGAGTTCAGCTCCGGATATACACCCGACGGCAGGCCTGGCTTCTTCAATCCCGACCAGTGGACGTTCGGGCAATCGCTGCACCTGAGCCAGCTCGTGGGCCGTGCGCTTTCGGTCCAGGGCGTCGAGCGCGCCGTGCGCGTGAGCATGCGTCGCCTTCATCCGGGCGCCGGCGGTGGCGTCGTGGTGGAGATCGAGCCGGGAGACCTGCCCGAGTCGCTCGTCGAGACGCTCGCGATCGGATCCTTCGAGATCCTCGTGGTGGCCAACGATCCCGACCGCCTGGAGCGCGGGAGGATCGCATTCGAGATTCGCGGAGGACGGCGATGAGCTGCGACCACGACTGCGCCCGCCCGCCGGACTTCCCGAGGAAGATCGAGAATCGCCGCGGCCTCGACACGATCGACTACCGCATCGGCGATTTCGGATCGATGCGCGCACACATCCTGTCGCGAATCGACGCAGCGCCCGAGCTTGCGCGTTGGACTCATCGCGGGACCGACGACCCCGGAATCGCGCTCGCCGAATCGGCGGCCATCGTCGGCGACATCCTGGCGTTCTACCACCAGGTCTATGCGAACGAGGCGTACTTACGCACCGCGAAGTGGCGCGAGTCGGTGTCGGACCTCGTCCGCGTGCTCGGCTATCGGCTTGCGCCTGGCCTCGGCGGCGTGGCGCGTTTCGCGCTGGCGGTCAAGGGCGATCGGCCCGTGCGCATCCCGGCTGGTTTCGCCATCGGCGCCGAGGTCACTTCGTCATCCAAGCCCGCGACGTTCGAGACGACCGCGGAGCTGGAGGCCATTCCCGCGCTCTCGAAATTCCGGCTCTACCGCCGGAGGCAAGCCGCTCCCATCGTCAATGGCGACGATACCTTCGAGTTCGCGGCGTCACTTGCGTTGAAGGCGGGAGACCGGATCCTGGTGGGTACGGGCGATGCGCTGGCCCTTTCGCGATTTCAGATCCTGGTGATCGACGCGGTGTCGGAGTCGTTCGGCGTGCGGCACATGAGGACGCGCGGCCGGATCGCATGCCTTCAGGGAGAAGCCAGGTTCCTTCGTGCATTCAAGCTGCGTTCGTCCGCGCGGCATGTCGGGCACGACTCGCCGGGCACGCGCGTGCGCATCGATTCCAATGGTCATGCGCACGAGGAAGGCGTCGGTTTCGACCGCCCGCTCGACGTCTCGCATGGCGATCCCGCCTCGGATGTGCTCGCGCCCGTCGAGCTTCCGCTCGACGGCGAGGCAAATGATTTCGCGGCGGGCACCCGGGTTCTCGTGGAAGCGGAACTGGCCTCGCCTCGCACGGGCAGGAGCGCGTGGCGAGTGTTGGAGCGATCCATCGTCGCCATGAGGCGCCAGACGTTCGGGTGGGGCGCCTCCTCGGGCGACTGCGCGGTCATCGAGCTCGCCGCGAATCTCACGCTCACGGAGGCGGGGACGACCATGAGAGTCGCCGACATTCGCTCGATCACGGCGCACGCGGTCGAGGGCGCGAGCTTCGTTCTGGCCCGGGTAGTGCCTTCCGCCGACGTCGAAGGAAACGTGCTCGAGTACTACGGGCGGCGCGAAGACGCATCGGCCCTCGCCGGCCGCCAGCTCCTTCTCTCGTTGCCCGGCGGACCCGCGATCGCGAACGTGACCGCGGTGAGTGTCGGCGTCGTGAGCCGGCCGGGCTTGCGCTTCTTCGGCGTGACGCTCGACCAGCGGCTCAGCTATTCGCTCTTCTCCCACGACGCGCCACAGGTCGACGTGTACGGAAATCTTGTCCAGGCGACCGAAGGCAAGAGCGAATCTGAAGTCCCGATCGGGGACGGCGACTCGCGCGCGGTGTTCCAGACGTTCGAGATTCCCAAGGCGCCGCTCACTTACCTCCTGGACCCCGCGGCGCCGGCGCCACGATCGCCGCAGCTCGAGATCTGGGTCGATCGCATCAAATGGCGGCGCGTGGAAAGCCTCTTCGGCGCCGGTCATCGCGACGCCATATATATCGTGCGGGAAGGCGAGGACGGCCGTTCCTTCGTGCAATTCGGCGACGGCAGGACCGGCGCGAGGCTTTCATCCGGCCGCGGCAACGTCGTCGCGCGCTTTCGCACCGGGACCGGCGCGCATGGACGGCTGGCGCCGGACAAGAAACCCTCGGCGGCGCGGAAAGTGCCCGGGCTCGACGATCTGTGGATGCTCGAGCCCGCCACCATCGGCTGCGCGCCGGAAAGCGCGTGGGCAGCGCAGGCCGCGGCGCCGGTGACGATGCAGAGCCTGGGCCGAATCGTGAGCCTCGCCGACTACGAGGCGGAAGCGCTTTCCCTTCCCGGCGTCCTGAAGGCGCGCGCGGCATGGACGTCGGTCGATGGCCTCTCCGAGATCACCGTCACGATCCTGACCGCGTCGGGAACGCCGCAGGACGCCGCCGCGATCGAGCTTGCGCTGCGCCGGGCGCTCGCGGCCCGGGGACCCGCGCGTTGCGCCCTGCGCGTACGTTCCGGCGTGCGACGCCCGGTCCAGGTGGGTCTTCTCGTCGCGTATGACGAGATGCGGCGAAGCGACGATGTCGCGGCCGCCATCGCCGCGGCCCTCGGGATCGAGGACGACGATCCGGCGGACGATGTCGACCCGGGACGCCGGGGACTCCTGCATCGGCGCATGCGCAATTTCGGCGAGGGCGTGCACGGCTCGCAGGTGCTGGGGGCAGTGCAGAACGTGCGCGGCGTCGCATGGGTCAAGGTGGTGCGCCTGGCCTACGCCGCATCGCAAGCCGCGCGTTTCTTCCACGTGCCGTTGTTGTTGCCGGCGGCGTTGCGGGCGCCTGCCGCGCCCGAGCGCGCGACCCTTCGAGCGATGCCCCACGAGATGCTTTCCCTCGCGCGGCGCGACCTCTCGATCGACTTCGTCCGCGTAGGCGCCGAGGAGGTGCACGGATGAGCGTCATCGACTCCCGGCGCTCGCTATACGAGCGCCTTCCGGTGGTCTACCGGGAGCGCGACGAAAAGGTGGTGGCGCCGCCATACCAGCTTCGCGCGTTCCTGGATGCGATCGACAGCGTCCTCGTAGCGCTCGCCCAGCGCGTCGACGCCCAGTACGACGATCTCTTCATCGAAACCTGCGAGCGCTGGGTGATCGCCTATCTCGCCGATCTCGTCGGCACTTCGCACCTCGACGGCGAGGAGTCCACCTTGCGCGCGGACGTGGCGCGCACGGTCAAGCATCGGCGCCGCAAGGGAACGCTCGGCGCGATCGAATCGCAGGTGCACGCATTGTCGGGATGGGCCGCGCACGCGATCGAATTGCGCGATCGGCTGGCATGGAACCAGCACCTCGACCACCTTCGTCCCGACGCCGCGGGCGCGCCCCCATTCCGGTCCGGAATCCAGGGAAACATTCGCACGCCCGTGCGCGGCGGCACGGCGGCGGTTCGATCGCCCGCATGGCTCTCGTTCGTCGACGGTCCCTTCGATCCGTTCGCGCGCACCGTCGACGTGAAACCACCACTCGTCCAATACGAGCCACCGGTGGCGCGCGTGGCCGCGAACCTGCCGAACGTCGGCGTTTTCGTGTGGACCTTGGCTGACTATCGCGTGCCGGTCTACCGGCCCGGAGCCCCGCGTCCGCCGTGGACCCAGGTGGCGCCGGTCGCGACGGCGGGCGCCGCGCTGTTCGCGGTGCGTTTCGAGATGCATCCGCAATCCGAACCGATGGTCCTCTTCAACGCGCACCGGTACCGCGCGGACGCTCAGAGTCCCAACCTCGCGGAGATCGACGCCGTCCCGGGACCGATGCCGATTGCGCGATTGAACAGCAACGATCCCGCGGGCAATCCCGAAGCCTACGTACGGGTCGGCACGTACGACGCGCTGGGAGCCGAGTATCCCGCGGCCGAGGACGTCGGCCTTGTTCTTCACTTGCCCGACGTGCCGTTCGCAGGGATCCAGTGGAGCTTCCGAGGCGCGAATCTCTGCGCGTGGGAGTCGGGGCTTGCGCCGGCGCTGCGCCCCTTCGAGATCGTGATCGACCCGGTGCATGGCCGCGTGGTCTTCGGAGTAACGGGCGCGACCGCGGCGACCCTCGCTCAGCCGCTGGCCGATGGACTGCTGGTTTCGGCGACCACGGGCGCCTCCGGCGTCAAGGAGCTGAACGGCAGCGTCGGCGCGCAGCCGCTGCCCCGAGTGGCGCTACCCGTGAATCCAGTCGAGACGCGCATCCTCGTCGACGGAACGACGACCACGCTGGAAACCGCGCTCGCGAACCTGCCGGCACGCACCACGCCGTTGGTGATCGAGATCACGAGAAGCGGTCCGCACCGACTCGACCTCGCCGCGGTTGCCGGCATCGGAATGAGCGGCGGCGTGCCGGCGCTCCTGTTGCCCGCGCTCCCGGCGGACGCTTCGGGGTGCCGCGTCTACCCGCTCACGATCCGCGCGGCGAGCGGGGAGCGCCCCGTGATCCGCCTCGTGCAACCGCTGCGATTGCGTCCCGCGGCGTTCGCCGCGGCCGATCCGTTGCAGCACACGCGCGAGAACGTGAGGCTGGAAGGTCTCTACATCACGCGCGACGCGGCATTCGGCGCGGCGAGCGCGCTCATCGC
>Ga0070675_100000314_pt1 | contig 32586 bp, 29 predicted proteins | sample KBSM43metaG_FD_65343 | JGI IMG/M metagenome (GOLD analysis project Ga0070675, IMG submission 65343) | Miscanthus rhizosphere microbial communities from Kellogg Biological Station, Michigan, USA - KBS M4-3 metaG | ecosystem: Host-associated > Plants > Roots > Rhizosphere > Soil ... | reverse complement strand
TCTTCCTGAGTGCCTGGCGCTTGTTTGGCTCTCATGCGCGCCAGTGTCGCATGCCTCGAATATTTGTCAAGCTATTTTATAACACAGTAGTACTAGGCGGAACGCCAACAGCGACTCCGGCGTGGGGCGCAGATCCGGCGCTGCTGAATTTCCTCGGCGTGCCCAACTCTCAGGTTCGCGTCGGCAATGTGCGGATTCCGGGATCAACGACACGTGTCGAGATCGTGGAATTCAAGGGCGTCGAACGCAAAATCGTTGAGCCACGGCTGCAGGATCCGGGTGCTGTGCGCTTGATTCTCGTTGTTCGCGATATCGATCCACTGCTGGCAAATCTGAAGGGACACAATGTTCCGGTCGTAACTGCCGGTGGCTTGCCCGTAAATCTGACGGCAGGAGCGCTGAGAGGACGGAGCGTTGTGGTGAAGGATCCGGATGGGCATTTCATCCAACTCTTGCAACCCGAAGTGATTCCCGAGACCACGGCGCCTGCGGCCTCCAATGTGATCGACGCGCGATTCGGTCTTACGATTGACGACACCGACAAGACGGTGCGCGTCTATCGGGACGTTCTTGGCTTTCAGCCGCGCGTCGCACCCGCGTTCGTCAGCGACAAGACGATTGCGGATTTGATGGCGACGCCTGGCGCCCAGGTTCGCATCAACACGGCGACAGTTCCGGGGTCGCGGCTGGAAGTGGAGTTTGTGGAGTTCAAGGGAATCGATCGAAAAGCAATTGACGCTCGCATTCAGGATCCCGGTGCGACCCGGCTGCAGTTACGGGTGAAGGACACGGATGCCGCAGTTAAGGCGCTCGTCGGGTCAGGAGGTGTCGTGATTACCGCGGGAGGAAATGGCGGACCGATCGATATGCAGGGGTTGCGCGTCGCTCTGGTTCGGGAACTCAATAATCTGTTCCTCGTGACCATGGCGCAGGGTCAGCAATCCGCTCGGCCCGCCCGTTAGTTCGAACTATTTCTTGGTGAGGACGTACTGAGTGGTAGAACCACGTCCCCCTGCAACCTCACGGGTGATGATCAACTCACTGCCTTTGAGTTCCCCCTTGTAATCGACGGGCGTAGGCCGTCCGGCTTTGAAGGTAATCGTGTTGCCGTCCACCTTCCCGTCTTTCACATCGAGGGACTCATTCTCCCCAAAGGTGATGTTGCCCGAAAGCTTGTTATCTTTGGACTGCTTCAGATTGAGAGACACCTTCTGAGGCCCGCCAAATCCGCCGCGTGCGCCACCACCGGCGCCCGGAGCGCCGCCGCCAGCACCAGGTCCGCCACCGCCCGGCCTTCCTCCCCCTCCGGGCGCTCCGCCGCCGGGTGCTCCACCTGCGGGTGCGGCTGGAGCCGCTGTCGCTGCTGGAGCCGCTGCCGCTGCGGGAGCACCACCAGGCGCTGCGCCGGGTCCGCCGGCAGGTGCAGTTGCGTGCGATTCTCCCTTCCACTTCCCCGTAAACGGAGGATCTTCCGCATATGCGCCCACGGTGAACAGCACCATAAGCCCCAGCGCCAGCAGGGCAGCAGCTTTGAGGCGATCTCGCTTCTCTCGTGCCATAGAAATGCTCTCCTTAATATCTTTAATACAGCAATCGCCCGGCAAGAGTACTCTACTAGAGCGAGGAAGACCAGAGTCCTAGCCCGCAGGATGTTGAGCGGCTTGAAAACAGCAACTTCCTTGCTTGACAGTAAGTAGTGTCGCGGCATACTTTGCGTGGACATACATGCAGTTGGAAGGGATAGAGAGAAAGGAGCTTCAGCGATGAGAATTCGTTGGAATTCAATCGTTACCCTGGCAGTGATTCTTGCCGCGCTTGTTTTCGTGCAAGTGATTGTTGCCGTTCAGGCACCCGCGGCCCAGCAAGGCGGACCAGCGGCCGGCGCGCGAGGTGCTGGCGCGGGAGGCGGCGCAGCAGCGCCCGGTCAGGGCGGACGAGGCGGTGGACGAGGTGGCGGCCGGGGAGCAGCGCAGCCTGCAGCACCCGCAGGGCCTACACCCAGGCTCGCGAACGGGAAGCCTGATCTGAGTGGGCACTGGACAAATCCTTACACCCCGAATATGGCGAATCGAGGCTCTGTCTTAGACCCGACCAAAAAAAAGGCGGACGGTACGTGTTGCGAAGCCCTCACCTTCGACCATCAGGGTGAACCTCTACCCGAATCCAAGGGCACACCGAAAACTTTTGATCTTCCTTACACAGATTGGGGAAGAAAGAAGTGGGCCGATTACGATCCCGTTGCCAATGGGGACTATGCAGGAAGTTGCCTGCCGTTCGGATGGTCACGCAACATCAATTCGCCTCACGGCGTCCAATTGATCCAAAACAACGATGCGCTTGCGATGCTGTTTGAGCAGAACACATGGCATACCTGGATTCCGACTACAGAGGGCTTCAAGTGGCCTGCTGACCTTCCTCGAACCTGGAATGGATCATCAGTTGGAAAGTGGGATGGCGATACGCTGGTTGTGGAAACGAAGGGCTTCAACGGCTATACAAGGCTGGACACCAACGGTCATCCCCACAGCAAAGACATCGTGTTTATCAGCACGTTCCTTCGGACAGACTCCAACACCATTCAGCACACGGTGACGATTCACGATCCAAAGACTTACACCAAGGATTGGATGAACGTTCGGACCTGGAGGATTAAGCAGCCTACAGACGTGCTGATGGAATACTCCTGCGAGGAAAACAATCTGGGTCTCGATGATGGCGCGATCGTCAAGTGGAAGTTCCCTGACAACGTCGATGACTAGGTTTCGAGAGTACTTGTTCGAGCTAATAATTGAGGAGGCTTTATGAAAAGGAATCGCGTGATCGCTCTTCTAATGGGCGCCGGCCTGCTCCTGTCCTCTGTGGCTTTGATGGCGCATCACTCCGTGTCCGCGGAGTTCGATACGAACAAGAAAGTCACCTTTACGGGCACTGTGAAGAAGATCGATTGGATGAATCCACACATCTATACGCATGTTGAGGTGAAGGAACCCAATGGGTCGGTGATCGTCTACAAGGTTGAAGGCGGCGCGCCAAATTCCCTGTACCGTCAGGGTATTCGACCGGAACAGCTGCCCGCCGGAACTGTTGTGACCTGCACAAATTGCAGCCGAAGCAAGAGCGAGGGCTCCATGAATGTCAACGGCAGACTGACCCTGCAGGACGGCCGCGCTGCTCTGGGTGCACCGGGAGCTCCGGGGAATTAGCCTTTTTTAAGAGGAGGTTTGTGATTGATTAACTATGAAATGCTATATGTGAGGTTTAGTAGACTCTCATTTCACAAATACCATTTCATAATTAATCGATCACAAAGCTCCCCTTCCCCGATCTCTCAAAACTCAGAACTTCACGTCGTGTAATCGGCGTTGATGCGGATGTACTGTTCAGTGAGGTCGCATGTCCAGACAGTGGCCGTTCCCGGGCCGGAGTGCAGCGCGACGCGGATTTGAACTTCCTTTGACTTCAATTTCTCCGCTACGAGTTTCAGATCTCCGTTGATCAGTGGAACATCATCGATAAACAGTTCGACCTTCTCGCCCGCTACCGGGATTCCCGAATTTCCAACCGCGCAGATCAGACGGCCCCAGTTGGGGTCGCATCCATAGATTGCCGTTTTAACGAGCGGCGATCGGGCGATCGTCCTTCCAATCGTCCGTGCGGCGTCATCGCTCGGCGCGCCTTCGATTTGAATTTCAACGAATTTTGTCGCGCCTTCGCCGTCCCGCGCGATTGCCTTGGCGAGAGTCTGACAAACCTCAGTCAGTTGAGCGGTGAAGGCTTCGGGTGAAGGTGTGATGCCGGAAGCGCCATTGGCAAGAACGGCTACCGTGTCATTAGTAGACGTATCTCCGTCTACCGTAATCGAATGAAACGAGCGATCGACGGCAAGGCGCAGCGCCTTGTCCAGCGTGGGGAAATCGACTTTGGCATCCGTCAGTATGTAGGACAACATCGTCGCCATGTCCGGATGAATCATGCCGGAACCCTTGGCGAATCCAAGCATACGCACACCTGCTGCACTTGCCGCGGCCACCTTTGGGACAGTGTCCGTTGTCATGATCGCTTTCGAAAAGGCATCTACTTCGGCAGGACTCATCGTTCTGATCAGGAAAGGAATCTGCGCAAAAATCTTGTCCACAGGCAGCGGACGGCCAATGACGCCTGTTGAGGAAAGGAAGATCTCGCAAGGTTTACAGCTCAGATTCCTGGCCAGTTCGGCCGCGCATTGCCGGGCGGCATTCATGCCCGACTCCCCGGTTACGGCATTGGCATTCCCGGCATTGACGAGAATCGCTCGGGTGGTGTTGTCCGACGCTTTCAAATGCTCGCGCGTCACGAGAATGGGAGCTGCAGGAAAGGCGTTCCTGGTGAAAACGACGGCGGTCGTGGCAGGCCGATCCGAATAGAGAAGTCCAAGATCAAGGCCGCTTTTCTTGATGCCGGCGACCGCTGCGGCGATCTTAAAGCCTTCCGGGGCAGCAAACTCCACTACTACCTCGAAGAACGGCGAGGATGAGCCTCATCAATCGTCATCGGCCTGCCGTTGATGCGATAGCCGTTGAGCTGTTGACGGGCTTTGTCGGCATCGGCAGACGTCATTTCGACAAAGGCGAATCCGTTACGCACGACATTGACCGACAAAACCGGGCCAACCACGCTAAAGAGATTCTCTACAGCAGCATTCTGAGTGCTGTCCGGAAGGTTGCCAATCAGGAGTTTCTTTGTCGAGGTCACGGCTATCATATGCATACTTATGCTGGAGTACGAATAATTATTCATCGCCACCGCCGCGTCAAGGAATATTTTCGAACTTGCCGCGGTGGCTCGGGGTATGGCATTAGATGCTGACCTGGACTACTCTGGATGTCCGTTTAAGGAGGATCGATGCGTAAGGTAAGTGTGGTGATTCTGGCGCTACTCGTAGCGCTTCCGGTTTATGCCCAATTGACGACCGGACCGGATAACTCTCCCAAGGTGGGCGAAGCGGCCCCCGATTTCCCGATCCCCGCCGCGCAACGAGGTCAGCCGGCGGGCGCCCTGAAGGATTTCCAGGGCAAAAAGAATGTTCTGTTGATGTTTTTCCCCGGCGCCTTCACTCCTGGCTGTACCACGGAGTTCACAGAAGCCGGCCAACAGTACGATAAATTCACGGCATTGAACATTGAGATGCTCGGGATCTCGGCGGATCTTCCCGGCGCACAGAACAAATTCAAAACCGAGGTTGGCGCGAAGAACGGCTTCGTTAGCGACAGATCCCTGGCCATCTCCCAGAAATACGATGCGGCGGCCGCGAACAATTCAAAGCGCTACTATTTCCTGATTGACCAGACCGGCAAGATCGTCTGGAAGAGCAGCAACAATTCGCTCATCCCGACCGATCAACTCATCACGCAGGTCAGCCAGGCTCTCGGCAAGTAAGGAATCGTGGGTGCTTTGCGATTGATTAATTAGGATTGATGTCTATTAGGTGGAAATTACATGAGATTTGCCACCAACTTGATAGACAGCCACTAACAATTAATCGATCGCAAGCGCCCATTCCCCATCCCACCAGCGGGGGATTACTTTACATTCCGCTCATGCATCCACGTCCGAATGGCATCTCCCACTAAGGCGATACCTCCAACCAGCATCGCCATCCCCATTCCTGTAATGATGTAGGGAATGATGTGTCGCATACCTTTTGTGTTGCAACCGGGATGCCCAAACACGATGCTAGAATCGATCGCATGAATGGTGTTGCGGCCCGCGTGGAATCCATCTCCGGGCGCTTCCTGGGATATCCGTATCTTACTCATTCTTTGGTTGGATCGGTGGACACTCCTGAAGTCTTCAATGACTCATTGAAGGGTTTCGACTGCGTCACCTATATTGAGAGCGTAATGGCATTAGTGTATGCGGATGAGACAAAAGACTATTCGTCTGTCCTGAAGAAGCTGCGCTACTCCAATGGACGCGTGGAATGGCGGCGCCGCAATCACTATATGACGCAATGGCTTAAGAACAACGTCCGCCACGGCCTGATCCGTCGCGTCGGTCTGCGATGGGCTACGGCGCGCAAGCGGCGTGTACTGGATATTATTCCCGGATTGCCGACATCTCGCGCATCCTTCTCATGTATACCCAAGAAGAGTTTTTCCTCAGCTCAGTCAGAAATCCACACGGGTGACCTCATCTTTTTCGCTTCCACGCGTTCCAATTTGGACGTTTTTCACTGCGGTATTCTGATCCGTCAGGGCGACAGCTGGGTATTGCGCCATGCATCGCGAACTCGAGGCAGCGTCGTGGATCAGGATCTCGCGAGCTTTCTTAAGGAGAATCGGATGGCCGGGCTGATGCTCGCGCGTCCGTGCGATCGGAGCCGCCGTTGAAACTCACCGTTCCTCGGGATCTTTCGTCCGCCAGCATTTCGGAAATTCTAGAAAGCTCCACCGACGACACCATCTTTCTTACGGATTCACGCGTCAACGTTGAACCTGGGCCGCAGATGTTCGAACGCCTGAGCGAGGCAAGTGCCGCTTCTGGCGGATTTGTTTACTCCGACAGTGAAGGTCATCCTCGCATTGATTACCAGTTGGGTAGCATTCGCGACAATTTCGACTTTGGGCCCGTTATCGCCATCAACCGTCAGGCCGCGCGGCAAGTCTGGCAGGGAGGTGCGATGCGCTGGGCCGGGCTCTACGACCTTAGGCTTCGCTTGTCTGAGAAGTTCTCGATCACACGCATTCCCGAACCTCTCTACACAGCTTCAGTCGCAGACACCCGCTCGTCCGGTGAGAAACAATTCGACTATGTGGATCCGAAGAATCGGGATTATCAGATCGAGATGGAGAAGGTCGCCACGACGCATTTGCAGCGTATCGGAGCGTGGTTGCCGCCGGAGTTTCGCTCCGTTCCCCGTGTAGACGGCGAATTTCCGCGGGAGGCCAGCGTCATTATTCCTGTTCGGAATCGGGAACGTACCGTTCTTGATGCCGTAAATAGTGTCCTCGGACAGTCCGCGGATTTCACGTTCAACGTGATCGTCGTGGACAATCATTCCACCGACAGAACCACGGAAATGCTGAGAGGCATTGGAGACTCACGGCTCGTTCACTTGATTCCCGGACGGAAAGATCTGGGGATAGGAGGTTGTTGGAATGAGGGACTGAAGTCGAGTACGTGTGGTCGCTATGCCGTGCAATTGGATTCGGACGATCTCTACTCCTCTCCGCACAGCCTTGCCAGCATCGTCGAGGAGTTGAAGCGCGGACCTTACGCTATGGTGGTGGGATCCTACACGATGGTGAACTTCAAGCTCGAAACCATTCCGCCGGGCTTGATCGACCACCGCGAATGGACGCGCGACAACGGTCGCAACAATGCGCTGAGAATCAACGGGCTAGGCGCTCCGCGCGCATTTGACACGGCCATCGTTCGCGAAATCGGGTTCCCAAACGTGAGTTATGGCGAAGACTATGCCGTAGGCCTCCGAATTTCCCGCGACTACGAGATCGGGCGCATCTACGATTCTGTCTATCTCTGCCGGAGATGGGAAGGCAACAGCGACAGTGCGCTGCCTCTGGAGACGGCCAATCGCTACGATTCTTATAAGGACGGACTACGCACCGATGAAATCCTCGCTCGTCAGCGACGTTGATCGGCTCATCTCGTCGCAGGCGGTGGAATGGCCCGCGCTTGCACGAGGGCTGGAAGGACTGCGCGCAAGTCGCATGCGTGCGGAGAGCGTTTTCGGACGCAGGGTGCTGGTCCGTCACATCCCGCATCGCATCAAGAGCACGACGGCTGCAGTCGACGCCGTCTCCGTGGCGCAGCGCAAATGTTTTTTGTGCCCGGCAAGTCTCGATCCCGAGGAGAAAGGCATTCCTTTCGATTCGGAGTTCACGCTCTACTGCAACCCATTTCCGATTCTCCAGAAACACTTGACGATCGTTCATGCCGAACATCGGCCACAACGGATCGCCGGGCAGTTCGGCGCTTTTTTGAAGATCGCGCGGGCACTTTCGGACTCCTTCATCATCTACAACGGCCCGCAGTGCGGCGCTTCCGCTCCGGATCACCTGCACTTTCAATCCTGTTCGAGGGAAGTGTTTCCTATCGAGCATGACACTCTGGATCAGTACATCCCCCGTGTCTTCACTTTTCGCGGCAGAGATCTCGATGCAGTAGTCGCACGGCTGGAATCGCTGATGGCTGTGCTTTCGCGAATGACCTCGGCCGCAGCCGAGCCCGCATCTGAACCCGCATCTGAACCCATGATCAATATCGCCGCCTGGTTTTCGGAGAATTGCTGGACTGTCCTGGTTTTCCCGCGTGGAAAACACCGCCCTCGGGTCTACGAGACTAAGGAGCTGACTGTCAGCCCCGCAACGATCGATCTGTGCGGAGTATTCGTGGTTCCGGTGCCCGCTGATTACGAAAAAATACGAGGTTCGGATATTGAGCAGATTCTCGATGAGGTCACCATGCCGGACGAGTTGTTCCAGTCCGTCATGAAGAACCTGGAGGGACACCAATGAAATTGTCTGTCGGGCTCATTGAAGGCCTGGAGTCTGTCGATGTTGAATTGCTCGGACGATTTACCGATGAGTCTGGGCGAAGCTACGCACCCGGACGCCACCACTTTGATAAGGAAATCACACTTCTACCCGCGGATGCCGACGCCTCCTTCGCGGTCGAAGACATCGTTATCGGGGTCGGTTTTCATTGGGAACGGAAAGAGCGGCAGGTCTTTCGAGGTGATCTTCGCCTTGTGCGGCGTACCGGGCTAACGGCGATTAACGATGTCTCGCTGGAGGAGTACGTCACCAGCGTCATTTCGTCCGAGATGAGTGCGTCGTGCCCGATTGAGTTGTTGAAGGCTCATGCGGTGATTTCGCGCAGTTGGCTTTGCTATCCGAAGCTTTACCCGGAGAACGTTGGTCCCGGTAACGTTTCCATTCGGAATGGCGACGAGATCACGCGATGGTACGGAAGGGAAGCGCACCGCGATTTCGATGTTTGCGCCGATGATCACTGCCAGCGCTACCAGGGAATCACCAAAGCCTATTCGGCTTCCGTGTCTCAGGCAGCCCAGGCCACGTCGGGCGAGGTTCTGGAGTATGACGGGAAGGTCTGCGATGCGCGGTTCTACAAGTGTTGCGGCGGGCTCACCGAAGAATATCGAAACGCATGGGACGACCGGATTGTTCCCTATCTCGTCTCGGTGCCCGACATTGACGAAGATGGACACGTTTACTGCGACACCAAAGATAAGGCGCTGCTGTCGCAGATCCTACCGGGTTTCGACCAGGAAACTCAGGACTTTTACCGATGGACAGTGGAATACACCGGAGAAGAAATTCGCCAATTAATCCTGTCGCGTCTTTCGGAAGATTTGGGAAAAGTCCTTGAACTGGAACCGCTGCAACATGGTCCTTCGGGACGCATTGTGAAGCTTCGGATTCGCGGTGAGGAGAAGACTCTCATCATCGGTAAGGAGCTCGAGATTCGCCGAGCCCTGTCGCGATCGCATCTTTACAGTTCCGCGTTTGACGTCACGCGCGATGGCGAGATTTTTGTCCTCAACGGCAAAGGCTGGGGACATGGTGTCGGGCTTTGTCAGATCGGAGCAGCTGTAATGGCGAGCCGCGGAAAAAACTATCGCGAGATTCTGGCGCACTACTATCCGGGAACGTCAACGGGGAGCTTGTAAAAGTCGGGAGATCTGGGGAAACACCGTGCCTGGCCCCGATTTCACTTACGAAAGGTTCGGACGTGAGTCGCCAGGCCGAGTCCACGCATTGCGCAGATCACATACCAGCCGATGTCCACCTGCCACCAATGACGGCTGAAGCATGCGGACGCAGGGTTCGAATGGTGATTTCCGTGCCAGTTTTCTCCCCATGCCGTGACCTGCAGGGGGCCGAGCCACCAGATGTTCTGGCTCGTGTCCACGCCGTCCGGAAGGCCGGGTTTGAGGTGCAGCAGGCTGTTCACGAAAGCTTGCATATGAAGGCAATAGACCAGGCGAATCGCTCCAAGCCAGAACAGTCCTGCCCATCCAAAGAGGAAGTACCCAAACGTGAGGGAGAGGATGATCAGGTATGGCTGAACTCTAGCCCAGAACAAATAGCGTGAATGGATTAAATCCGGACACCACTTTTCCATGCTGGACGCTTCCCACTGATAGAGCCAACGCAGGTGAGCCCACCAAAAGCCCCCGTGCCGGGGGCTTGAAACATCGTCGATTGTGTCCGAGTTCGCATGGTGATTGCGGTGATTCGCGATCCAGGTGCTGGGAGCTCCGGACCCATTGAATACCGCAAAGAAAATGAGGATCTGTTCCGCAACGAGATTAAGCCTTACCGCGCGATGGGAAAGAGCACGGTGATAACCAACGGTTGTGCCCAGTCCGCCAAGGGCCGTCGCAACAACTGCCCCGAGGAACACCTTCCAGCCCGGGACCGGAAAAAGCACTATTCCAACCACAGCCAATATGTGGATTAGAAGCAGATACACTAAGGTTTGACGATTGTCTCCATCCGCTTTCCACCAGGGCTGTGTCCAGGGATGCTTTTCCGCAAGGGCCGAGCGATTTGTCAATGAACTCCTCCGTAAACAAAATCGCGAAATACTAACACGCTGCCTTGGGAAAGCCTGTGAGGTTTCTTCGAAAAACGTGAGAAAGAATCGCGGTTTACTTTTTCGTCAAGTACTTTGCAGGATTCGCTTTGAAGAGGTCCTTGTCCCGGTTCGAACAGAAATAGTAGGTGTCGCCCTTATAGGTGTAGGACAGATCGGCGTGCTTATCGACCCAGAGGTCACAAACAGGATCTTGAACCTGCCCCTTCTTACCCTGCGAGAAGAGGACGACTGAGCCCAGAACGAAAATTACCAGGGTAAGCACCACAATTCGCGTCGAACGTTTCACTTCGGAGACCTCCCATCCTGCCAGGAACGACTGCGGGATCCATGAAATAACTTCGGCAGCATCGAATCAAGAAGAATCGTGTGCCGGCGCCGTCGAAGGAGGCTTTTGTAGGGTATTCCCCTCCTTTACCGGCCTAAAGGCGGATTCCCGTCGAGGTTCGCTGACAAGGTTTTTTGACGTTGGTTTTAGGCTTTTGCCGTAAAATTTCGCGGAGGTTTCTTGAAGGGAGGCTGGCAAATTTGCCCAAGTGCAACTCTATTCTGATGGGTTTGATTACCATCGTGCTGCTCGTTGCCGCACTCCCTCCTACGTCTTCTCGTTTCGTAGCCGAAAACGGCTCGGTTCGAGAGGAGTCTGTCCTCACGGGCGTTCCCCGAATTGAGGTTGTCGAGGGGGCCTTCAAGCGGAACGCAACGCTGGTTGCGACGCTCGTGGACTTTGATATCCCCGCCGAACTCGCCGAAGACGTCGCGAGGCTGATCCAGCCCGTTTTCGACGTTCGCAATTTTCGTTTCGGCAAGCCCTTCAAGATCGAGAAGGACACTGACGGAAGCCTGCGGGCGTTCGAATACAAGATCAGCGACGAAAAGGTTCTTGAAGTTCAACGCGGCGCCGACAGCTATGAAGCGAAAGTTTCGACACTGAACTTTGAAAGCCGGGATACCGTCATTACCAGTCAGATAAGCCCGTCTCGAAACAGTCTCTATGCCGCTCTGGCAGAGCAGGAGCGGAATGCAGTCCAACTTGCCGAGAAAGTGTCTGCGATCTTTGCATGGGACGTGGATTTCAACTCCAACCTGCAGGTGAATGACAGGATTCGGATCGTCGTTCCGGCCTATTACCACGAGGGTGAATTCATCAAGTGGGGAGACATCCAGGCGGCCGAATTGATCAATTCCGGCAAGACATATCGGGCATTCCGTTACGAGGGTTCCTACTATGACGCCAAAGGCAACGCGATAAAGCGCGCAATGCTAGCGTCTCCGCTGCCGTTCAATCCGCGGGTGACTTCAGGATTCTCCAGAGCCCGTCTCCACCCGATTCTCGGGACGAGCCGTCCCCATCTTGCCGTCGACTATGGCGCACCTACCGGCACTCCCGTGCAGGCGGTAGCAAAGGGCACGGTGACTTTCGCCGGATGGGATTCGGGGTACGGGAATCTCGTGCAGATCAAGCATTCCGGCGGGCTCACCACCGGGTATGCGCACCTGTCAAAAATCGACGTTCGCCCAGGGAGTACGGTCGCTCAGGGGGATTTGATCGGCAGAGTTGGTCAGACAGGTCTGGCAACGGGACCTCATCTGCATTACATGATGACGAAGGGTGGAAGACCGATCGATCCGCGAAGTCTGAAGGCGGAACCTCCGATCCCGATCGATGCAAAACTTCTGCCTTCGTTCCTTGAGCGCATTGCTCCAGTGCAGGCGCAGCTCGGAGCGCGCAGTCCGCACTGAGGTAGAGACCGGGCGCCTGGCGGGAGGCACTGCCCGCCACTTCAACCACCCGCTTCTTCCAGCAGCTTTTCAAACTCTGCCACGTCCGTTACGGGCTGTTTGCAGGCCAGGTTCTGACAAACATACGCAGTCGGCTTGCCACCAATCGCCTTGCGGTCCTTGAGCAGGGCAATTGTGCTTTCTCCAGCAGCAATAACTGTTCGCGGCAGGAACTTCTTTCGGTACGCCGCCAACAACTGTCCCGTTCCTCCAGCTAACGCGATTTCCATTGGTGGTCCGATCGCAAAATCCACAGCTGCCAGCATTCTTCCAAAACCGGAGGCATATTGAGCCAGATGGCTCTCCACGGCTGCGAACGTTTGCTCCGCGTGAGTGCGGAAATCGTCGCGGCCCAACAGTGCGGAAAGACGCAACAAAACGTCGGCCGCGACAGAGTTGCCCGAGGGCGTCGCGTTATCGAAGAAGTCCTTGGTCCTCGTGATCAGTTCCTCATGATCGAGAGCCGTGAAGTAGAAGCCGCCCTGATCCTCATCCGCAAATCGCTCGATGATGATCTGCGCCAGAGCTTCCGATTGGCGTAGCCAGCGTTCATCGAACGTGAGTTGGTATAGCGCGAGCAGGCCATCGGCGACATTGGCGTAATCATCGAGATAGGCATTAAATCGTGCACGCCCGTCCTTGAAGCTGTGCAACAGGTGCTTGCCGTCCCACAGCTTGTCGAAAATAAAGGAAGCATTTTCCTCAGCCACTTTCCGATAGTCGTCGCGCTGCAGGAATGCTGCGGCGTCAGCGAAAGCGCGCAGGGCGAGACCATTCCAGTCCGTCAGAATTTTCTCGTCGCGGCCGGGATGTACGCGCTTTTCTCGTGCAGCATAAAGACGGGGAAGCGCAGCTTTAACCTTCACTGCCAGGTCTTGTTCTGTAATCTTTTCGAGCTTGCAGAACTGTTCGGGAGGTCGCGGCACATTCAGGATGTTGTGATGCTCCCAGTTGCCGTAGTCCGTGACGTTGTAATAGCGGGCCAGAAGTTCGCCGCCCTCTTCCACGACTTCGAGAAACTCCTCCCGCTCCCAGACATAAAACTTGCCCTCCACACCTTCGCTGTCGGCATCCTGAGTGGAGTAAAAGCCACCGCCAGGGTCCCGCATCTCCCGCACGACAAAATCGAGAATCTCTTCCGTAATCCGCCGATACAGCGGCTTTCCGGTGAGCCGAAAGGCGTCAAGGTAGACGCGCGCCAGAAGCGCATTGTCATATAGCATCTTTTCGAAGTGGGGCACGAGCCAACGGTCATCCGTGGAATAGCGATGGAACCCACCGCCGACCTGGTCATACATTCCGCCATAGGCCATTTTGTCGAGGGTGACGGTGGACATCTCGAGCGGGTGTTCGTCGTGAGTCCGGTAGTGATAGCGGAGGAGAAAATCGATACTCATGCTGGGCGGGAATTTCGGAGCATTGCCAAAGCCGCCCTCGCGGGGATCGAAGCGGCTACTCAGTGAGCGTGCCGCCTGGTCGAGCAACTCGGCACTGAGCGTCCCTGTTCCCCGTCCGTTCTGCATTCGCTGATTCAAATGTTGCCGCAGCATTTGCGCATTGCTCTGAACTTCATCGCGGCGCGTGCGATACGCCTCGGCGATGTTCATCAGGAGGCGGGGGAATCCCGGCCGTCCGTAGCGATCGTCGGGAGGAAAGTATGTTCCTCCATAAAATGGCTCGCCGTTTGGGAGCAGGAACACTGTCAGCGGCCAACCTCCGCTGCCCGTCATGATCTGCACGGCGGTCATGTACACCTGGTCCAGGTCAGGCCGTTCTTCCCGATCCACCTTGATGTTGATGAAGTTGTCGTTCATCAGCTTTGCGATCTGTTCGTTTTCGAACGACTCGTGTTCCATCACGTGACACCAATGACAGGCCGAGTATCCAATGCTCAAAAGGATCGGTTTGTTTTCATCCGTGGCGCGTTTGAGCGCCTCATCAGACCAGGCATACCAGTCGACAGGATTATGCGAATGTTGGAGAAGGTACGGACTGGTCTCGTGAATGAGACGATTCGGCATGGGATTAGCTCCGGAGTTTTTGTTTGGATATCGCGTCTTCCAAAGCCGTCGCAGTTACCCTGAAATGGTTTGCATGCCAGACGGGATTACCTTGTGAAATCAGGATTGCCTGCGGCGACTCGTGCTGAATACCAAACTGCTCCTCGAGGGAGTCGGAAAGCTCTCGATCTTCGATGACCAGAACCATGCCGCAGGCAACATCAGGATGTCTCGAAAGGAAGTCCTGTACCTCGCCGTAGGCGGCAGCACTGCGCGAACACTGCGTGCTATGCTTGAAAAGCACAACCGGTTCTTTCTGGGATCTCTCGAAAAGTGGGCCTAGGTCCTGTTCCTCGTGGAGTTCAACGAGCATGATCGTAGGGTAGCAGATCGACCCGGAACGAGGAGCAGCGAAATTGCCAGGCAAGGAAATCACAGATGATCTCGATCTCCTGCTCGGCGTCATGCCGCCACACCTCAAAGAGGCCCTGATAAGACAAACGGACCTCAAAAACCTTGTTGAGATCGTTTTGGATCTGGGCCGTCAGCCTGAGGCGCATTTCCCCGGCCGCGCGGTCTATCTTTCGGACCAGACGATCACGCGCGAAGATATCGAATACGCGATCCATCGGGTCGGCTCATTTACGATGGACAATCGCGCGGGAATTGAGAGAACACTTCATCGTATTTCCTGTATCCGTAATCGTCGGGACATTGTTATCGGGTTGACCTGTCGCGTTGGCCGCGCGGTGTACGGAACCGTCGATGTTCTGCGGGATGTGATCGAATCCGGAAAGAGCATTCTTCTTCTGGGGCGGCCCGGCATCGGCAAAACAACATTGCTTCGCGAAAGCGCCCGAGTTCTTTCGACCGAATTGAAGAAACGCGTGATCGTCGTCGATACCTCGAACGAGATTGCCGGCGACGGTGACATTCCGCATCCTGGTATTGGAACAAGCCGCCGCATGCAGGTGCCAAGGCCGGACCTGCAACACGCCGTAATGATCGAGGCTGTCGAGAATCACACTCCTGAGGTGATCGTCATCGACGAGATCGGGACGGAGGCAGAAGCCCAGGCAGCACGGACGATCGCCGAACGGGGCGTCCAATTGATCGCGACGGCTCATGGGAATTCCCTCGACAATCTATTGATGAACCCGACGCTGTCGGATCTTCTTGGCGGTATTCATTCGGTTACGCTGGGCGATGAGGAGGCCCGGCGCCGCGGCACGCAGAAAACCGTGCTGGAGCGGAAAGCTCCGCCAACTTTCGATACCCTTGTGGAGATTCGAACCCGGGATGAGTTTTCTGTGTTTCACGAGACCGCGCCTGTCGTCGACGCGTTTCTTCGCGGACGCACTATTGGGCCCCAGGTTCGTGTACGAAAGGAGGGAGGCTTCGACGTGCGCGAACAGGAGCCTTCTGCATTGCGTCCGTCTGCGCCCTCCCATTCCGCCCGCCCGTTTCGTTCTTCACGTGAGGATCGGGCAGCGTCGGACGGTTCCGCGCGCAAGAGCATCCGAATCTACCCGTATGGGATTAGCAAGGATCGGCTCACACGTGCAATTAATGACCTTCAGGTTCCGGCCTCGATTGCCCGGGCACCGAAGGATGCAGACGTGGTTCTCACGCTGAAGGCCCAGGAAAAACGACAGTCGGGGACGTTAAAGGATCTCGAAGAAGGGGGGCTGGAAATTTCGGTCCTGCGCAGCAATACCGTCAGCCAGATGAAGTCTTTCCTGCAGCAGGCATTTGGCCTTGAGGACCAGACAACAGAAACGGATAAGGCCCTCGTCGAAGCCGAGCAGGCGATAGATCGCGTCATGTCATTTGGTAAACCCGTCGAACTGGCGCCGCAGAATCCTCATGTTCGTCGATTGCAGCATCTCCTGATCGAACAACATGGACTGGGATCGCAGAGTCGCGGTGAAGTCCCGTGGCGTCGCGTGGTGGTGCTGCCGACTCGGGGGTAGGAAATCGGGGAAAGAAAATCGGAACCGGGTGGCCAGGCCCCGATTTCCTTCCCGGGTACGCCTAAATAGGGATATCGTATTGCGCACTGTAACTGGTAGCTGCGCTGGATCGTGACTGCCCGCTACTGTTCGTCCTTCCAGCGATACGGCCCGTTGTCTGCTGGCCGGCAACCGCACTGCGCCGGCCGGAGGGTGCACTGTGAGTAAGCTTCGCGTTCTGATTCTGAAGCCGAGCAAATACGATCCGTCCGGGCATGTCCAGAGATTCCGTCGGGGTTTCATGCCAAACGCGACAATTCCTTATTTGCGAAGCATGACTCCTCCTGAGTTGGAAGGCCACACGATTGAAACTCACGTGATCGATGAGTATGTTCAGACGGATCTCTCCTATCTACGCCTGCTGAGAGGCGAAGAGTATCCGACATTGCTCGCTCTGGCCGGTGTTCAATCGCATCAATTTCAACGGAGCCTGGATCTCGCAGCCTTTGCCCTGCACCATGGCGTCGAACATTGCGTCATTGGCGGCCCCCACCCGATGACCTGCGACACGTCCATGTTTCATGGCCGTGGTGTCAGCTTTGCTCTGTCAGAGGCGGAGACGATCTGGTCGTCGATCCTCAAGGACGCGCTGAATGGAGGTCTTCGGCCCGTCTATGGGGAAGGTCATCGGTGGCAAGCCGAACTCGACGCGCCGGTGCTGCAGCCTCCTTCGCCCACAGACTTGCGGCGTTACATCGTTCCGATGCTGGGGATCTATCCGGCGCGCGGCTGCCCTTTCACGTGCAATTTCTGTTCGGTCATCAAGATTGCCGGTCGCGCTATCCGCTCACAGGATATCGAAGTCACCCTCGCGGGTTTGCGGGCTGCCAAAGCGGCAGGCGTGAAATACATCATGTTCACGTCCGACAACTTCAATAAGTATGCAGATGGGCCGAAGCTGCTCGAGGCCATGATCGCGGAGAAGATCCAGTTCCCGTTCTTCGTGCAGTGCGATACGCAGATCGCGAAGCAGGAGGAATTCATAGATCTGCTTGCAAGAGCCGGATGTTTTCAGGTGTTCGTCGGTGTCGAGTCTTTCAACCGGAAGACGCTGCTGGCAGCGCACAAGGCGCACAATTATCCCCAGCTTTACGAGAACATTGTGAAGATGTGCCGAAGCCGCGGCATCATCACACACTTTTCGAATATCGTCGGGTTTCCCGAAGATACCGAGAAAGGCATCGACGAGCACCTGCGGGAACTCATTGCGATCGCCCCCGATGCGGCATCCTTCTATATCCTCACTCCGATCCCGGGCACGCAGCAGTATGACGACTTTCTAGCCGAGGGAAGGATTTTCGAAGCCAATCTGGACCGTTTCGATGGGACAAACGCGGTATGGCACCATGATGCGCTCGACTGGCGGCAGCTGCAGGACACGCTCTTTGATTGCTACCGCCGGTTCTACAGCGCGCCTCAGTTTTATCGGTTGCTGCATCGTAGCAAGCCTCGGGAAATGGCGCACGGTGTTGCGCTCTACCTGTTTTCACGTTTCGCGGCGTTCCGCCGCATGCATCCCATGTCGGGCGGGATTGGACGGGTCTTCCGTGATCGAAGTACAGACTATCTGTATCTGCGGCGCAAACGATTCGGGATAAGTCTGGCCCCGCTTCCGGCAAGTCTGCAGCTTTCTTCACATGATGCTGCGCTCAATAGTCGAGCGAATGCGCAGGCAGTGTGACCCGAGACAGAAACGGTAAGGAGCCTGGAAATCTTAAAACCGAAATTAGAAGATCCCGGGTTGGACTTCTTCCTCCCTACTTGTCCACGTACGTCAGGTTCAGAGCCCACAGCGCACTCTCTCGAATCTCGATTGGCGCGGTCAGCACTCTTCCATCCGGCAGAACGTCGAATCCCGGCCAAATTGTCTTACCGCCATTCACCTCGGGATCGAGAAAGGTCTTCGGGGAGCCCTTGATCCATACAGACGGGGTAGGTTCCGGAAGATCGTCTCGCACTCGCCGCGGTTTTCCTCCCTGGATCTCCACAGTCCATAGTGCCCGGTCGCTCCAGAAGGAAAGCGTTTGGCCGTCCGGAGAGAATCTGGGGAAATAGCCGTTCACGTTGAGGCCGCGTCTTTTACCGATCATCGGCATTGTCCAGAGCGTCATTGGCCCGCCCTGATTCGATGCGAACGCAATTGTTCTTCCGTCGGGAGACCAGTCGGGTTCAAAGTCCACTTCGACTGCATCGGTCACGCTCGATGAAACGCCATCGCGGATGTCGACTTTTCGGAGATCGATTTGCCCAAGGATGTCGGTGTGCGTGTAGATCAGCTCAAAACCGTTGGTAGAAAATCGCGGTTGCGTTCCAAGCACGCGAAACGTCGGTGCGTCCCCATGACTTCCAGCGGTCCAGATCTCAAACTTGTTATCCTTCTGGATTGTGTAGGCGACAAGCGTGCCATCCGTCGATGCGGCGGGTTCAAACTCGACATCCGCGGTGTGAGCAATCGCCGCTCCGTCGGATGCTACGATGTTCGAATCAAGGTCGTAACGGGGCAGGAAGATGCGGTCCTGCCAGATGGCGATGCCGACGCGCTCCGGCAGAATTCCGTTTAGCATTCCGGTGAGCGGCGCGACGGTGTTTGCCCCGAAGTCGACAACCCAAAGGCCATAGCCTCCAGAACGATTGGTGAGGTAAACGAGCTTCTTGCCACCTTCGATCCAGCCAACGTCGAGTGGGTTCTCCGCCCACCGATCCGCAACCAGAGCCCGAGCTCTGCCATCTGACGCATCGATCGTCCAAACCTCGCCGCGCATTCCCAAATTCGTTTTGATAAAAGCGATTTGTTGCGAGTCTGGTGAAAAACGCGGGCCTCGAACTGAAATTTCAGGATTTGAGTCGGCTTCGAGCAATGCACGCTCGTGTGTTCCTCCGGTATCGGTGATCCAGAGGGTGCGGTCGCGAACGAACGCGAGACGGCCGGTCCCGGACCATGAAAGAGATGTGGCGTTTTGCTTGAATAATTCCGGCGTTGGCGGCGCTTCGGCGGGAGCGGTCGAAACGGCAAAAGTGTCGTCGCCTCGAGTGAACGTAAGACGCTGGCCATCCGGGGCCCAGGCTGGAAAACTTTCCTTATCAGTGGTTTGTGTCAGTCTCCGACGAGAGCCGTTGCTGATATCGAACAGCCAGAGGTCTCCGGAAGCAACCGCGACGAGTCGGCTTCCGTCGGGCGCCATGGTGACCTCGGTTTCGGATCCCTCGAAATCGACTAGCTTTTCCAGCCGCGGTTGGCCGAACACCTTTGGGCCAGAACTCATTGAGTTGAAAAGAATTACAACCACCGTTACCAGCGTTGTAGCGACGACCAGCGGCACCCACGGAATCTTCATTGGACCTCCGCCGGGGCGAATCTTACTACATCATGAAAAGTGGTTATTCGCATTCTGGCAAGGTTCGGCTATAATGCCGTTCGGCTCTCGGCAGCAGTTCTCACCAATGCCGACTCGCCGTTTACACGTTTTCAGCGTCTGAAAGAATGTCAGCAGGTACGGGGATCAAAAAAACCTCCCCGGAATCAGAGGGAAGTTATGTCTTTAAAACGAACGAAGGGTAAGGAAGCCCGGAAACTCAGAACAGTCACTACCAGCAAGGCCGTGACCTCCTCGCGGAGTGTCGCGAAGCTCGGACGTGGAACTGCTCCGAAACTTGCTGTTAAGACTACGCTTAAGTCGCCTTCCAAAACGGCCATCAAGGTCGCGGTTAAGCCGGATACTAAGCCTGCGCCGAGCGCAAGGCCGGCCATTAAGGTCGCCGCTGCCAACAAATTGCCGATGAAGGAAACCACTTTGATGAAGCCGGTCGCGATCAAGCCCGAGCGCATCCACAGTCATCCAACAATGTGTCTGCATTGCCACCTGATTGTCGAAATGTTTCATGAACGGGGCGCCGACCCCGTGAAGGGCGCATGGCAGTGCCCTCGATGCGGCCACAAGTACCTGTTCTCTCATTGGAAGATCAAGCGGCAGGCTCGCAGCAAATCAGAAGCTGCTTAACGCGGCCAAAACGGAATTTCGTTAATCACCTGGAGGCGACGGTTTACCGTCGCCTATTTTTTTGCGATTCGGTGTCAGGCACCTCGTACCCCGGTTCACTGTGAAACTTGAACGCCACTTCTACTGCAGACCCGCCCTCGATGTTGCGCGGGAGCTTCTCGGCAAGGTCCTTGTTCGGCGCCTGCGAGGAAGGAACCTCGCCGGGAAGATCGTTGAGACCGAAGCTTACGTCGGACCGCACGATTTAGCCTGCCACGCTTCAAAAGGGAAAACTCCCAGGACATCGATCATGTTCGAGGAGGGCGGCTGTGCCTACGTCTACATGATCTACGGCTTCTACTTCTGCCTGAATGCCGTCACGGAAGCCCGAGACTATCCCGCCGCAGTTCTCATTCGCGCCGTCGAGCCGCTCGATCATCTAGCCGTGATGAAAAGACTCCGGAAGAATCCCGATCACAACACGAACATCGGCAGCGGCCCGGGAAAGTTGTGCATGGCGATGGCCATCGACAAGAAACTCAATGGAATCGACCTGACGGGCGACACATTGTGGATTGAAGACCGTAAGCTCGTCGTTAGACGGATCATTGCAACTCCGCGAGTAGGTGTCGACTATGCCGGCGAATACAAGGACAAGCCGTGGAGGTTTTACGAAGATGCAAATCCGCACGTGTCGCGGGTGAAATTCCAATGAGTTTCATGATGCCAGCTTCTTGTCTTTACCACTCGCGGCTTGCTTCGTGGGGAGAAGAATTGGGAAGGCGCGCTCGATCTTCTCCTTGGCCCTGAGCTCGCGGAGGGTGTTTTCCAGCATGTTGGCCGGGATTGAACGACTGCGGTACCGAGCGTGGCGGGTACTCCCTGAACGATTCAAGGAAGCCCATGATGCCACCCATCCCTTGATAAACCTCCGGCACGTGATTGATGATCCAGTCCCAGTATGTATTGGAAGTGATATCCGCGCGCTCAAAGGGGTCTTGCATAAGGTTATACAACTTCGTCAGGCGCAGGAGGGTGAACGGCTCTCCCCACACGCCCATTGTTCCTTCCAGTCTCTGCTCGGCGAAGGAGCACTTATAGTCGCCGATGCGCATGCCCACAAGCAGGCCGTCGTCGTCGGAGTAGAAGAAGGTTTTGCGAGCGCTTTTGACGCCGTTGTTTCGGTTTGCGGTGCCCTCGAATGAGGTGAGGAATTTGCTCTGATCGTACCCGTCGGGATGGACCTTATAGGTGTGGCCGTGTCCGTCGTCGTACCCCTTGAGGCACTTGTCGACAATGTCCGCTTCCCCTGCCAGCGCGCAGAGGGTGGGAACCCAGTCGTTGTGACTCATCAGTTCAGTGGTGATGCTGCCGGCTTTGATGTGGCCTGGCCAGCGTACCAGGCACGGTACGCGAAACGCGCCCTCCCAGTTCGTATTCTTTTCACTGCGGAAGTGTGTCATCGCTCCATCGGGCCAGGTATTCATGTGCGGGCCATTGTCGCTGGTGTAAACGACGATCGTGTTGTCGGTAATTCCCATAGCGTCAAGGGCGTTGAGGACTTTCCCGATCGTCTCGTCATGCTCGATCATTCCGTCAATGTACTCGCTATCTCCATGGGCGTAGCGCCCACGGTGTTCGGCACGGACGTGCGTTCGCAAGTGCATGCGGGTGGAGTTGAACCAGCAGAAGAAAGGCTTGCCCGCTTTGCTCTGACGCTGCATGAACTCGATTGCGCGTTCGGAAGTCTCGTCGTCGATCGACTCCATTCTCTTTTTCGTTAGCGGGCCGGTGTCTTTGATCGTCTGTTTCCCAATTTTGCCGAAGCGTGGGTCTTCGGTGGTGTCGTCCTTGTCGATGGCCTTGCAATCGAGTACTCCGCGCGGACCCCACTGGGCTTTGAAGGCGGGGTCTGTCGGGTAATCGGGGAGTTCCGGCTCTTCTTCGGCATTGAGGTGATAGAGGTTGCCGAAGAATTCGTCGAAGCCGTTCGCTGTCGGGAGCGTCTCGTTGCGGTCGCCTACGTGATTCTTGCCGAACTGGGCTGTGGAATAACCGAGGCTGCGAAGCAGGCCGCCAATGGACGGGTCAAGCTGACTCATCCCCATGGGTGCACCTGGGAATCCCACTTTGGTGAGACCCGTCCGAATGCCGTGTTGGCCGGTAAGGAATGCGGCGCGGCCAGCCGTGCAGGATCGCTCGCCATAGTAGTGCAGGAACTTCATTCCTTCTTTTGCCAACCGGTCGATGTTGGGCGTGTCGTAGCCCATAATCCCATCACTGTAACAACTGAGGTTCGTGACGCCGATGTCGTCGCCGAAGATCACCAGAATGTTTGGTGTTTTTGTCTTGGCCATGAGTTACTTGCTCCTGTTTTGAATTGCCAACGCAACGCTTCGGCCCGCGAGGATAGAGCTGCCGCCTTTCGGGGATGAGATTCACGAAGGCCGTGTTTCAACCCGCAAGACTACCGGGAAACGATTAGGGCTTTCCTGTATGTCGAGCGGCCGCCTGATCGCTGGACAAGCATGGTTCTCGCCAGCCGGGTTTATACTTCAAAGTGATCCGTTTACTCATGAAGTCCGTCCTCGAAACCAAACTCGAGTCCATTCCTCCTGGCCCCGGTGTGTACCTGTATAAAGATGTGTCTGGGATGCCGCTATACGTCGGCAAGGCTCGTTCCCTGCGGAATCGGGTTCGTTCATACTTCCAGGATTCCCGAGATTTCGATCCGCGGCTGACGCAGATGCGCTCATCCATTCATGACGTCGAGTTCGTTGTCACGGATACGGAAGGTGAGGCCCTTGCCCTGGAAAACAATCTCATCAAGCAGCATAAGCCGCGCTATAACATCCTGCTTCGTGATGACAAGACCTATCCGTACATCAGGCTGACAATCAACGAGCCCTTTCCACGGGCGATGATCACTCGGCGGGTGAGAAGAGACGGCGCATACTATGCCGGTCCTTTCTTCCCGGGAGGTCTTGCCCGCAAAACGCTCCGCCTGATTGAACGCTACTTCCTGATTCGGAACTGCACGATCACGATCGACGGCAAGCGTCCCCGACCCTGCCTACAGCATTACATCCATCGCTGTCTGGGCCCTTGCGTCGACGGCCTGACGACCGCCGCCGAGTACCAGGAGGCAGTAAAAGACGTCCGGCTATTTCTGGAGGGTCGCAAGACGGATCTTATCAAGCGTCTTCAGCAGCGGATGGAAGACGCGGCGGAAAACGAACAGTTCGAGATTGCAGCACACTACCGCGACGCCATCGAAACGATGGAGCGCCTGGCCGAAAGTCAGAAGATGGCGTCCGCGGGTTACGACGATATTGATATCTTCGGTTATCACCGCGAAGACACCATGGTCGCGATCTCGGTTTTTCACATGCGTGGAGGCCGTGTCGTCGATAAGAGGGAATTGTTCTGGGAGGACCTGGAGACCTTTGAGCCTGGAGAATTCTTTGGTTCTGTTCTGAAGCAATACTACCTCGATGCCGCATTCATTCCTGCCGAGGTTCATATCCCGGCGGACTTTGAGGATCGAGCGCTCCTTGAAGACTGGTTAAGCGCCCGGCGGGGCCGGCGTGTTGAGATCCGGACTCCGCAGCGGGGCAGCAAGCGCGAAATGATGGACCTGGTTCATCGCAATGCGCGGCTTGTCTTTCTTCAACGTTTTAAATCCGCGACGCTGTCCCCTGCTGCGATTTCCAGCCAGATCGAGGAGGCACTGGACCTCGAAACTGCCCCGCGGCGCATTGAGTGCTTCGACATCTCCAACCTTCAGGGCAGTGATATTGTCGCTTCCATGGTCGTTTGGGAAGACGGCCGAATGAAGAAGTCGGACTATCGTCGCTTCATTATCCGATCGGTAATCGGGGCTCCAGACGATTTTCAAAGCATGCGCGAGGTCGTCACGCGTCGATACAAGAGGGTCCAGGAGGAAGGCGGAAAGATGCCGGGGCTCGTTTTGATCGATGGCGGGATTGGCCAGCTTCACGCGGCTCAGTCGGCTTTGGATGGCCTGAATATCGTCGATCAGCCGCTGGCCAGCATCGCCAAACGCGAAGAGATTCTCTACGTTGCGGGAAGGGAGGACGAGCCGATCGTCCTCGACCGACGCTCCCCGGTCTTGAAGGTTATCCAGCAGATTCGCGACGAAAGCCACCGCTTCGCCATTACGTTTCATCGCGCCAGGCGAAGCAAACGGCATCTTACGTCGGAACTGTCTGCCATCCCGGGCGTCGGACCGCGAACCCAGCAGAGATTGCTCTCTCATTTCGGGTCTTTGGCCAAGGTTCGCGACGCTTCCCTGGCGCAGCTCGAAGAGGTCGTGACACAGCGCCAGGCCGCAGTAGTCTGGAAGCACTTTAAAGGCGGGTAGTTCGACTGTGTGTTACTATTCGGCACATTGCGAAGAAAAGTCACTAAAGGAGTCAGTTATGGGTGAGCAAAGCTCTACAGGAGATAAATTCCTATTTTTTCTGGCTGGAGCGGGTATTGGTGCTGTTCTGGCGTTACTGTTCGCCCCGAAATCCGGGAGAGAGACGCGGGAACTCCTCGCACGCACTGCGGCGGATAGCCGCGAATATCTGAGCAGTAAGGTAACCGAGGGCAAGCAGTTCGTCGGCGAAACCTCCCGCAAAGTCACCGACGATTTCTCCAGTTTCGTCGACCGCAGCAAGGACGCTCTACTTCGCCAAAAGGAACAGTTGACGGCGGCGTTCGAAGCCGGAAAAGCTGCATACAAGGAAGGAAAGGAATCAGGACAGTAATTTTCGGAGGGGATTTTGGACATTCTACTCACGGTCTTTGTTGCTCTGACCGCCATCGCTGTAATGACACAGGCTGGGGTGCTGGTCGCGATCTACATGGTGTCGAAGCGTCACTCCGAGCAGATGGAACGTTTCATGAATGAGACCCGCGAAATGATGGCTCCCATCAAGACGATCACGGAGAACCTGCGCACGGCTTCCGTGAATATCGTGGATATCGGTATTGCCGCGCGTGACCAGTTCCGGCGAGTGGAAGGCATGGTCAACGACACCAGTGAGGTTTTGCAGACTCAACTGGCACGCCTGGACTCCGCAACGCGTGACGTCGTGGAACGCGTCAACGACACGGCGCAGGCTCTTCAGGAGTCTGTGGTGCGTCCGGTCCGGGAAGTCGCCGCAATCGCGAAGGGAGTTGGCCGAGGTCTTGAGGCGCTGTTCCTTCGTCGTCCGAAGCCCACGGTGGATCAGGCTCATCAGGACGAAGAGCTGTTCATATGAGCAATGGAGATCCCACTCTTTCCGCTACCTAATCTTGTTCTTTTCCCGCAGGTTGCCGTCCCTCTTCATATCTTCGAAGAGCGGTACAAGCTCATGATTAATCGCTGCATCGACCAGGCCGATATTTTCGGCCTGGTCCTGCTGAATGAAGATGCGGATCAGGAGAACGAAGAAAGCATCCTACGCGTTGGCGTTACGGCCCGCGTCGTTCAAGTCGACAGACTCGATGAAGGCCGGCTCAACGTTTTGTGCGCCGGCGAATCGCGCTTTCGGATTCTCGAGTTCACCGGAAACGCTCCCTACTGGACTGCCGATGTGGAATTTTTCGACGATGATCCGGAGGTGGAGGACGGTCTGCAGGAAGCGTATCAACGCGTCAGCAAACTTTATCGAAAAGCGACAGATCTCACATCGCAATTGAAGGAAATGGAGATTCCGCAGCTCGATCTTCCAGACTCTCCGGTGGCACTTTCGTACATGGTCAGTTATGTGTTGGATCTCGGCGCGGCGCGAAAACAGGTGCTCCTGGAAACAACATCGACGCTCTTCAGACTCCGTTCACTTGTTGATGACCTGGAAACTGCAATCTCGCAACTGCAGGGTCAGGTCGCACGAAAAAGCCTCGCCCATAAAGCCATCCGAAATGGGGATCTCGGTAAACCGGGATCGAAATCGTCGAGCAGTTAAGGCCAGCCTCCCCAGCTACGCACCCGCCCAATGCGCTATGCCTCGAACAACCGCAGTCGTCGCAGGAAAACGTCCACGAGATACAACACCAACGCAATCGTTGCCAGCACCGGCCACAGGCGAGTGTGCACGCTCACGGTCTCACCCTTGGCATCGAAAATCTCCGGTCCCGACGGTTGATACGTGCCGCCGGTACTATTGCTCACATCGCGAAGCACCTGGAAATTCGGCGGATAAAAGTGATACTCGTCCGGATACGAGTATTCGAGCGTTCGCGAGGTTCCGCCCGCCGTATCGCCCACGGTGCGGAACACGTATGTACCGTCTTGATTCAAGGGCACGCGGGTCTCATACGCGCCCGGCCCGACCTGCGGGACTTCAATTGTCGACGCCGCCTGCGCAGGATCGACAATCCGTAGCCTGGGATGCAGCAAATTCCTGAACCGGCCGTCCTTTTCGATCGCGTTAATCGTGATCACCGCCTCGTCGTCTTCGCGAGTAACCTGCAAATCAAACTCGTCGTTGTCCTGACGCCGCATGGTTTCCCGTAACAGCTGCGCCCAGAACTTCGAGTAGTTGTTCCATTTCAACCACTCGGATGCCCAGCGGTCCTTCACATCCGATGTGAAGATGGCAGACTTGCCGAGCGCGTACTGCCATCGCGCCAGCAGAGGACGCTTGCCGGGTGTTTCGAGAATGACCTCGGCAGTGGATTTGCCTTTCGTATTCACGTAGCCCAGCAGCTCAGGAGCGGTCTTGAAATCGATGCCCTTGAACGCTTCGATGGTCTTTTTTACCGTAGGTTTGAAGTTTTCTTCCTTAAGCGATTTGCCCGCGGCCAGCTCTGTTTCGTCCTGAAAGATCTGCGGCACCGATTGCGGGTTTTCGACATAGTACGCGCGTCCGCCGCCCCAGGTGGCGATGTTTTCAAGCAGGACTCTATCCGACGCGGCGGTAACAGCGACTGTGGAAATCGTAATTTTGTCCTTTTGCATTTCCCCCGCCAGGCCTTTGAAATCCTCTGCGGGTGTCTGTCCATCCGAAAGCAGGATGATGTGCTTGGTTTCGCCTTCGGTCTCCTTGAGCTGTTCATAAGCCTCGCGCAAGGCGGGATAAATGTTGGTGTTGCCCGTCGCCACGATCTTGCTTATCGTCTGGCGCATCGATTCCTTGTCTTTGACTTCAGCGATCTTGAGCGCCCACTGAAAGTTGTAGTCGAAGGTGAGTACGCCGAAGCGATCGTCTTCTTTCAGTAGCGACAGCGGCGCCTTTGTGGCTTCCTTTGCGAGGTCCATTTTCGATCCCGCCATGCTGCCCGATCGATCTAGGACAACGACCATGGCAATGGACTGCCGTTCCTTGTCTGTCTCAAATGTGACCGGGAGAACCTCTTCAATCGTCGAGCCCGTGTACCCGTCCTTACCGTAGGTATTTTCACCCCCGGCGAGGATGAAGCCGCCGCCAAGGTCGCGCACGTACGTGGCAATCGCCTGCATCTGAGGCTCGGTCAAATTTTTTCGGTCGACGTCGCTAAGAATGATGCAGTCGAAAGCGTCCAGCTTGTCCGCTGTGGCCGGCATCTTTTCCGCGCTGATCACCTCGACCTGGAATCCTTCGACGGTCAGGGCGTCCTTGAGGTAGTGAGAGCTCGGTGTATACCCCTCGATATACAGGATGTGCGGCTTGCCAAAGACGGTCGCGGACTTTCGGAAGGCGTTATTCATCGGCATCGGATCGCCAGCAGCGGTCACGGAGGCCTCCAGAACCACTGTTGAACTATCGTCCTTCACATTCGTTGCAAATGCGATGCGGTTGAGGCCCTGCGCCAATTTCGCGTTTTTCTTTTCGATGACCTTGTCGCCGATCTTCAGTTGAACTTCTGCCGGGCCGCCGGACTGGCTGTAGACATGAACTTCCGCGGGGAACTGCTCCTCCGCCGTTACCGACGCCGGCGCGAGTATCGACTCAATCCATGTGTCCTTCGCAGAGCGCGAGCTGAGCATTCGGGTGTAAACGTGGACATTATCCAGTCGCAGATGTTCCAGCGCGCCGCTGAGATTGCCTGCATTGGCGTTGCCGTCTGAAAGAAGCACAAGGTGTTTAATGTGATCCGGTGGAAACGAACGCGCCGCGTGATCGAGAGCACTCGCCAGCGCTGTCTTGCTCTGATCGATTGCTTTAGGTTGTGGCTTGCTCGATACCGGCACTTTCGCCAGAGCTTCGGGCGTGTCGAATGCGAGCGAGTTCGCTCCAAATGCAAGGAAAGCTGAAGAAGATGCATTCCCGGAGCTGTTTGTCTTGCGGATCCATTCCAATCCTTCCTGCACCGCGCTCGGACTCACACTCTGCGACACGTCGAGCAAATAAACGACCGCAACGCGTGCGGATGATCGCAGCAGTGTGGGTTGCATCAGAGCCAGAGCGAGAAGAACAATAAGACCGCATCGAATAAGCAGCGAAAGCTGCAAATGCCTGGAACTCAGATCCACGGCGGACCGGCGTTGAATCAGCGCGAGAACCGGGATCAGGCCGAGAAGAAGCAGCGGCCAATAGTGCTCGAAGATCAAACTCATTGATCCGGGCACCTCACACCGTAATCCCCCGATGATAGGTGAACCATTCGAAAACAAGTAGCAATGCCGCGGCTCCGATCATGTAAAACCAGAGTTCCTGTTCCAACCAGCCTGCGGTAACGGCTGCAGGTCTATCCTTCTGAGATACCGTCTTGTTGACATTGGAGTACTGAGCGCTCGCCAGGTTAACGGCCACGTATTGCCTCGAATCTTCATGGGTGGCGATATAGAGCCCGGGCTCTGCGGCCTCGAACATCGTTGTTTCACCTTGCGGGTAGGATTCGAGACGAGTGCCATCGAGACCTTTGATTTCAGCTTGCGGCAGCGGGACGCTAATGACGCCCGGTTGACGGCGAAGCGCGAGAGACTCGCGGCTAAGCCATCCGAGAGCATTGTCGACAAACAGAGGAAAACCGCTGTGAAGTGGAAAGTCGGAATTTTTGAGGCTGAAGGCCGTCAAAACCCAGCGGGGCCTTTGCTTTTCTTCGGACGCGAGGATTAGTGGTGCATGATCTGCGGATTCCGCCAGCACCTGCATGTTGGTGTTTTCGACGCGAGCTGCTCTTTCCAGTGCGACGTCATGGAGAGAGACATAGTGCATCACAGGATGATCTTCCGACCACGTTGCGAATCGTGGCTTCGACAATGCGCCTTTCGTTTGCGGTAGCCATGTCGTATTCGGTATTTCGCCGATGAACAGCGTCGGTCGAGGCGGAGGGTTGGCTGGAGCGAAGCCGTCAAAGATGTAGGCATCGAAGCTAGGGTCGGGCTGGTACTTCTCGGGTTTAATCACGGTCACGTCGACCAGCGAATCAAGCCGCAGCAATGCTTCCAGGTATGGACTGCCGCTCGTGACCAGAAGTGTCTTCGCCGTGCGGTTAATCGGAAGGTAGGCAAATGCGACGTCGTCCAGCGAAAGTGCATCGCCGCCTGCTTGAATCGTGGCCCGGATGCCGCCTCCTTCGAACTTCGACAGATCGAAGGCGCCACCGAACTCGCCGCCGGCCTTGAGGTTCAGAGCTCGCTCGATATGCTGCCCACCAGGTCCCGCAATCGTGAGGCGGGCTTCTCTGTCCTGTTTTCCGTAGTTATGGACCTCGAGATACGCTTCGTACGCAAGCGCCGAAGACGCCGTCGATCGAATTTCAAAAGCTGTAATCGCGACGTTCTCTGCTTCCTCAAAAACGGATTCGCGGATGGTGCCCTTTGGCATCGCCAGCGGAACGACACCGTCCGTAATGAAACGCACATTCGCGGTCTCGGCATCTTTCTCGGGGAAACTCGGCATGCCGGAGATCGGTTTCATCCGTGCGATGGATTCGCGGATCTCGCGTCGATCGGTTGTCGGCGCCGCATCGATCCGTCGCGCAGTGTCCGCGACGCGAAACTCTGAACTGGGCGCGCTGGCGTTCACGGTTCGAAGGGCTGCTGCCACGGCGTGTTCCCATCGCGTCATTCCATCGCTGGTGCGTGTCAACATTGAAGGGGAGGTGTCCAGAACCAGCAGGGTTCGTTCGCCTCCGCCCGTCAGCCAGTGGATTTCCGGCCTGGCGACAGCCATAGCAATGAGAAGGCCGATAACTACAGCGGCCAGAATAGAAATTAACCTGCGGAGCTTTTCCCAGAGAGACTGTGCCTGGCGCTCGTCGAGGACACGGCCCCAGAGCATGGATGATGCAATCACCATTCGCCGATGGCGAAGCTTCAGGAAATACAGAGCGACAATCGCGCCCGCCGTGATCAGCGCCAGAAGCGCCGCCTGCACACCTGTGAGCTCTAAAAACCTCATTTAAGGAATCTGCCCTGCCTGAAGACTTTCAAGACCAGCTCTTCGAACGGAAAATCCGTCACGGTCCGGACATAGCCCAGCTGGTACTTGCTGCAATAACTCTCAATGTCCGTACAAAAGCGATGATACTCCGCTTTGTAGGAGGCGAGCAGAGACGGTGTCACGGTGACTTCGCGACTGACGTTGTTTTCGGAATCCACCAGCACAAGTTCGCCCTTGAGCGCCGGATCCACTTCTTCATGACTGGCAATATGCAGGATGAAGATGTCGTGCTTGAAGTGTCGAAGAATGTCCAGCCCGCTTTGGAAACCCGAGGTATCGAAGAAATCCGAGATCACGACGCACAGCCCCCGGCGCCGTGTTTCCGTGCAGTAGGTCTTGAAGGCCTCGCGGGCATTGGTCTCGCCGGAGGTCGTCATCTCTTCGAGAAACCGGAAGACGCGGAAGATGCGGCCCTTGCCGCGCGTCGGCGGAAGCTCACCCTTGACCTTGTGCGCGTATGCGATCACATTGACGCGATCGAGATTCGAAAGTGCGATGTAGCAAAGCGCTGCAGCAACGCGCCGGCCGTAATCGAACTTTGACGGGTTGCCGTAAGACATCGACTGGCTCGCGTCGACAAACATGTAAATCGGCAGATCCTCTTCCTCCTCGAAAAGGCGGAGAATCAGTTTGTTGAGGCGAAGGTAGGCTTTCCAGTCGAGGTGGCGGAAGTCATCCCCCGCTACATACTGTCGATAATCGGCGAATTCAAGGCCTGTACCGCGGCGCATAGCACGTCGCTCGGCCTTGAGCTGACCGGCGAACAGCCGCTTCGAGAGAATGCTCAGGTATTCGAGCTTCTTGAGAAACTCGTCGTCAAATAGAGAAACCGTTGATGCCATGTTTTCGGTTGATGGGAAATTCGGGAGCTTTGTTATTGATTAATTGTTAATTGATATTTGTTAGGTCTCGCGGGCACTCGCGTTCCAGCTAACAAATATCAATTAACAATTAATCAATAACAAAGCTCCCGATCCCCGTTCCCGCCTTCTTCCTAACTGGGCTCCGGAATACCCTCCAAAATCCCCTTGAGTATCGTATCCGGATCGATCCGTTCGGCCTCGCCCTCAAAGCTCAGAATGATCCGGTGCCTCAGCGCACCCAGTGCGCACGAACGGATATCGTCCGTGGACACATATACCCGGTTGTTCAGAAGAGCGCGGATCTTTGCGCCCACGATCATCGCCTGCGATCCGCGTGGGCTTGCGCCATGACGAACAAACTTGTTCGTCAGCGAGTGGGCAAACTCAGTATTCGGATGCGTCGCCATCATGATCCGGATTGCATATTCCTGCACGGGTCTCGCAATGGGCACCGCTTTCACGGTCTTTCGCATTTCCAGAATCTGTGGGCCGTCGAGGACGCGGTCCACCTGCGGTTCCTGAGCTTTCGTCGTGCGATTCAGAATTGTGTGAAGGCTGGCCAGAGTCGGATAGTCGACCTTCAGTTTCATGAAGAAACGATCGAGCTGCGCCTCCGGCAGTGGATAGGTTCCCTCCATTTCCAACGGGTTCTGCGTGGCGAGAACAAAGAAGGGCGGTTCCAGTTTGTACGTCTGTTTGCCGACCGACACCGTCTTTTCTTCCATCGCTTCGAGCAAGGCCGATTGGGTTTTCGGTGTGGCGCGATTGATTTCATCGGCCAGCACGACGTTGGCGAAGATCGGTCCCTGTTGGAACTGCAGGAACTTTTCGCCTTCGGCATTCTCCTGAACGATATTCGTTCCCGTGATATCGGCCGGCATAAGATCGGGAGTGAACTGGATGCGCGAGAACCTCAAATGGACGACATCGGAAAGTGTGGAGACGAGTTTTGTCTTGCCAAGACCCGG